>Ga0056114_1000513_pt1 | contig 13868 bp, 5 predicted proteins | sample WorMetHERISLAND1_FD_77005 | JGI IMG/M metagenome (GOLD analysis project Ga0056114, IMG submission 77005) | Marine gutless worms symbiont microbial communities from Max Planck institute for Marine Microbiology, Germany - Olavius loisae HERON... ...
GAGTAAGTAAAAGTACAGAATGGCGCCATTGCCAGTAGTCGATTAGTGGATGTATTGATTAAGTAATTAAGAAGTTAATAGAGCTGGGAGCTGAGTGTAATATACAGTATTGCTTACTACTCTTGAGACCTGTAAAAAACCGTCGCCCGTATAACCTATACTGTGTTGGTGGAGACGTTAAACCCTGCTCACTCACTCACCGGGTTTCAAGGTCGTGATACTTTTCCAAGGAAAATATCTAAAAAAAGTGTGCATTTTAGGGACATAGTTACTACAGGATGCGTGCGATTTTGGGAACCATACCAGCTTCAATGACCTTGAGTTACCTCTGATCTGGAGTTCAGTCTCGATTTTTTGAAATCAAATGACTCAGAAATGGTGCAAAGTAGAGCATATGCAATCTGTTGAATAGTGTCATTTCTAGTGACATTGAATGCTTTTGAGGTCACAGTATTTTTCTGATCTGAATTATTTAAAACAGTGCATTTGTCCAACTGTATATAGCTCATTTACTAAGCCTCCAGTGTATTGTGCCACTGGCATATGGTTCCTCGGTGATAGCTGAGCCTCTTGTTCTTGCGTGTTATCAGTTTGCTTTACTGCCTATGTCGGTGTTTTTTGTCAGTCTCATTGTTAGTTATTTCTGTATTATTATATAAACTACTGGTACTGCTGGTATACAAGTGACATTGCATTACTGCACCTGTGTAACACAGATGGGTTGGTAACTGAACTGAAACCAGTTTTGGTTCTACTAAATCAAATAGTCAGTGCATCCGTGATTGTGTGCTTATTGAATAAACATGCTGAGAATTGTCTATTCTTGCTTGGTTTTGAGTGAACTAAACCTTGACACAGTTGAAGAATGATACAGTTTGTCTATCTGACATTTGTGCTCAGAGCCGACCACGAGCGCACATCACCGTGCCGCAACCGTTTAATCTACGACTTGAGAAGAGGAAACGTGAGTTGGAGACAGCGACGCAGAATTGCTACAAGTTTGACACTCCACTTGGCGAAAAGATTCTTCGCTTTACATCAAAGACACCAGAACGCTTCAAGGCAAAAGTGCAACAGAAAGGTCTGTACTGCAAGAGTGGTGTAATGTAATAAAAGTATATTATAGAGGAGTGCATTGCATGTAGGCATTTGGCATTACCTTAGTCTGTGTTGTAACTTGTAGGATCATAGTTCAAAGTTATTATTATTATTCACATTTGTCTTGTGTTAAGCTTTATACGTCTATGTGGTAATTCAGCTGATGGTAAATTATACCGACGACGTGTATGCTGCATGATGCCAGTGTTCAGTGTAGTCAGCTGTTAATTAAGTTCATTTATAACTGGTGTGTCAAAATCAAAATGTCACAAATGTGCCACGGCCTCGTGATGTGAAGAGGAGACGTTTAGTGAATGTGTGGAATGTGATTAGCCTGGGTGTGAATGTAACAATACTGGCTACTTCAAGGTGTCTGTGAACTGCCTTGAGGCAGTGTGTTAAGACTGACTGAGAGCTGACATTAGACGTGACTGAGTGCTGACATTAGACGTTGTGTTGACTTGTGTCCAGCTGCTGCTGGTGTTACTACAGCCACATCTCAGTTCTGCAGACCAAAGACTCCCAAACTGACGACCAAACTTCGCACTAGGAAGGTGACTGCTCGTAGTCAGCAAGACATGGAACAAGAAGAGGTCGAAGAAATGAAACAGTGAGTTGACTGTGTTTCTCGTCTGTCGTGTCCTTCACTTCAGCTGACATGTTGATTGGTTGTGCTGCTTCGTAGCATCTAAAGCACAATGGAATACGCTACAGCCTAATAACTACGTCTGAAGACTTTAAGTAACATTTGCAACGAGAGATGTTATGTGAGCATCTAGTACAAAGTTGTGTATCGTCCTCGGTGTTTATTTTGTGTTGTTTTCACAATACTGCGAATGTGCAACAAACTAATCTCTAGCATTTGATCTGGTGCTATAGCAGCTGACTGGAAAGTGACAGGTGTATTTGCTGATGATGCATAACTGATTGCATGTTGAAGACGTTTGGTAAATCATCTGTGCTGTCTGTGCATTTGACGGTTGTATGCAGTTTCTAATTTAAGTTTACTTGTAGCCACCAGTTCAAGGCACATCCTGTGAACAAGAATGTCCTGGCCCATGGTGGACTAGGAGTCAAGCCAGTTGCTGCAAGACCAGCCACTGTGACGCAGCCGTTCAAACTCTCCTCCGGAATCCACCATTCCAGTTCGTCATCCGCCTCGGAACTGGATACAACAGATGGTGTTTTCCATGCTAAACCCGCTCCAGTTGACATCCTGGCTGGTGTCGTGGTTAGTAACCTGCTTCATGCTCGTTATTGTTAAATGCCCACAGTGTTCCACATTAATGTCTTGTTGTACGTGATGGTCAGCTGCATACTGTTTGTAAGTCTGCTGGTTTGAGGTGATGTTTATCGCAGTGTCGACACATATTACAATTCACCAGTAATTCAGTCATCACAAACAAAGAGTCGTCATCGTTGTTTCAACAAAACATTTGTTTGCGTGAACTGTCTATAGCCAATAATGGCTCATCCTTGAGCTATTTCTTCAAGATAATGCTGGTGTGCCCCTGAGTGTTTCTGACAAGACAACACTAAGGTTCTGGACTGCCTTTCAGTGATTCTCAATGTGGCAGGTTCAAGTTGCCATACTACACTAGTACTGCAGTGAAAGACGTCATAAATTGATCATTTAAAGTCGTTGGCACTTATGTGGGCTTGGGGGCATTGTAGAATAAGCCCATCTCATTTCCTGGCTGAGTATCGTATGAGGCGACTAAACTAGAGTAGTTTTTTCTGCTGTATTTTGCGTTGTTTGCTTTTTTGGGGTTGTGTTTAGTTTTTGTAGTGTCTGTTCTTGATTTGTCTTCTGACACATATTTTCCAGCGCATACCAACATGAATGGCACTGTATAGCCTAATTGTGCTGATGTGCTCATAAGAATCTACTCACTCACTCAGTGGCACTCGGAACTGACGTTGATGGTAAATGCCTATACAGTTGCTGTGTGTATTGCAGGGTGTGAAGGAAATGAAGAAGCCCATGTTGACAATACCAGAGTCACCAGCGTTTCAGTCAAAGAAGACGAGACTTTCAGCGAAGCTTCCAGTGAGTCAGCTATTTCATGCTGTTGCTTCTGGTCCCTCTGTAAGTCCAGTTTTCAATAAGATGCAGGCTTGTACAGTCCAGTAGGCGGAGGCTGCTGAGCCGTCCCGGAAGGACCATAGTATGCACTAGAGACTAGAGCACTTGTCAGACAGGCTTGTTCAGCTATTGAAGTGGAAACTGTCAGTCATCGCTTTCCCCACGTGCTATATTCCTAGAACAACATAAGAGACTCCTCGCTGTGCAACACCCCCATACCACAGTGAACTTGTGAGTGATCTGCACAAGTTTGCCGACCCTGACCCTGTGATATGTCAGTGGACCTAAGCCCCAGCTAGTGCCTAGGCAGCAAGGCATGGTGAGTATGTGGTGCTTGGCTACTGAATGTTGATGCCACTGTGTGTCATGACTCCAGCCGCAATCAACAGGGTCGGTGCATGTAAGGATTGTCAGTAGATTGAAGAGACATTGAGTCATACTTATTCACCTGATTATGACTATATACGAGGGGTGATCGAACAGTTCTTGGCCTGACCTAGTTCTGTTCAGAATAAAATTAAAATAGTATTTGCTACTTATAGTAGCAAATCTCAGAACACGACATGCACAATATGACTTTTGGGCTATAAATGTTTTGTGCATTTTAGTGGTCTTTGGTTGTTTGCATTCGACATGGAAAAAATGGGAGTTACGCAGTGTAATGAAATTACAATTTTGACCGATTCATTCGTTCCATTGCATGCTTTGTTGTTCTGACTCACAATCGAAGTTGTGGATGCACGTTTCATCCTGAATAACGAGTTGTGAAATAAATTTTGGCTGGGTCACGTCGGTATCGTTTGAGAAGTTCTTCAGAAACTTGTGTACCGTTGAGTGTTAACATTCTCGACATCCATCTGACAGACACTGTCTTCATACGCAAAAATGCACAAAATATTATAGCTCAAAAGTCATATTGTGCATGTTGTGTTCTAAGCTTTGCTACTATAAGAAGCAAATAATATTTTAATTTTATTCTGAACAGAACTAGGTCAGGCCGAGAACTTCGTGATCGCCCCTCGTACATGCTTCACTGGCCATTAGTCCAACACTGGGTGGTCTGATGTCATCACAGTACCTGCCAGCCAACCAGCAGCCCAGAATGCATCGGTTTAACGCCACCATAGCACCAGCAACCGTCCGTTGTCTGTACAGCCAGTGAAGGTTTAACAATAACCACCTGTCACAGATTAGTAGAGGACCATAGAAAGCTTCAGTGTGTGAACTGTCTGTTGCTGACAGTATGATGTGCCGATGCTGCTAGGTGGCAAGCAATGATGAGAGACCAGTGCTGTCTCATCCGGTGCCATCATTTGACAATCCATTCCAGCCTCATCTGCAGCCTCATGTCACCGACACGAAGCCGTTCTCGTTTGATTGTCGCACACAGGAGATGATAGACAGACGTGAGCAGAGATTGAATGCCATCCTTGAACAGGAAGAGAAGGTGACTGACGTAGATTAGTAGATGTTTAATGTAAATCAGAATATTACAGTGTTGTTGATGAGAGAAGATAGTGTTTATATAGTTGACAGTGAATGGAACTGAAGGTGACACGGACTGGAAAATGTCAGTCAGTGTCACATCTGATTGTTTTTTTCTCACCGGGTGAAGCACATTTTTAGAACAACAAACCTTCACAGAAATAACCACCTTTACCAGCAAACATCACTGTTATGTTTTGATTGTATGTCTAGGCGTGTTGTCACGTGTGATGGACTATTGGACAGGATTGCTGTATCAGTATCACATGTTGCACTCCAGAATGAATACAAACACGCAATAAAACTACATTTTTGAAAAAAACGCAAACTAAAATTATCACAATTTTTGTGACAGTTTTCACTGTTATGTAGTTTAGTACATGTTATTCACATGTTCTGAATATACAAAGTCTTCATTGCAGAAACAGAAACAGCACGGTAAATGAGACCACAAAAACCTGTTGTTTTGACCAATCCTGTCAAAATATTCAGAGTTTTCAGTGACATGTAGCATTGATACGTGACTTATTAGAACCAGAAGATACTTGATATGGAAGTGTTGTAGTTAGCTTGTGTTCTGATTGTAATGTCGAGTTGACTGGTGTTTAGGCACGGCAGTTTCACGCTCAGCCGATGCCTGATCTCAGCTTTGTCGATGAGTTTAAGAAGTCACATTTAGAGCCTACAAAGCCGAAGCCATATAATCTCCGCGTTGACTCAAGAGGTCACGAGAAATGGAGAAAACTCAACGAAAAGGTTCGTATGACTTTCATTGCTACTTGTTTGCTTTGTCTGTGTATTGTGTATGAAGCATGCATGACATTGAGTTGATGTGCGTCAGCAATAGCTTGGACGTTACAGCTTGCAAACCATGGCAGTTGTCAGTATGTTGTATACTGGTATTGTTTATGATATAAATCATAGACGAAGTACAGAGGAATCAAACACGTCAACGTGAACAGAAGGCAGTCAAACGTACAGACATGAAAACTAAACACAAAACCAGTCAGTCATTCTAGACAAATTCACTGCGAGTCATAAAGAGAAGACATTTACACTTTGTCGAATGTGAACCAATTTTCAAACTTTTTTTCATCAGAAGATTTCTGAGGAAACGTGCTATGTAAAGACTCACGTGTCATCTGCAATGCAGTGCTAGTACATTGCAAAAGTTGAAGATTCAAAAATGCTAGCAATTTAATCAGCATGCACAATAAACTGCTGCTGTTTTCCAGTTTTTATTACTATTTTATTACCAGTTATGTGCTAAATGAAGGCTTCCGTGGAACAACCGGTTAAGTGTGCATTTGTGAAGATTGAGAAAAATGCGTTTAAAGTTTTCAAGATGAATTCGTATCTTGCTTGATTTTGAGCTAAGTAAGGTTGTCCCGTTTATCAAGTCCAGAAAGACTCGCTGAGGTGAATATGTTTGGGTGAATAAAGAAGACTTATATAACTGCATTGCCTTGTTATTTATATACTCAGTCCATACAAACGTAAGCGAATTGGGTGGAACAACAGGTTAACTACACTACAGGAAGGCGTTTGACGCGTTGGTTGGATGAAGCGGTTATTATTATTCGACCTGCACTTTGGTACCTTCCATTCACCATTTACACCTGCATTTCTCATGGAAAAGATTTTTGAGGTTACTCCCACTAGTCCCAAGGCGCTTGCATGCTGAATAAGCCAAATTTTAAATATTCACTTTGCACGTATAGAATATTTATGAAGCATAGAATCTGAAAATCACATTGGGCCGAAAAAGAGTATAGCTGCACAATACAGCTGAGACATAGCCATGTCTCACTGATTGTTGTTCGACATTCATGAAGTGTCTGGAGAAATTTCACATGAAATTTGTCAATTGTAACAATTCAAGTGAGAAAGCAGTAGCATTAACTTTCACGAGGTGGTGTAGCAACACACTACCGGTGACATGGAAATATTTTACCATCTTACATATCAAATTTCCTCTGCAAATCTGATGGTAAAAAAATTTTGTAACTGGTTCATATTTGCCAAAGTCATTTTACTTTATCAGCTGTAACAAACAGGGTAACAGTTCATTGTAGATGACATGTAGTGAATTAGAGTGGCATTTCTGAACCTTCAGCTGTCACAGGGTAGTGTAAGCAATGCATTTCAGGGGATGTGGAAGTTTTGTTACTGTACATAAAATGCTTCCTCAGCAATCTTGTGAACGAAGTTTGTAAATTGGTTCATATTTGCCAATGATGAACCATCAAGTATCCCGTGTTTTTTACTAGTTGATAATGTCACTGTGAATATATGGACGGTTGAATTGGGCATCATTATGAGCATGACACACAGTGGGCACGTTTTTATTGTACTGGTTGAACCAGGCTATACCTAGCGATTACTTTTTACCAACCGGTTGAAAACAAGAAAGCCCAGCTGTCAGTGACAAACCCGCGCGACGCGAAAGCATGCCAAAAATTGCTTTAATTTGACGTGCTTACAACGTTGTCACTGACAATAGTGGTCTATCTTCATTCGTTCGGCTGTTGCTGCGTCCAAAATCTGCGAAATTCTCTGAAAATTCAAGCTTATAGAGTTCAAGGTCATTGATCTATGATGCCAATCGAAAGCGTATATGTACTTTCCTATTAGCCACTAATAGTAACTTTGGACGTATCTCTTACCGTTTTCGCTGAAAAGTGCATTTAATGGGCTACAATTCCATTGCTGACATTATCTTCATTCGTTTAGCCGCTGTTGCCTCCCAACATCACAAAATTGGGCGAAATTCCGACAAAATTTGACCTTATAGCAGTTCAAAGTCATCCAAGGTCATCGATCTTGGTGTCAATCGAAAGTTCACATGCGACTTTCTATTAGTCACTAATAGTAACTTTGGCCATATCTGGTACCGTTTTCGAGATATTGACGCTTAAAGCTAGAAAATCGCTGAATTTTCCCACCCCATTCTTCTTTGAGGCTCCCGCTTGGGGGAACCACTTAGAATTTTGTGATAAAATTTGTCATCAGAAAACTAGAATCATTTCTCTACCAGTCAAAAACTGTAGAGTGACTGTTGTGAAGTGGGAGTCAGCCTTGGCTCAGTCAATCACATGCGATGTTTACAACAAAACCACGTCAGGTAGTTTTTTCAACATTTACCTGGTTACTAAATACCTAACCAGGTAAAACTAGCTAGTTACAATAAAACGTGCCCAGTGGTGACATGAGTCGTTGTGATTTGTAACGACTCTGTCGACAGATGACTGCAGAGCAGGAGGAGCAGCATGAAGCCATCAGCTTCCATGCTCAGCCAGCGACTGTGTTGACTGAGTTGCCGTTTGAGCCTCAGCACACCAAGAGACCACAGATCAGTTAGTTGACATTCTATTTCTCTCGTTGAGTTGTCAGTCTACTGTGCACAATGCACATGTGGTGGACTTGTGTTGTGCAGTAGCTCATTTGGGTTTGAGTGTATTGCACACTGGATGGTTGACTGAACAGCCCGATTTAACGTCTCCACCAACACAGTATAGGTTATACTGGCAACAGACATACTTTATGAGTGGCATGTTCTACTTTGCCAACAGACAGTGGAGTTGTCTTGTTGGTTTGTGTAGTATTAGTAACAGAGCGGACTGTTTGAATCTATTGATTGTGTGTGATATGTATTCGTTTTATTTCAAGTTTATTCCTGTCAGTCGTGCTTCATTTCATTCTAAGTCTTCACTTCTCTGTCTGTGATGTACGTATGTGCAAATGAAGATGGTTGGCAATACGATAGGATGGGATGGCTAGAACATCTTGCCATGCTTCCCGCTTTCTGCGTGTATTTCTGGCATCCGGCATGGGACTCATGAAATCCTGATTTTACAGAATGATAAAAATAGCACATTTCTTGTCACCAAGTGGACTCTTCAAGCTCAAAGTGCACCAAAACCTGCGGTCAGCTGGGCTTTGCGGGGGACCCTGCTGGGGAGCTTATGATGGATACTCTTAATTTTCTCGGAAGGGGAACACCCCGCACCATTCTTCTCGCCCTTTGTGCATCAAACACTCGGTGCCTTGTCTTCTTGGAGTGATCCTTCTTTCTCATGTTGAAAAGTTGCCATGTCTGCTGAAGAGTACACAGGGAAAAGTTACAGAGTTTATTTTTGGAAATTTTTTGGAAGGTTATACTTTCACAGACATGAAACGTCTATTAAGAGTTTTAGGCTTTACCGGTAGTTTAATGAGCATCAATGGAAGCGTGATGACATCAGCCGCACTAGTCTCTGTCAGAGGCTTGTACTGTAGTGTGGTGATGGTGTCATTGAACAGTTGAGTTGCATCGTCACATTGTGGAAGTGAGTTTATTGATGAGTGGCTGATTGTTGCAGAACTGAAGCCGTTCAAACTGCAGAGTGAGTTGAGAGCAGAGCAGCGCGCAGAGTGGGAGCATCAGCGCCATGACAAGGAACTGGAGATGGAACGAGAGAAGACTGAGAGAGAGAGCGAGAGAATGGAGTTAGAGGAGCGTGAATTGCACGAGGCACGTGCCGCTAGTGTTCACGTCGCCAACCCCATCCGCCGCTACAAGCCACTGCCCGCACGTCAAGTTCTGCCACTGACACTGCCTGAGTCGCCCGACTTCTCAGACAGATTTAACAAGTGAAATTTGGGCTGTTAAGATACTGATGCCATTTTCTGTCACTGTGATTAGATTTCTTTATGTGCATTAGTTTTATTTGCTTAGGCCCATGTCAGACATGCAACAAAGTCGAGCAACTTTATTGTTTACATCATCATCATCATTATTCGGCATTCACCATCAGTGTGTAGCTCCGTTTGCTGCCAATAGTCTCCACAGCAGCTTATCCAGAGCTAGTTCGATAGCATCCTCCATGGTAAGGTTGTGCAGAGCTAGGTCGTTCTTCAGAGTGGCCATCCAGGAGGTGTAGGGTCATCTAACTGGCCTTCACTCACTCTGGGGAACTTGTCTGGGCAACTGTCAATTTTCCATTCGCGAAACAATTGCAGATGATGACATAATGATCAGTAGTGCTTTGTTAATTGCTTCTATGCTGTGTCAGAAGCATAAGAAAAAATTCATGCACACGTAAACAAAGAATTGACCTATCACAGGTCTGCGACAGAGCGAGAAATTGTCGAAGAATAGAGATGGTTTCTATCTGGCAATTTAGTTGCTCAACTCGTCAAAAGTTGGGCAACTCGCTATGTCAGACAGGTAACTTTGTTGAGTGACAAAGTTGCGCGCTCGACTTGGTCGCGTGTCTGGCATGGGCCTTACATTTCTACTGTGTTGTATGTGCATGCATGGTACTAGCATGGTGAGATTGAGAGCTAGCCTGTCTGATTGATTGACTGCTATTGTTGTTGGTTGGATGCAGACCTGTCTCTGAAATGATGTTGCATGGGACATCTTTTTACTCAGCACAGTGCTATTTCATTGCTATTATGATCATGTGTTAATTGTGTCGCTGATGTGTTGAATGTTTCAGTTCATTTTCTAATTTGACACTGTATTGTGGTCGCTGGTATCTGTTCTAGCTAGTAAGTACGTTACATAGCATTTGTGATAGCAGTTGTGTGTGTCTGTGATAGTAGTCAAGTGCTGATGACGAGAGAACTGTGATAGTTTGTGAACCTTGACGGGTGACAGTGCTTGCAGACTTACTGCATGTCTCACTGTCAGTTTCTGGTTTCCAATATGTACACCTTTTAATTTTTTATTAACTGTAGAGCATATACTGATCAGTTGTATCGACTTTGATATCATTTGCCGAAATTTCTATACAGCTTCTAATCTCAGAGATCTGTTCCACAACATTCATCCTACACGCATAATCTCTTTTATGCATGCCATTGGCCTTACTAATAAACTTTAAACTACTCCCTCAGGCATAATATAGCCACTACTTGCTTGCTTAAAATGCCATTAAACCCTAACCGTCCATCCATCCAGTGTCTGGTCCTTTCTCTAATAATAATAATAATATGACGATTATATGGCACTACTACACTGTGTCTGTGTCCCAGTAAAAGTGACCCCCTTGCAGATTTCTTAATAGCATGCAATAAAGTTTACCGAATCAAGCATAATTTTATGAACGCATACCCATATGTATTGCAAACAATAATGCAAAGTTTCTGGAAGATTCGTCTTAGCGTTACTCAGAAATCAAACTGTAGACAAAGTCGCATAAACGTATGACTGTACAACTACTCAATAACAAATTGTTCGCAGTCTTACAATGACAATGTTAAAATCTGATGTTCAAACTGTCCGTCTTTTTCACAGATACAGTTATGAGATGCTCTTGCTACTGGACGACTGCTCTGTCAATGATAGGCTGATCAAAGTGGCACAATTCATAAATCAGTCTTTCTTTCAAATGGTCAACGTCACCAATCTGGTAACGATACACTCGCTCTTGCACAATGTCCCAGATCGCGTAGTCAACCAGTAATACAACCCATTTACCTTCACAACTGGATCAATAATAATCAGCTTGGTATGTCCAAGAGATGAAATACCAACAGATAGCATTAAAAGAAAAATGTTGAACGTTTACGTAGAAGACGGTCACTGCACACAGGAAACGAGCAAGTAGTGCTGCTGGTAACTGAACTTTTTGACAATGTTTTGTAAAAATAGAAAATCTGCTAAATGGTACGACGGATTTGTACAAAATTTGGTGTCAGTAATGTAAAATTATGTGCAATGTGGTGCAGGTTTGTACTTGTCAGAGCCAAACGTTTAGGGGGTCATTTTTTTCGACACTGTATTTGTTCCTTCAGTACTTTGATACTGTTGGTTGGGTCTTTTGACCTGTAAAAACCGTCTCCCATATAACCTATAGTCCTATACTGTGTTGGCGGGGACGTAAAACACTGCTCAATCCAATATGGCACTAGTGCTGTGCAAATATTCGAAATTTCAAATCAAATCAAATAGTTACTTCAGTATTCGATTCGAAATTATTTGAAATTTTCGAATACTTACCATCACCAATTTCTTATTTAACAGAATGACGCTGATTTTTCACCTTACCAACCATACCTAGCAACCAACAAAATCAACAAACATGGAGTCATCTGTTGGCCCATTATGGCCCACCAAGTACTGAAACTTCTACGACAGAAACCACAACAATGTGATGCCATGAAAACAGTTGAATTTGTTTAACTACTGGTGACTTGAGAGACCGACGATAACTATTCGATTCGAGATTTCAGATTATAGATCAACAATTCAATTCGATTCGAAATGAAAAAAACACTATTCGCACAGCACTATATGGCACAGTAATATGATGAAAGTCACTAGTTTTGCTGTGATGGACTTTGCTAGCCTGTATGTTCGCTGTTGCTGACTGTGAGTGTTAAATGTTGTGAAGTCCAGTCACTTGTCAATGTCGCTGTTATTGCTGCATGATTTGAGTCTTTCTGCTAGTTGAGTAGTCTTGCTTTTAACTGACTGTAACACACTGAGTGCTATTGAAGGTTAGTAAATGACTGCAATCTGTCACCCGCGATGTCATAGTTGTGTACACTTGTTGTATCATGCCTTTTAATTGACAGTTTGACATTTTAACAGCTTAACATTCTTCCATCTTAAATTATTTAATTCACCAAAATTGGTAGAGATTGGTACAAAATATAATGTATCTTGAGTATCAGGGGCATAGACAGGGGAGGGCTGAGGGGGCTGAAGCCCCCTCCGAAGTACCAGAAGGGGGCCGCTAATTCCACAATCGTGTCATGAAGGGCTGCAGCGGACCGGTCACAACTAAATGGTCACGAATAATAGTCGGCCACCACACAGTACTGTCACTGTAGTCATCATTGCAAAGCAAATAAGCAATAATGCTTGCAATCGCTTCGAAGAACTATGTCGAAATTGTGATGTTGAGGCAGGGTTTGCTTTGTGGTGCTCAAGTCGCATCGTTTCTGTAGAAAGGTACTTGCCTACGAGCGCTGGTCAACATCATATCCCAATGTCAAATTCCTCCTGCAAATTATGCATGAGATAATAAACTGTCTATCCTGGCCTCTTGCCAGGCTTGTAGAAATCAATGCAAAAACTATATCACACCTTAAGGGTCGTGGGGCCCACAGCTGTCAGGCCCCCTCCGAAATACTTTTCTGTCTATGCCCCTGTTGAGTATTGTTCACTATGCACGTTTCTGTTTTCAGTTATTGTGCAATGATTCTGTTTCTAGCCAACTGTTCAGGTTGTCTCCCCCTCCTGTGCAAGACATTGTTTGTTGTTAACCTTAACCGTCAGTTGATCTTAAGGGTTAATTGCCATTAAACCCTAACCATCCATCCATCCGTCCTTATCCCAAACACCTCGTTGGAGACTTCATAACCCTACAGTGCTGCTTTGGTATTTACTACACATTTGTAATAAAACTGACTGCTTCCCATGACTGACTGACTGCATTTAATCAGATCAAGGTCACCTACTCTGCACATTCCTATTTTCACTAATGGTTCAGACGAATAAAGATATCATATTCTCAGAAGCTACCACGTGACATATTAATACATTACATCTAGAGAATGGCAGTCCTGGAGGCAGTGGGACATACGACAGTTTCAAGCATTAGCTGTAGACCCGTCTTTGGCCCGTGAAACCGGTCTTCAGCGGATCAGTGATCGTGTAAGCCAGCCGACGGCCTTGTTGGGCGTAATCTAGCGGACCTCTGGTGGATGTCATTAAGTGGAAAGTAATGTGATCGGCGAATGGCAAGGAGATGAGTATATACGATCTGTCGAGCGTCGACGATAATGCACGTTGTCACTGCCTCGACAGGACAGTAATACATCAGTCGGTTTTCTTTCAATACCGACAGATTAGAGCGGTCCGCGTGGAGCAGCCACAGTAACGGCCAGTCATTACTGGCGACTGCAGGACGATCCGAGAAGCTATCTGAAACGTAAAAGACGCCGTTAATTCGGCAGCGTTAGGTTTATTCACTCGCCATGTCATTGTTACAGGCTGGGAGACAGTGCAGTCTGTGTATCGACGCTGCAGTCAACATCATTTATAACTATTGTAATCGCCACACCATTAATGTACCATTGTCTTTGACACTGACACTGAGTTTTATTACACACTTGCGGCTATTAGCCGAATAGCTGAATAACAAACTAGCAATACAAACAGGAAACAAGTGCAAATAAAGGCAGTGAGAACAATAACAATAGC
>Ga0056114_1000514_pt1 | contig 13858 bp, 8 predicted proteins | sample WorMetHERISLAND1_FD_77005 | JGI IMG/M metagenome (GOLD analysis project Ga0056114, IMG submission 77005) | Marine gutless worms symbiont microbial communities from Max Planck institute for Marine Microbiology, Germany - Olavius loisae HERON... ...
ATTTTCAGTGAATTTCTCGGGATTTCGCAGATTTCGGATGCAACAGCAGCTAAACGCATGAAGATAGGCCAGTATTGTCAGCGACAACGTTGTAAGCACGTCGAATTGGAGCAATTTTTGGCATGCTTTCGCATCGCGCGGGTTTGTCAGCGATAGCTGGGCTTTCTTGTAGGCAATGCCTCAGTACAACTACAGTTGCCCGATGCAGTAGTGCCTGGGCAGGTTCGGGTTGATGTGGTCTGATATGGTAATTAGTCATGTAGGCCTTCTGTTTTTTTTAAAATATACACTTTTCAGTTTTAGTTAGTAGTGTTGTCTGTTTACATGCATAGATGAGGTATCTGGATGATTCACTGACAAACAAATCTGAGGACTGTAAATTTGTGGACAGGACGATTTGTATACTTGGCAGTTTGCGGACACTTATATTAGTATCCGCTCTACGAGGACTTGGAACACCAGATCAGTCAGTCAGCCGGCTATGTATGTCACTTAGTCCTCGGAAAAAATTATAGGCTTGGCAAATGGCAATTTATTCACTTTTGCCTGTTGGCGAATTTCCTTGTCCACGAACTGACCAGTCCACTAATTTACGTTTCGGCAAATTGTCCAGTCAGCAAATTGGTTTGTCCACAAATTGCGTGTCCGCAAATTAATTTGTCCGCGAATCATCCAGGTACCATAGGGAATATAATTAATAATTTACAAGACAATACAGTATTGGATAGAGTGCTGTGTTGTGATGAGAGTTGATTGCAGTGACAGACTACCACAATGGTGATGATGTGCTCTAGTATATGTTATCTCTATTTCTGTGCTGCTGTTGGCTTCATTTGTTGCTGACAGTGATACACTGAACATGTGAAATTGCAGTCTAAAATGTGTGATAAATGTGAAACCATTGATCTTTTAGCATGTTAAAACATTCAGTAAGTGTGTCTGATCACAAGGTTGCTGAGAACAGACTGAAACATACCATTGAGATATTATTATGTAATTATTCATCTATATGATCAAATGTGTGCTGTCTAGGAAACACACATTGAACTGTCATCGGATGAAACCCGCCCTCTTTCAGATTCTTTGTGAAATAAAGGAGAAAACAGGTTTGCAAAGTTCACACTTTGTAGTGTACCATTTTGCATACTAATATGCTGATGCTGCTTATTGCAGTGGTAAGGTTCGGTGATTAAATTAACATGTGATTAGTGGATTGCAGTTTAAGCTGTAGAATTTAATGTGTAGTTTGTTAAGTGAATGGTGCTCGACTGAATGCAGTCTGATGCTGAATAGTGAATTGTGTGATTTTGTAAATGTCAAGTGAAAATGACATGTCCTGTTTACTGAATAAAGGCATCCAATCGGTCATTGTAAATGTAACATTTGTGTAAGTATACTCTGAGCTCATTAAATTTGTTTTGTAAATAAAGTATTTCACAGTGGAGCAGTTTATCATTTCTTTGTCTTTGTGAAAATCTTGGTTGTCGGCTCAAAGTGACAAAATTGTATCATTTGACCTCACCGCTCACCTAGACCTTGACTTTTGATCTCAGTTCAGTGTTGGGTTGTCGGGATTCTTCAGCTTGTTAAAATCGCTGCAATGCATTACCTTTCTAGTTATTGTGATAACGAACTTAGAACTTGCTGGATAGATGGAATCGCTGATGACATGACGACAGTGACTAATTGTCTAAATGTTTTCTGTACTAATTTTATCATGATAGAAAGCCTGTATAGAGTGCTGTTTCTGGCACAGTTCTCAGCATCCGCAGCAGTCAAGATGATGACCCTCCTGATGCCCAACTGCTGCGACTGGACAACATGCTGATTGCGGAAGGTGTTGCTGGGCCGGAGAAGGGTGGTGGGCCATCGGCCGCGAGTGCTGCAGCTCAGGTGGTCGCAGGAGGGTCGGCGGCAATTGCTGCCGAGAATGCCATTGAGCATGCCGACTACCGCGCAAAGCTGGCACAGATCCGACAGATCTACCATGCAGAGCTAGATAAGTATGAGCAGGTGATGGTCATCATTTATTGGTTGATTTAGCTCTGATGTGTTGTGTAGTCTCACAGGCTGTGTTGAATGCACAGAGTTCGTTGTGTGTTGATATGAAATGCTGTAGCATCTGGCAACACAGCAAAAACCATGCAGCATGCTGCATCAGAGAATGAACTACAGGCACATTGTTTCTGGATTACATTTCTGCTATGTTTGGTCCGCCTGTTGGAACTGTAACGTCATTCATTTGTTGACGTTAAATGTAGTCAAGTGATTAGTCAACAGACGGCTGTTTCTGTCACTGTTGTATGATACAACGGTATTCACTACGGATACAACTTGTGTCTGGAACAGGAGACAGTGAAGCCAGGTGGCTGGTAGTGTTGTGTGGATCAGTGTCTGTGATCTGTTTATGGTGCAAAATGAACGTCTAGGTCAAGATATGGCAGTGAGTGCAGCTGATTCATGTGAGTGCGACCTTAATGCTCTGCTTCCTCAGCCACAGCCAGACTTCTTGTTGTGAGGCTGTGATGCGGTGATTGAATGCCTATATTGGCTGACTTTGTGAAGTGACAGCCGTATGTATTGTGACACCCGTGGTGTTTGTTTGCAGGCGTGCAACGAGTTTACAAGTCACGTGGTGAATCTGCTACGCGAGCAGAGTCGTACGCGACCGATAGCGCCCAAGGAGATCGACCGGATGGTGTCAATCATTCGTCGGAAGTTCACGGCGATCGAGCTGCAGCTGAAGCAGAGTACTTGCGAGGCTGTCATGATACTGCGCTCACGCTTCCTCGACGCCAGGTCGGTCACCAGTCCAGCTGGACTGTCTGGCATGTTGTTTGGACGAGGAAAATTCATTGATGTTTTCACTCAGTGAGCTTCGTGCTGGTCCTGGCAGCTGTAGAATAGACACGATCCATTTCCTAGTTTGGATTCGGGAGTGAGTGAGTGAGTACTCGAGTAGAGCTTGATTCACACTGACATGAAATATTCATGCAAATTATTCTCACATTCATTCATATTCAAACTGATGTGACTAAATTGGAGCAGTATTTGGTATTTATGCAATATGACAGGGTCTTGACCGGGACGGGAAGAGTGTGGTAACTTGAGCTTTTTATATTGAGCATTGGGAAAAGAGGAGTAAGTGTTTTCTTAGTGGAGTTCTCGACTCTACATGGGGAAAGCTGTACATCAGTCCACATTATTTTCTGGACCTACAGCTTATCTTTGAATTCCATTTCACTGGCGATATTGGCCTACTTTGATCTAGGCCTATTCTTATACTGTCTGTGGTATTTGTCATGTGAAACTCATATTCGTGCACTTGTAAAGCCAACTATTATCTAGTTTTTGCTATATTTTTGTCACTTATTGGCTTGAAAGAAATGAAGTGCACGAATATGAGTTTCACAATTTGTAAAGTAACTTTCAAAATTTCCTTTACAGAGCAAATGGTACAAATAATTTGTGCGATCAATGGATGTGAATGTTCACGTTCTTGTGAGTGTGAATTGGTGAAAAACAGTGTATGAACCTTTATGCAGGTACCCAGTTCGCATCAGTTTAAATCAGGCCTCCGAATGTTATCACTAGTGCGTAAAACCAAGACGTCACTAAATGCACAGCCTTAGTCTAAACCGAACAGATGTGCTTTTAATTGCTTTCTAAAACACACAGAATTGTTTGTCAGTAGTGACGAAACAGGCTGCTTGTTCCAGTCTTGCATTGAACAACCTGTGTGGTGTAGAAGGCCTTTAAACCAGGCTTTAGTGTGTGCGCTTGAGTAGTTTTCTTACATTGTTGTTTAGGTTTTTTGTTGGGTTCTGTGGTTGGTTGAAGTTACTTTAGTTTTGTCTCTCAGCCGAGTGACAGGCGAGAATGTAGCTGGGAATATTATCTCTGAATGATGTCAAATTGGATGGTAAACCTTGCTCACCCCATTCTGCTCCTTGATTTGGGCATGCAATGCATTTAATTTTTCAGGTATTCTGAATCATCCACTGACCGCCACCTGGTGGCCTACTTTTGCAATTTATTCTCCCTACGTCCATTCAGTTGTGTAGATTTTGATATCATTTGCCAAAATTTTTATACAATTTCGTATCTCACAAAGATCTCTGACATAATATTCATCCTAAACGAATAATTTCTTTTATACATGCCATTGGCGTAAAACTATTTCAAGCATAATATTGCCACTGTTTGTATTCTTAAAATGCCGTAAATACATAGCAATTCATCCGTCCTTTGTCCGTTCATTTCACTTACTGCTATTGCATCATGTCTAAAAATGACATTAAGAATCTTGTTGCCTGAGTGCTAGATAAAAGCCGTTTAACAGAATTACACAGTGATAATTAAGATGTAAAAGCAAAACATAAAATACACAATTTTTTCAGTACATGTATCTCTCAAGTGTGTGTATTTCTGGTGTGAAACTATACATGATCTCCAGAATGACCTGTGTCGGGTGAGGCGTTAAACGCCAATGCAGGGAACTGTGTGTGTTGGCTTGCAGGCGGAAGAGGCGGAACTTCAGTAAGCAAGCTACAGAAGTGTTGAACGAGTACTTCTACTCCCATCTGAGCAATCCATACCCGAGTGAGGAGGCGAAGGAAGAGCTTGCCCGCAAGTGTAACATAACTGTGTCACAGGTACATATTAACCCGCAACAGTCGAGGCTCTAGATCAGAGATATGAACAGAAGAGAAATGTGACAAAGCTTGACTTATTTTTGCTTATTAGCTAAACTTGTTTTCTGTTAGAGCGACCAGTATACAAAGTTCAAGGTGTTGCCTTCTAGGAAGCAAGAACCAATGTAAAATGCCGCATCCTGAAGTTATGGCACGTGCTCTGAATGCCATGATTCGAGCATCTGTTAACTACCTTAGCATTTATGTTTTCTTATTTTCTGACAACTTAAACAATCTCTTGTGTCTTTTGAGATTATGTAATTCACATGATTAGAAATCCAGATGTCTGCTGTACTTGTTTGAGAAATCCTTGTGTGAAAGAATCGTGATGTTTTTTGTCAGGTGTCGAACTGGTTCGGCAACAAGCGTATTCGCTTCAAGAAGAACGTGAGTAAGGGTCAGGAGGAGGCCAACCTGTACACGGCTAAGCTGGCTGGGACGGCAATGGCCGGGATACCGAATGCCGGAAGTGGTGGAGGACCGGCCCAGTCTCCGACAATGCCGAAGCTGGAATCAGCCGACAGCCAGTGTCTTAGTGGTGATAGTCAGGAGTCATGGAGTAAGTTGAACTTATGAGCTTCATTTCTGTTCTGTAGTGCAAAATTTGGCGCACTTGCAGCAGTGCGCATGCATGCGTTGTATTAATATTCTATGGTATTGCAAGAGACGTGTACGAAATTGCACGTTTGTGGGAACGTAGAGAGTTCGGTTAGGGTTAGTTATAATTTTTTCGGCTTATTCAGTTGTCTTTCCACCATCTTCATTGTCCCACATTGTGTCGATAATTTCGAGGTGCACCAAATTTTGCACAACACCGGAATTGTATAGTTGGCTGAAGAGTAATGTCTGCACGCCCCTTATTTTCATGATTTCAGCAAAGCTCTGGCAGTTGATCCATGTTCCACCAACAATGTGTCTGTAGAAATTATATTATACCGGTACTGACCATGTGTCATTATGGTTATTCATCATTTACAGGGTGAAGGCCAAGTGCATCAGATTGGGGCAGTGGTATGTCTGTCGTGTTGTGCCACAGGTCCACTTGTCTGCTATCGCAGGCATTGGATGGCTGGATACCGCACCGCGGTCTAGCTCATGCCAATCAGCTGCCATTTCCAAGATTGTGAAATGCTGCTGTTCACGAGTCTTCTCACGTAGGCCTAAGCAGTGCTATTTCAAGTATCCAGACCTTTACCTTTTATTTTTACATGTGGTTCTGTGCGGTGGTTCACTTTTCGCTGCTAGAAGGCTGACCAGTCTGTCAGTACATCTGTATTACGTTGCTGAGTGGTTCTTGTAGCAGTAGTCTGATGTTTGTTCTGCGCCAGGTCCTACGGGCTACGGCAACATGCATCCACACTCTGAGGGTCAGATGCCGGCTGGGCAGGCTCAGCCAATGTTCATCAACATGAATGTAAGTGTGTTGCTCTCGAGCATTGGTTACTGTAATTGAAGATGATAATTTGGTAAACGATTGATATAGTGTCGGCATTGTGAAAGAGTCAGTGTATGAAGGACATAAGTGAGGATTCAGAAAAGGCTGATTCACAATTATGGGCTTTTTTAAATATTATCTGAGTGTCAACAGTGATGTGATTTGAGTGAAGTTTCATCGAGTGAACAGGTACAGATCACGAATCAATTAGGGATGTTAATTTTCGAGAATTTCATTTCTCGATACCAGAATTTCAAATCTCTAGACTCGTCGAGTACTCGAGACTTAACGTGGCATTCGGAGACGGTCCCACGGTCGCGCTCACCAGAGCCGTATTATACGGCTCTGGCGCTCACCTCCTCTCCCCTCACCCATTGGGAATTAATTACCGTCGAGTCGTGGCTACTCGGGCTACTCCAGTGGATCTTGTCGGCCGGCCCGTGTCACGCTGACAGGTCGATGTGCTGGGACAGTTTCAGCTGTTCGTCGTCATGTGGCTGTGACACATTTACTGTATGATTGCTGTGTCTCCAGATAATGTTTTTCCTAGACGGCTGACCACCGCTGATGATCAGTTCTTTAACTCTTTGACGCCCACTGTTGCCATATGGGTACAGATATAAAGCATCCCCTGCCAGACCAGGTTAAGTGGTCATTTGTATTTTTGACATCTGGGCACTCTGAGCACCAGAGTGTCTATATGTCAAAAATTACAAATGACGGCTTAACCCGGTCTGGGCCGGACATCTGGCACAAATAGCCGGATCTACGGCCATGCCGGGCAGACTTATGGCCGCTCCTGCCGGACTGTTAAACCTGTTGGTGTGCTGGTTTGTGTACTAAACAGAGAGGCTTAACCCTTTGACCCCTACCGTTGCCACTAGGTACAACTGTAAAGCATCCTGTGCCAGACCGGGTTAAGCCGTCACATGTAATTTTTGACATCCGGACACTCTGACGCTCAGGGCTGAGCGTCAGAGTGCCCGGATGTCAAAAATTACAAATAACGGCTTAACCCGGTCTGGCACAGGATGCTTTATAGTTGTACCCAGTGGCAACAGTGGGCATCGAAGATTTAATGGCTGGTAATTGGCATGAAGGACCGGAGATGTGTGAATGGTTGAATTCTGATGAGCTGGAAACTATCTGTCCAGGTCATGAGTCTATGACCGTGTGTGACACTGAATCATGTATGTATACATGACTGTGAGGGAGACGTGCTGTGTGTGGTTTAGTCAACCGGGTCGACTGGCTACGGAGCTGATGGTTTACCGACGTCCACATCCAGCGTCTACGACGCACACATGCGCTAGGCAGGCATGTCACATATTGTCGTCCTATTATTTCCAACATTGATGCCTAGCTGCCACACTTGCACACACATTACAGTCGTCTCTTGTCTAGCGATGTGACAGTTTCAACTTTCAAAGACGCCGTTTGGTTTCAGTCTGCATTTGCAAAAAAATGCAGATTTGATGTCGGTTTCTGTTTTCAAAATACGACTGCACAAGAGTATCACTATTTAATCGAACAGTACAAGCTTACTGCAGCAGTGAAAAGAAACTGAAATAATAAACAAAACAAAAAACTGGCAGCAATTGGTAAGTCATGCTTAAGTGTGTAAGCTAATATGGTCAATGTCAACAAGTAATTGATTGATTGAGCAGGGTTTAACGTCCACCAACACGGTATAGGTTATCTGGGAAACGGTTTTACAGGTCAAAAGACCCAACAACAGTATCAAAGTTCTGAAGGAACAAAAAAATACACAAATAACTAACAATACAATAAGCGAACACACAAAAACAGTAAATCCCCTAGTCTACACTAATATGGGGTGACTAGGGGACTGCTCCCATAGAGGGCCGGGTTGCCGAGCCTGAACGGCGGTGGGACTGCCGCCGCGGTACCCCCATCCACAAGTAATTAATTGTATTTATTGTCTTAGGTTGCTGAAACGTTAAGAGAATAACTGAGGTCTGAATTATTGCGGTATAGCAGAGACGAAATTGGAGTTGGCAGCGTCAATTGACATTCTTGTCAACAGCTTTTTCGTTATGTTTTTTTTGTTTTGTGTTGATGTGTTTGCTGATGGCAGGATGTATTCTTGGATGCTGGTATGTGTTGCGGTGTACTGGAACTGATTTAATCCAACTCCTCCGGGAATGGATCTAGACCCAAGAAGGTGGAAATTTTTGTGGTGTGGCTTGAAAAGGTTTTCAATGATCAAACCACTTCCGTTACCAAAAATTTGTTCAAACCCTCAGCCTGTATGACTGGTAGCTTACATTACAGGATGACAGGCTGTGACTGCGTGTTGGACTTGCCTTGTTGGCGCCACACCACTCCCAGCAACGTGATAGGCAGGGATTTAAGGGGGATTGGACATACCCACTAAACTACAGAGTACATTACATTACATTATAGTAGAATTTAAAGTGAAAAATGCTTACTACTTCAGCGGTCACTTTACATTAGCTGATTGAACAGAGGGATGAATGTTACTAGTTAGTGAATGCACAGGTTGTTGTGTGTTTGCAGAAGATGCAGTCATATGGTTGAAGTACAGACGACCATGTTGTGTCACTGATATTATGGAACGTTATTAAATTTTGTTGTTTTTTGTTAGCTTTTCATTTTGTTTTTCATGGCTGGGTGACGTCGCGTCATCGGTTATCGTTCATATAGCAATCTTTAAATTTCCAGTTCATTGAATTTGCCGACCGCCGTGATGACAAGTATCAGTTCATAGGGTTGTAATGATTGTAGTGTTAGCTAGATGTGCGGCGGCAGCAACGGTAATGTTTGTTCAAGGATTAAAACCAGTAGCGTAAATGGTTGTAGGACTGCTTATTAGTGTAGTAAATTTATGCAATCGAGTTTGAGGGTTTAAGATGGTGCGGTATATTTTTGGCATTAGGAAGGCACGTTTTCCTGTTTAAAAAAAATCAACTCGGATACCTTTTACTAGGTCACTAGCTGACCCAGGTAAATCTTCTCGTGTTCAATCGTCTCTGAGAGCAGAGCAAAGTGTTGTACTGGTAATGTTGATGCATAATTCGTACATCTGTGACCGCCGTCGGCTTGCAGTATTCTGAATTCACAAGGACGGTCGTCTGTGTAGCTGCTGCAGATCTTGGTGCAAATGTCGATTGGAATTGTCAGTAAGTAACAAGTGAAGCTTGCTGGGTTGCCTGCTTCCAGTCGACAGCTTGTATCAATGTGTTATACTCTGTACGTGAACGTAGCGAATAGGTTTATCATAATAATGTAATATATTGTTGCAGAATTATGTGTTGTACAGTAGAAAACTTATGAAATAGGATTTTTTCCAGCAGTGACTGAAAGACCATCAAATATATGTTTATATTAATGTTTTCAACGTTTGTTAGTCTGAACTTTATCCCGCAGCCAGTTGAGGATGCACAAGTTTATGCCAGTCGTTTGATATTTTTCAGCATTATAAAATATCCTATCCGAAATGACCTGTCATATGTCCAGTGGGGTATTGACACTTTCTCATCCAGTCGATGAGCAACGCACGCACTTAAACATATCGTCTGGTTAACGACACGAAGAGTTAATGTGAAAGAAAATTTTGGCTGCTTCTGTTTTGAGTCTGTGTTTGAGAAAACTTGTCAAATTAACTGAATCGTATGGTTAATTCACTGTCTGCCGTATGTATATGCTGCCACAATGGAGCCTACTGGTATTTTTGTGCCTGTTTCGTCTCAGTCAGCGGGCTTATTTGGTTGCATGCACCTTACCTTTATCAAATAAGAATACATTTTGCAACTACAACACTGATATTAAACCTACTGCAGGAGAAAATGTTACAGGATGAACACATGTATGTATGTCGCGGTGTATGTATTTTGGAAAATTCTAAGCCTGGGAATTTTCAGTTTGGAAATCACATGATGATGCATGTGTTTACCGATATGCAGCAGTCCATATATTGTTCAGTGTTGTGACGGGACATGTTATGTCTGCTGTAGAGCTGTTTTGTCTCGTATCTCATTGTAGAACTGACTCCACATATGATGCACCCTTTATCTTCAACAGTCCTTGTGAAATCAGTGGTTAACAAATACTGCTGAGGCTACACTATAAGTACTGTATCCTTGGTGAAAGCCACATACATGTCTGTGAAAAAAGACGACAGTACGTCCCGATTCACTCCCTGTTTCTTGCACCACTAAACAAACTAATCCGAAAAACGTTTACCGGAAGGCCACATTTGTGGGTAAACTGACGGAAACCGCAGAGTTTCTATAAATTACGGATCAAAATTAAACCCCAGTTTTTAAAGGTGCAGCATTACAGTTGAAGTACTAAACGAGAAGTTGTGTTTGCCATTTTGTCTTAATTTACCAGTGGGGATTCATTGGCCTGTCTGTGACCTGGTTGTTGTAGAATAAGCCCACCTTGTTTCCTGGTCAAGTGTTATAAGACGCGACTCTTGGTCTATCGACATTATCATACACAAGACTAAAATATTTGTGGAAATGTGTAGCGTATTGGGATGGAGAGAACTCAGTGCGTGTTCAGCACTTTATGGTAACTTACTTCAATGAATTGTATTGTACTGTAATTCGTTGTGAGTTGTCATCGTGTGACGTAGTCTCAGTATACTGTGTAGTTGGTGCTGTTGAAATGCCAGCAGCTGTCCGCGTAGGCCAGGCCATTCCGTGCTTAAGTTCGTAGATGTGATGCTATTTTTGTTCCTGTGACTGTAAAGACTTTATTATTGTATGTAAACATCGTGTTGATCCGCCAAGTACGTCTGACTGCAGTCCAGTTTTGGTCATTGATATCATGACCAAAATTATTAGTGATTAATTAGGCGAATGATTGATTTAAAAAAATTAACAATTAGAATTATTTTTAAGCATTAATTGAGAACGTTGTTAAGTAAACAAAGATGGTGAAGACTAAGTCACATGATAATAAAGCGGAATAAGAAGCCATTTTAGCCTACTTAAGTGATTATTTTGGTTTGAACTGTCCATACTGTAACTGTAATACATGCTATTCTGCCTTTTGAAGAAGTTGAAATATGAAAATATGTATTCGTCTTCAACTAAAATTAACTATTAGTTACTCCTTAATTTTGAAAAGTAACTATTATGAAAAATTAATCGTTACCAGCCCTAGTCATGACATGCACATGCCATGGTCGTGGCGTCAGTGACTTTCAGTGTATTGTTTTTATTTTGTTGCAGTTTACATGTTGACCAACTGATGACTAATAGTCTCTCCCTCACCACCAGTTCGTGCATGAAGTTCTTTCAATTATTGTGCTGATTATTTATTCTATGTTTTGTCTCTTTGTTTGTTATTTGCATAGGTCTACGGCAGAACTGTTTGCTTGGAGTAGACGCCTTCATGCTGTCTGGTCAGGATTTCATTGTGTTGTTTTTACTGTATGTATGTTCTTATCATAGTAAACTATGATGTTCTTTTACGTTATTCTGACGGCTACTGACCTGCTTCTAAAGCACCGACATTTATCAGCATCATGACATCTGATCACAAATGTTTATTTGTGCGATAGAACCATTATGTTACCGGAATTCTGTTTACACACAGCTGCATTGTCTCAATTAATGGTCTGTGGAATTGGATTCAGTTCATTTTTCAAAAATTTCAGTTTGGTTTTGGTTAGAATGAGTACTTTTGGTTCAGTTTTGGAATAGCACAGTTGAGCTTGGATGTTAAGATTAGTTGATAGTTAAGTAATTAGTAGATTTCCCAGTGATTAATTAATGGTTGAGCATTTGTTTTCCTGCATTTTTGGAGTCATTTGTTGGGGTTAGTACTATGCTATTGGTTATTTTTGCACGTATGTCTTTATACTTTAAATTGTTTTTATGTCCAGTGAAACTATAATCAATAATATATTATCTATAATCTATAACATATTGTCTATAATGTATTATCTATAATAATCCACTTACTCCTTTAGTAGTAATTGATGAATTGTGGACTTTGTGGACTGTAAGCATTTTTTACAGAAAACCAAATCTTAGCGGCGGTTAGGTTTTTGTAGTTCAAACTGAATATCAGTTTTCCACACACCTCTCCTGTTTGCATCAACTGTCATCCTTTACCCACCAGAGCCACTGAGCACGTTTAACAGGGAATATTGGCAGAACTGCTGTTGTAGTAAAAGTGTTTCATTGCACAATCATTTGAGCAGCTCAGTTATGGCTTCATGTCACTTGGTTCACCTCACTGTGCTAAGATATATTTGTGTGTTTGTACTGTGTGTGGATGTGTGCTTTATTCAGGGATCATTTCCTAAAAAGAAGTGTGGAAACCAAATAGTGGGGGCTCCAGTATCATCAATTTTGGTGAACAAGTGCCATAGATGCGATTTTGACTCTTCAAATACCTGTAGGTGAATTTTGGTGCAAACGGCGTTTTTTGTACAGTTCTACTAAAGCTGGTTTAAATGCTGTCCCCACTGTCAAAATATGCTGAAACCCTGGCTCTATGATTGTGTCACGGTAAGCTGGGCCTAGTGAAATATGAGATCTGATAAGGGTGGCTGACGGCTATCCTTTGATGTTTTGACACTGCTGTGTGTTCAACCTGTTAAAATATCTCCGGTTTGGGTTGGTGCTAAATTGTCTTAGTGTACCTGCCGTCGGTGGTGTTGTGACGTAGATAGCCCGACGTGATGTAAGTGTACATTTGTATAGAATCGATAAGAGTTAATTGGCAGGATCATGAAATATTGTTTATTCGTTTAGTACTTATTGGCAATGCAGAGTAAATTGAGTGGAAACAAGGAGTGGTCTGTTTGCTGTGTAGTTGCTATTAAGATGTTGTGGTTTGTCGGTTGATATTTATCATCATTTTGTGTTTTTTTCTGCAGTAATTCGTTTACAGTCTTGCCTGCAAAGCTGCTGCAGATTACTCGCTATTGTTTACAATATCCCCTTTGAACTCCATTTGGCCACATCCGAGCTCTAGAGTTGGTAACGAGCAAAATGGAATACTGCCGGAACTGCTCCGCAGTGACGTCCTTCCATGATATCCTCGGAGACTGCTTGGATCGTCGATGAATCTGTGAAATTGTGGCAGTTGCATTTTCTTGTAGTTTTTGGTCATCAATAGTCAGTTACACAATACAGAATTTACTTTTACATGGTTGAGTGCCGTGTGGGCTCAAGAGCATTGTAGAATAATCCCACCTTTCCATTTCCTGGCCGAGTGTCGTAAAAGGCGACTAAAGCAGTGTAGTTGTGTTTTGCGTTGTTTGATTTCCTGGGTTGTGTTTAGTTTGTATATTGTCTGTATGTTTAATTTGTCTTCTGTTGTGTATTTTCCAGCGTGAACCAATGTATAGCCTGAATGTGCTGATGTGCCGTTAAGAATCTACTCACTCACTCAGCCGTAGTCTGTTAACTACAAATACCCAAGAGACCAGTAGCAGAGAGTTTACATACTTATTAATGACATATTTGTTAGTCTAAATGTGCTTCTGTGGTTGGCACCAGTTGATGATATGCAGCTGTTTATTGAAGTTTTGTTAATTTTAATCTCACATCTGCCCCCTGTTACTTGTTCTCAACCATAGGCGTCGATCCTGCGAGAGTTCGAGGGTCCGGACCCTCGTGAAATTTTGCTAGCGAGGGTCCACCATTGTTTGGACCCTCGCAAAATGTCTGAAGCACGGTTATGAAACACAGTGAACACAATCTTTGTCAATATCAATGAA
>Ga0056114_1000515_pt1 | contig 13853 bp, 11 predicted proteins | sample WorMetHERISLAND1_FD_77005 | JGI IMG/M metagenome (GOLD analysis project Ga0056114, IMG submission 77005) | Marine gutless worms symbiont microbial communities from Max Planck institute for Marine Microbiology, Germany - Olavius loisae HERON... ...
CTTGCCCCTCCCCCCCCCCCCCCTTTAGCTTACCATAATTTTTTATATATTTGGCCATTTTCCTCCAAAACATAAAAATTTAGGCATCAATTAACAAAAAGCGTCAGCTTCTGTTTCGTCCCACAGACCCCCAAGGGCTTTGTCCCTCAGTCCCTGGACCCCACTGGGGGACTTCCGTTCCCCAGACCCCCTCCTTTCGCACATTCTAAATACGCCACTGAGTACGCCACAGCGCTGCTGTCGCCAAGGCGTGTACATTACCAGATACACGCTCTGCGTCATGTGCAGCAGCTGCTGCTAACCGATGACACGGCAAGCACTGTCGCCTGCAGCTGCAGCATTGTTGGGTCATTGGACTACTGCAACGCTGTATTGTAAGGTGTTGCGACGATGACTGCAGCAGCGTGTACAGAAGAACCACGCTGGGGCAGTGTGTAGGCGCAGCTCGGACTGACGATTGACCTTTCCTTTACTCACGTCACTGCACTGGCTACCGAGACAGGAACGCATAGGACTCGCTGTACTGACATACAAAACTCATCAACTGTCAGCCGTGCTACTTCATCTTGATCTTCGCGGTTTGTCGACTACAAAATGAGTGAACCACAAACTTGCAGGCGTGCTTTCTCCGTCGCTGCGCCAACTGCATCGGACTGGATTGTGCAGTGTTTTACGTCCCCTCCAATACAGTATAGGTTATATGGGAGACGGTTTTTACAGGTCAAAAGACCCAAGTACCCAACCAACAGTATCAAAGTACTGAAGGAAAATCTACAAAAGACAAATCAAACAACGGAAACAACACAAAACACACATGCATAGACAATAATAGACACAAAACGATATACACACATAAAGCACAGCAAGTCCCCTAGTCTCCACTAATATGGGGTGACTAGGGGACAGCTCCCACAGACGGCAGGGTCGCTAGGCCTGAACGGCGGTGGGACTGCCGCCGCGGTACCCCCGCGCCAATTGCATGGAACTCACTGACAGCCAACTACTGCTGCATATACGCATGTCTGGAAGTATGGTATGTTAAAAACTAAGGCCTACCATTTTCCACACAATATAGAACATTCTTTAATAATTTCAATGACAGACATCATAAGATGCCTTATGTCTATCAACTAGGTAAAATAGCAAAACAAAACAAAAACGGCCATTACCAAACAACGTCATAACTGCAAAATAAAATTAACTTCAAAAATTAGATAGCCAAAACAAAATGCCATTCAATATGTAATTCCACTCCAGTAACCTATATGCAACAGTATTTAGACTTCATTGAACTAATTCTATTTATTTGCCTACAAAACGGTCATGGGTGTTTCCCAAGACAAGCTAAAGCAGTAAAGTAGGTTTAACGCTCCACTTAGAACATTACTGAACATCCAGTCTTCTGAACCAATCATGTGGCTGATATTAACGTAACTAAAAGTAGCTGGTACAACCAAAAACAACAAAAAACACCGAATAATCATACAATAAAACTAGTAAACACATCCACAAACTAAACAAATGAAGTCAGAGCCTGGTGTGGGGATCTTATAAACCATACAGCCAGAAAACGTATCAGTCTTTTCTGCAGCAGCCGGGGCAGCACACTGCTGAAATGATATTCAGACTGTCTCTAAATGTGACATGTTATTTACACATTCATAGTCACACCATCAATCCTTGTACAAAATCAAACGAACACAATTATCTCTACATCAACCACTCAGTTTCACATAGTTACTTCACCGTGCTTCAAAAACGTTTTATTGTTGCAACAACTTTGTCAGATTTCAGATAATTTTCTTGGCAGAAATGTTGCCAATGAAATTTTTGACTGCAAACAATTGTAAATTTATTATTAGCTGGGTACCAGCTGTTGCTGGGTAGACGGCATTTCCAAGTCTCAGAAATACTGTGTGCAAAGTGCATGAAACAATGTTTCTTCCAGCACATGCGGTGTCACAATTCATTGCTTCTGATCTCTGGTCGCCAGACAATCCAGATTTAAATCCAGTAGATTGGAAATGCAATTCATGTTATATTACAATTTTACTCAAGTTTACTAGTCAAAACCTACTGCAATCTGTGCCTGTGGTGATCGACTGCACAGCTATAACATCAGTTATTGCAAAATAAAAAGGAAGGATGTAGTTTTTTGAAACATGGAGCATTTTAATCATAAAAATCACAACAGTGCATAACAAGCCACTGAAATAGCAACAGACACCTGTAGTCGGGCACACGCCTGCCATGTCTCAAGAAAAGCTGCTGTCGAACTTTGGCAAGCACATCTGCCAATTTTTAACTGATTTAAAAGATTCTTCTGCAATTAAAACAGGAAACAAAACTTGTAATGAAATCATGTAATACTTCCTACCACACCTTAAGCATATTGCTACACTACAGTGTGCTATGCAAAATTTAAATTTATTATTAAGAAATTTTTAGACTCAGGTCATCACAGATAATATGCAACAGAGACGACTGATACATGCCAATCAATCAATCAGTCGAAATTTTTTTAGGTGGCCTAAGTAGCGGAACTGCTGCTAGGTCGACCAGTGGCAGTCAGTTGACGTCCAGTACGTAGTCAGTAAAAGACTTCCTGAACAAGTGTGTCTTGAGGTGAGGAAATGTGGCCAATGATTCTGCTGATGTCACGTCTTCCGGGTGGTCATTTCCAAGTGTGCAGGATGGTGCCAACTTTTCTAGAAAACCAGCATATGCCAGTATGTCATACAGATCAACAAGTTAAACTCGCCCCACTCGACACAATCTAGGTCATTTCACAGGCGTTCTTCACAGTCAATCACTTGACAGATACTGACAAACAAAACGGTACAGGAAAATAATACACAAACCCAATGCTGCTGTGACTTTTGCGCGTTTATGGTCTTCTTGTATTAATCGTATAGTTATGCATTTGCGTCAGCTCTCTCTCTGATCTCTGTCTAATATTTACTTTATTGTACAGTTTCCCTTCTGTCTGTCTTTCTGTGTTTTTTATGTTCGTGTGTACTTTTATGTCATTGCTTCTGTCTGGTGTTTATGGGCCTTGCTGCCTGAATTAAATGAATGAATGAATGAATACAACTTAGAATAGCAAACAATATAAAATACGGCAAAACAAACTACCCTGGTTCAGTCGCCTCTTATGCCAATCAACCAAGTAACGAGATTCTCTTAGTGTGCATACAGATGTCAACATGTTGCTTCTGTTTTCTGACCAGATGTCCCTATTTCATTCTTCTTCCACAGTCATGCCTTTAACATGTATTCTCTCATTTTCACCAGTCCATAGGTTTTTATGAGACCTTCATCCTGATAACTGAACACAATTTGGCTTCTCACAAATTTTCTCACAAACATTAAGTACATGACTTAAATGTACTGTATCCAGCTGTGAAAACTGCTGAAAATCGGTTAAGGTTCGACTCACCAAATTTCAACAGCAAACTTTTCTGTAACATGGAGTAGCACGAACAATTAGTACAATATTTACAAATCTGATGAAAATATCACTCAGTAATCAGTTACACACTACTTTGGTGCAAAGCAGACTCTGCAAGAATTAGTTAGCATGTTGGATTTGCGATTGCATGGTTCTTGGTCAGCAACAGGATATATTCCATACAAGCCGCTTCCCGCTAAGGCCAGCCAGCCTGCAGCCCCTTACTCAGCCAACGCCTGTGCTATTAATAGTAACACTATTAATAGCACAGGCCTTAGCTGCAGCCAGCCGGCCCAGCCAGCCAAACGACCCGTCACGGCTGCAAAGCTGTTGGCCGACATGCAGGTAATTCTTTTAAAAATGTAATTTTTTGGTAACGACAACCCCCTTAGACATAAAACCCAGCAGATGTTTTGCACGTGGTCTGTACGCGTCTGTGTGCAAAACTTCGCCATCGTACGACACAGCGTTTTGGAGGAGATAGGCACCAGACAAAATAAACAAACTCTTAATTAAATATTTAGTAGATTAAATCTGGCGAGTCCACTGCAAATATGGGGTCAATCCTGCAGTTGAGTCAAAGACTGCACTGGCTTGAACCCCCAATGTCAAATTCTGAACTAACTTCATAGTATAGTTATCTCGTGACAGGCAGTGCTGCTCTAGGACAGGGAAGGTCACATACTGACTGTCTGCCAATCATCTGTAGCCACAGTGCTCAACATTATGTATGGCACTATCTGTGTCTTACAAAGGCAATGTGTAATCAGAAATAGCAAAGCGATAAAAATCTACGGAACGCAAAGACGTCTAGATAACAACATATTTAACTAATGAATGGCAAACTCGAAGAACACACACTTGCTGCCCACGAATTTACAATGAAATACCAAAATGCTGATAAAAAGTCCATAAATCAGACACAGAAGAAAACTCACGTGCTAGAGTTATACAACAGTATCTACAATCATCCACGGTATAATGAAATAAAAACAGATCTAATGCACAGCTGAAAAACAAGCATGCATTATTGTTGTACTGTCCGTCTACGATAACAATCATCATTTATATCAACAACGACTAACGGCTTTCTTCCAACAATATATTCAGAGCTTTAACATATCTCTATGTGTGCAATGTTTTCATCCGTCCTTTGACGACAGTGGGCAGAGCAGGTAATGCTTCGAGTGTTTAACTCCGATGGTTTCTGTGTTAACCGGGTTACAAAAGAAAGTCCTATCAAACTGATTTCGAAACATTGTTAGAAGGGCGTATCGATATATCGATGAATCAGTTAAATTCTGGTGTTAATCTGATTTAATCTGATTCCAGATCCAGGATCACTTGTCCACTCACCTTATCTCTATATGTGACATTATATAGCTGGCACCACACTGCAGATGTTGCTACCAGTCAATGATCAATACTTCACTGCCCAGTCATACACTGACAGTACATACATATACAACTATCAAGCATGTACGTTCACTTTCAAATACCATATTCATATGGTTGGAACTTACTGTGATCCAGGCCATGCATTCCCTGAGACCTGCACCGGACACCACAAATACTACAAGTATCTAACGCAGCACTAGTAGCTGTGTGGAACAGTGCTGGTCAAGGATTCGTATCCCGCCCGCGGCTACTGTGTACCAATGCCAACTCAATGTGCCACTCCTCCGGGGTCGGTTAATGAGTACCAGCGAAAGCTGGGGAGTAAACGGGCATACCACGTGAGGCATCTGTGGTCTCACAGTTTCAGCTGGTGTCCTGCTCAGGGCTAAAGAAAAGGGAGATCAGCATGCGGTGCATGAGGCTCGGGAGGGACTTTGCTTTGTTTTACTTTAACATACAATTATACAACTGAATGCTATGGTGTGCTACTGCAAACGTAGAAAACCTCTTTATTTGTTTCTGGCTTCAACTTGACAGAAATGATATGATCAATGCTCTTCTGTGAAGTCTGTAACTTGCTGTACTGTCTCCGCATCTGTTGTCACATTTGCCATGTCAGTAGCTACTACGGCATGAATATGTTGTGGATCGGCCGGTGGCACTAGTTTGATGGGCGAACTCAGAACATCGATGGAATGACAGTGACCATCGGGATCAGTCGGAGTTACCACAAGTGATGCAGACTGTGTCTTGGCAGGGGTCAATGTCTTCGGTGGCACAGAAACGGCAACCGCTGACCTTGCTGCGTCAGTGTCATCAGGTACTAATGACTCGTGATCATCAGTAGCAGACTGCTTGTTATCACTGGCGATGTCTTGGTTCTCCCGTTCACTGGCTGACGATGTGTCATTGTCTGAAGACGCAAATTCAGTGTCTGCATTTGAGCCTGTTTCAGTGACGGCGGCGGCAGCAGCGGCAGCGGCAGTGGCAGCGGCTGCAAGCTCACGACGCTGCTTCTGCGCCTGAAATGCCATCGACATCAACTTCTTCTTTGATGCTACAGTCATCTTTGCAGTGGACGGAGATGATGCCTGCAGCTCAGCAAAGCCTGGCAGCTGAAAACGACTGTGTTGCTGCTCTTGAGCTGCAGCGGCACTGAATGCTGCTACAGAGTCAATTGATGCAAAGACGGACTGCTGAACGTCTGAAGACGACGGAGCTGTAGACTCAACAGTACTCTGCACTAGGTGACTTCGACCTACACACAACAGCATCAATGTCAACAGTGTCCTTCACAGCTGAGACAACAGACAATATCAGACAAGAATTTACTGGATAAACCCACTAGTAGCCAAAAGGCTGAATAGGTGAGTAAGACACCAACTGAAATGCACAAAAAAATTACGACACAAAATGCAAATACTCAAATACACAAAATAGAAAAACATCACTAGAGTAGCACGATGATGTCTGTTGGCATACAGGTATATAAAAGCAGTGAGTATCACAATACAGTTCACAACTGGAAACTATAAACTCAGTTGGCACAGAAAGACAACACAATGTACTTGAATCAAGAACTGGTCCTTCATTACACGATGTCATCATGGCCTCAGTTTGGAAACACAGCTTGATCCATTCAACCATTCCAACACACAGTATTTATGAGGATTGGATTGGATTGAGCAGTGTTTTACGTCCCCGCCAACACAGTATAGGTTACACGGTTGACAGTTTTTACAGGTCAAAAGACCCAACCAACAGTATCAAAGTACTGAAGGAGATGCTACAAAGGAAAAGCAAAGAACGAAAACAACTAAATCACACATATGGACATACAATAATATGCACAACAAAGGATATACACAAAATAAGCACAACAAGTCCCCTAGTCTACACTAATATGGGGTGACTAGGGGACAGCTCCCACAGAGGGCAGGGTCGCTAGGCCTGAACGGCGGTGGGACTGCCGCAGTATTGGTCATATGCAGTTATACATGTTAGTTCTGAGTACATAATAGTGCACAATTATTGAAACAATCGAAATAGTAAGTTATAGACCTATGTTAATGCTTTCTGCAAATATAGTAACCACTCAGCAAGCGCAGCATGCCACTGCAGACATCCAGTATAATTTCACAGCCAGCAACAGTTAATGGAAAATAATTTAATTATGACAACTTTAACTATAATAACTAAGTATAGAATTAACCTCCTAGCTGCATGCATAAATGAAATGATTCAAGGACATATATTCAAGTGAAAATTACATCGGTTAAAGTAACTGCCGCAGCCAACAATATACACAGCTCAATGTAAGTGCAGTTTAACAAGCAATTTACTGGATGCATTATTCGTTCAGGAAAACCATGAATTATCAGTGAAATTTTGTTTAGCATTCGTCCACGTTCTTGAGGTTATGTTACTAATGATAACAAAACTGCCTGGAAAGTCATTATCAAGTCTTGATAAAAGCAATGTTAACTCTTACAAGAAGTCAAATTGATCTCACCATGTAAGAATATTTTATATTATTAACTATATGACATACAAGTTCAATACACATAGCAAGTTATTTTATTGGATTTTCTTTCTATTTATCCATAACGTGTTTTTCTCCCGTCTTATTACAACACTACTTACTAACTTCACATTTAACTTATCGTAGCATTCAAACAAAATTTTAAAATATGATAATTATTCTATACGGAGCAGGCAATCAAAATTTGTAGCCTTGTCATCAACTGTCAGTTTGTCAAATTTGTCACATTAGTTAAGTTTTCAAGTTTTACTGATGTGCTTACAGAAAGTGAAACCTTGCAAAAAGATACATGCATGAGCAGGAGACTGCATACCGGCATGCAGGGAAATAAGATGGATGTTAGCAAAGCCAAGGTGACTGGCAGATATAACTAATAAAAACCTGCCGCGGTGCATATTCGGTGATAGAGAACACTATGGTAGAAGGGAGTTGTTGTCGCGGCACGGCTGAGCCTGACCTGGAATAGCAGGAGTTGCAGATGATGGTTTAGAACGACGACCACTCAACTGTGAAGCACCAGTCATCGTCTGTTGCATCTCAAGCAGTCTCGCAATCATCTGCATCTTGCGCTGACGGGCACGCAGTCGACCCTTAACAAGACGCTGCCGCGCTGCCATACAGCGAATGTGATCGTCGAAGATAAACCGTGCACTCAACAGAGAGCGTGGCGGAGGGCGTGATGCGGCCGCTGCTCCACCGGCAATTGATGTTGGACGAAGAACATTAACATGCAAACAACGACTGTCGTCTTTGTCACCGCTCACTTCCACATCCTGTCACACCAACAACGTCACGCACTCAAGGGTTGCGAACTGGCATTTAAAATGCCAAATAACTAAAATCTGGCATTTTTCAAAGGCATTTGGCAGTGAAAATTTGGCTTTGGCAGTTTGTCACAGCGACACGCTCACTTCCATATCCTGCCACACTGACAAGGTCATGCTCTACACTGTCAAGAAAAACTGGACACTAGCCGCTACTTTTTGGGAAGACGTGGTGCCAATATCAACGATAAAAGCATTACTTCAGATTTCCGCTTCTCAGACCATGACAGCTAACACACAAACACTGATCTTAATTTAATTCTTGATTTAATTTAATTCTTGCAAGAATTAAAACTTTGAAAACCAAAAAATCACTGCAAAAATGATCTAAAAACCTGGAGTTCCTGATGTGCCTTGATCACCAATAAGTTGGTCACCCAAACCGGCCAATGACTGTAGTGTCTTATACTAGACATGAAGATATGAGCAAGCTGAAATGTCCCTGTTGAGATCTGGCTGATGACGAAAGCTTCAAATTTTAATTTGCAATCTAGCGTAAATAGGAACGTATAATAGGTGTGTAAAAACTGGTTTAAAATTTTCAACCGTTTGTGAAAAAATGTCAGAAAACCGCAGGCGGCTAGGGGGGGATTTTTTTGACTCACACCGTATAAGTACAGCTCAAACAGAGGCTGAGAACAGACAACAAACAGCAGTGGGAGGAGAGACAGAAGACGGCAAAGCTGCATTCATCTCTGTCACATCAGAGACCTTCCACACTATCAGCATAGCAGGAAGCAGTATCATGTGACAACTGTATCACAGTGCCATCAGTAGGGCGGGATCTGATAGGATGAGGGTGTCCGTTGCTCATTGATTTCAGGCCCCCAAGGGGCTGACACAGCTGTGTAGCTTCGTAGTTCAATGTGTATAATCATTAAGAATTCAACCTAAACAATTCTACCCCCACTCTTCACATATAGTGTGGACGGGGTATGCCCGGCTCCACTCCCTCTGCTACTCGTGTTGCAGACGTTGACTGACAGCAGCACATGTAAAAATCACAATGTTCACTAATAACGTGAAACTGGCAAACATACCTGAAGAAAGCCAACAAAGCGGACAACTCCCCAGCCAAGTCGCTTTGACTCTGGCTCAACCAGAATCAGCTGAACGACATCAATCACCAGAAATCGACGATCCTTCTTGTTGCTGCAAAAACACAGCGTCAGAGATTTCAGCAAACTCACAGCTATAGATGATCTGTTAGGGTCTTAATTTCAGAAATAAACATAATATAAGTCGTTAGTTAAGAATCAAAAATACCTGTCTTTTGCAACAACTGTGCAGGCAATGAGATCACTGTTGTCTACAATAACAAAATACAAATCACATTATTTCACTACCAGCAACGTGCATTTAAAAGACATTACTTAAAACACATTTACATAATGCTGTCACTGTCTACAAATATACCACACAGCAAGCGCAGCATGGCACTGCAACCATCCAGTGTAATTTCACAGCAGAAATTAGCCAGCAACAGCCAATGTAAAAATAATTTAATTACAACATTTTACTTCCGACAAAGTGCACAACAGTAAACGTTTTCTGATCCCACCTAATGTCAAAATAACTGTACCATGAGGTCAATGATCTTGGACAGTGTTATTTTCGGAAACTGTAATATAATTACAACAACACAAACTAATTTTGTGACACTCTTTCCAGCATAAAGCGGTATTACATTGGCAATAATTACATCCACTATTTATATGCCTACTAATCAGATCTCATTTGACTTGATAATAACAGTACGGAACACTGACTGAGATCCAGGACGTCATCCACACTGACACATTCGTCGGCACGGGTCAACGGCAACTGCGCCTCCTGCTCTTGCCGCAGGGTAAATGAAAGACTTCTTATCAGGAAGAACACACGTATTGCCTACATCAGACAATCCACAGTCAGTCAGACACAAACAAGTACTGAACATAGGCACAAACCATGTCAGACATTTGTACTGGCACACATTATGCTCCGGAATCATTACTCTATGCATACAACACAAGTAAGGTGTCGAACCACGAGAATGAATTTTCAGCAGAGTTGAAAGCAACAGAGCATGTTTCATGATATGCTGCCGAGTGTGCTCACAAATTTTCCCTTTCGTGCTGTTAGGATTTCGTTCCGATGAGCTTAAGTCAAAACTAATGCTTAATAACAATACAACTGCTTTATAGCCCTTTTACCCAGAAAAATCAAGGCGAGCCAGTACCAGAAAATGACCCAAACAAATCAGTGGCAATCAAAACAGGCCTCAGCACCCCTTCCTGATCAATTGTCTGTAAGATATACACTAACAGAACTGGAGTTCAAGACTAGTGTGCAAGACTTTTCCTGGTTGAATAATTGGTTGTATTTTTTATCTCAGGCATGTGCCCAGTTTAAACCCCTGGATGGATTGTCATGATTAGTGGCTCAAATGATGTGTTTCCACACAAAACCCCCAAACGGGGGCATGGAATGGATAGACCTTTTACACGCAAGCTGATAAAACAGAAAAACTGTGATAAATCCAAAACTAACAGATCGATGTGAAATTTAAAAATAAACATTGGACCACCATAACAATCATCAGAATAAACTCAAGATGGCAACCTCCGCCATAGTGAAATTTTTTTGAAACGTTATAAATTTGCAGATATTTACCGATTTTCACAAAATTGGTTGAGTGCTAGCATGTGAGCTCTATGCTGTCAAAAATGTATCTAAAATGTAAACCGGTACTAAATTCAGTATACGATGGCCACCATACTGGATTTCCAGAGTCTTAACTCCATCTGGGGATAAAATAACACAAAACTTGCTAAGATTGTACACAGCCATATCATACAAACACTCAGATAGAAAAATACTTCTGGACTGGTATTTATTTCCAAGGGCTCGAAGTAGCATTAAAATAATCTTTGCTGTTTTAGTCGTGTCACCATTTTATGGGCCTTAACACTGATAAAACAGTAAAGGTATTTTTTTACATTAATTGCATAAACTTACTCTCTTTGCACGCTCAACTTCACCACAAGGTAATCTCCGATCGAACTCAATGCCAGTCAGCGGCGTTCCAGTCGGCGGCAGCAGTATCGAGGCATCCATCGTCAGATATTCCACATTCAACGGACGATTCTACACAACAGTAAATAAGACGCTTTGCTATGTCAACTAAGCAGAAATGATAAGCTATTGATAACTTCAGCAGTGCTACAGTTAAGCCATATTAATTTTTACTATGCACTAGCTCTGCAAAGCACAGTAATAGGTACACCCCTGACTGTCCATTTGTCTGTATGTCCATCACGTTGTGGAACAATTTCAACAAAAACAGACCTGTTTTCACCAAGCACTCTATTTTTGGAGAGGAAAAGATGCTGTGAAAATACGAACAGTATCACCCCGAACGAAACAATTTCCTACAAGTACCCTCATTATAGAATTTGGAAAGGTCAGGAAAATAAATGTGCTCATTGCAAGCAAGCTGTAGGCAGATAGCTATGAATTTGCAGCTATATATCATCTCTACAAATGGCCTAAATATTTTGATGCAAAAATGCTTCAAATTGTCTGAAAATTACACAGATCATCAATACCACCTTAATTTTATTTTTTCAAAACTATACAAGTTAGGGCGCTTATGCATATATGGCAATTTTTTTCAGAAAATCTGAGATGGTCAGGTTTCCACCACTGGTTGATTTGACATGATTTAGCAAACTTCCTAAGCAAAAGAAATATTAATGAAATTTACTATAAACTTTATTAGATCACTTTCAAACTGGTAGCAAAAGTCTAACTGTGAAATATCAGCAACATTCAGTCAGTAAAAGTATACTTTATTAACTTTTGTTAGCACACTACGGTCACCAAACAGCAAAGACTTTTATCCAATCAATTAGAAGGTGTCAAGCACGCTGCAGTAACATGCCTGGTTCACTTGCAACTGCTCAACAACAGCAACGCTTCAATCATTTACAAGTGTGACATTCTGTGTTTCATTATGTGCATGTATACAGTGACAGTTCAACTGACACAAACTAGATCACAGTGTAAGTGGAACTACAAAAACACTAACCATACAGACACACCAACCATACAGACACACCAATCTCTACATAAAGACAAAACAGTTAATGTGGTCAGCAGGACATTCAACTCCCAACGTGTTTTACTGTCATGACAGTTTGTGTTTTGGCAGCAGTTTTGTAGGAAAAACAATATACATAATACAATATACATAAAAACAATACACTACTCACGGTCATTTCACGATATTCATCTTCGAACATGTCTAGAAATATTTCTTCACTCTGCAACACAGAACCACAATACATGGTAAACACGTTACCAGCTAATGCTGAGGCCACAGTTGGACCAATGCATGTAACACAGAATCACATGAATTACTATTACACTGTACAGTAAGTAAGTGAATGTCAATTTGTGGAGCGTGATAACATAAACGGCTCTGATGTGCCAACACTCTGCAATGTCCAGTGAACAGAAGTGTTTTATAAGTCACACCTGAAACGTCCAGAGTCAACAGCTGAAGAATGCAGTAATCAGGAACAGTTGTTACAAGGCACTCGCAACAGCTGCAAACTATATGTCAGTCACTGTATCTACCGATATATTCACCACAATGACCAACCTTCTCCCAGACTTTGTAGAAGTTCCGCATCTGAAGTGTTGCTTCTTCGCGAGCACCCTCAATGGCCGCCAGGTGATCGTCATGCAGAAAGCTGTGTCCGTCGACGGAATTGTATACGAGTGACTTCAGCAACAAGATGGCAAGTTCAAACGTTGCAAGTCGTACTTTACCACCTGTTACATGCACAGACACAAACTCACTGACATACTGACACAAATGATATGAAGCATATAAAATTACTATATATTACAGTTACAAAGCAGTCTACAGTGATGCACTAAGCAGAGCACTGTCTAGCACAGCGGCCACTGTAGTGAAAGCCAGATGTAATGCTCATACAAGGTCAGTAGATGCTGACATGAGCTGCTCTCTGGCAGGAGTAACACACAGGCTCAATATCACTTTGCAATGCAAAGTCTCAACAGTCAACGTAAATCATGGTTTCAGTCGTCACAAACAGAAGCCAATGGTGACTTATATGTGACGTGCTTACAATGAGAAATACATGGTAACGTTCTAGCAATCTACAGGGCACGCCAATAAAAAAGGAACCCCTAGGGAAAAATTCGATATCTCTGGAATTGTAGCAGATATATTTACAGACGAGGATTCAGTCTACATATCCTGCAAATTTTGTTGAAATAACACATGTGGTTCGAAAGAGACAACAGTTTAAACTTTAAAGTTCACTTTTTCAGGTGAACATACAGTCACATCATGAATATTCAGTAATAATGAATCAAACTTTGCACAACTTTTTTGTCAACACTTTAAATGTTTCAGTAATGAATGTCAGTTGTCCTCTCGGTAGTTGAAGTTGAGTTTTCAAAGTGTCTGCCAACTGCAGCAACAAACGATCGAAGTCTCTTTCGAAATGACAGGATTGCCTTATCAATGAACTTCTGTGGCAAATCATTTCATATCAATAGCAAGGCAGTCTTCAGCTCGGCATTGTTGGCTGGTTTTGGCGTGTACAGTGTGAATAAAAAA
>Ga0056114_1000516_pt1 | contig 13853 bp, 9 predicted proteins | sample WorMetHERISLAND1_FD_77005 | JGI IMG/M metagenome (GOLD analysis project Ga0056114, IMG submission 77005) | Marine gutless worms symbiont microbial communities from Max Planck institute for Marine Microbiology, Germany - Olavius loisae HERON... ...
GACTTGTACATTGACCGACGGCACCAGAAAATTTCGACGGTGACGCTACTACAGACCGACTTGACCCCACTTGGAAGGCCCAAGTCGACTCAAGTCGACTTACTCGACCCGACTCTCAGGTCTAAATGGGGCTAAATGTGAAAGATATCAGATGCACGGGATAGTTGGGCAACGGACACTGGGCGGGACTTGCTGGCTTCCATAGTCGTATCGGCTCAGATACGATTGACTTTCGGCTTCGGTTTTCGGCCGAAAGTCCCTCTTTACTTTCGGTGGCACATACGGTTTAGGCCGAATGTGATACGTCACTTTCGGCCAACTTTCGGTTACGGCCGAAGGTGGAATTTCCACTTTCGGTGGACCTCTACCTGGGTTATAGGTCACTGAAGGTCATTGAAACTCGTACCAGTCAACAGCCTACCTGCAGTTTCCTATTAGCGGCCTATAGTAATTTTGTCTTTGTCTGCCACATTCATAAGATATTCGCCTTTGAAAAGTACCATGACCTTAAAACCGACTTAGGGGTTACTCAAGGTCACTGGCAATTACACCTTTGATAAATTGCATATGACTTCATAATCACATCCTATAGTAACTTTGGCACTAGCTTGTACCATTTCCAAGATATGGCGTGATATAGATGCAAATTTGCAATTACAACTTCACGCAATGCTTGTGGAAGCATCTCACGGTTTATCTAAGACTGTGATGCTGTAATCTGTATGGCATAGTAATGCACGTCATCTATCATAACTGGGCCGAGGATCAGCATGCATGGACTTTAAAAAAATTATGCACACAAAAATTGGACTTTTTTATTCCTGTTGACATAAAATTATGCTGCATTTGGCCTTGTGCTGCTAGAAATAGTTGGCAACCATGATCTTGCATGCAATTTTGGCAAAAATGATTATGTCATAACGTCATTCTAATAAGCACTTTGGCTTTATGGTGCAAATAATATTTCTCGAATGCTGAAATGGGAGTATCTGTAGAAGATTGTTTCGATCGAGGTGATACCCTTCAAATTTCCACAATATCTTTACATTGCCAAAAACTACAGATTCTTTGGAGTGATCAGTTTGGTGAGAACTGCATTATCGCCATTATTATTACCATGCATAGTAGATCTGCTGTGCAGTAAAACTGGTATAAATATAAAAATATGATTACGTAGTTATCAAATGTAGTGAAAAATCTGAGATGTTAAACTTTCTATGTCCAGATGAACTGCACTGTTGGTCACATTGGCACACGACATCGGAGATTCTGCCAATATTAATAATTTTGTTATCAGCCTACAAATCAGTGTTATTAAAAATATTCAACTGTAATTCTATAGTGATTTTTATACGTGCAGTAAATCTCATTTTTCATAGAATATCAGCATCAAGACGGCAGCAACCACATCATATCTATACACTGTAGTCTGTAACGTTTCAGAAACTGTTTTAGCGATGTCTTGACTGGTGTTCAGCCAGCATACAGCTGGTGTACATGACAAATTGCATGCACGTTAACGGTTTGCAGAATGTCAACAAATGCACCTATAACTACAAACGCAGCTCAGGAGTACACACGTAACAACGTCCTGTCGCCACGAAACTCTCGCTCGCAAGTTACGAATAATTTAACATACACAAACAATGCTGGGACTGACTGATCAGCTCCACCTTCATCAGCAGCCATGCTGACCGAGCTAAATCTGCTATATCTCCTGTCACAAATCCACGCATCATACAATCATCATCGTAAAAATAGTTTAGCTATCAACTTTGGCAGGTAGAAATTTCGACACAGTCCATCATCAGTTTGGCGGGTGTGCGGTAACATTTCAGACAGTAGCAGTTGGCCCCAGCATCAACAGTCACTGGTCCACTAACACGGATCTGAATTCAGCTGTGCTCATTGGTCTCCTTTCCGCATCGGCTACAACTCTGATACCAGCGGACTTGTTGCTTCTGCTGACTGCGATTACCAGCTGCGTCTTGTGTCTGGGTCAACGCTGAGTTCTACGTGAACAGTGACAGGAGATCGTCCGGGTTACTGCTGCCACCAAGGCCAGCACCGGAAGTGTCGGCGGAAGGACCGAGATACGACAACAGTTCTGTCGGATCGTCAATCCCATCCAGCTGCACGCACAAACACCAACATAGATCATGTCAACAGGTGAGTTCATTTACAGGAAATCAAGCACAGACAATGTTTCTCCAAACAAATCCTACAAATATGCACGTTAGCTGTTTAAAAAAGAAGCCAAGCTGTCACTGGGATAGCTGACCGTACTGCCTCACACTCACAGCAGACTAAGCTAGTAATTATCGATTGTTGCTAAATAGCATCTCCAGCTGTTTTCAAGATATTGACTGTAAGCATTTTGGGGTCATGAGCTTGACCTTTCAGGGTCACATGACGTCATCTTTCACGTGACCATTCGATTTGGATTCCCCATAGACCATTTCCTATTTGCTTCTTCAGTTTTATTTATAAGATGCATTGTTTAGCCACAATACATACGTTACAGACGACAGACAGACACAACACTGCAGCATAGGGTGACTGTTAATACGGTCAGCTAAAAACTATTCGTCTACGCATGTTATAAAAATATGATACGACTAAAATATCAAATACTGTATGCAGATAAAAATATGCCAACAAAAAACTGCAATTTCTCATAAATCTGTGAACATTTTTTGCATAACATACTGCTCATTTGTTTAGCAGGTTACTTTCCACATGTCCAGTATTATAGCAAACAGGTCGGCGTCACCGAAGGCCAGAAGAAAGTAAGACATGGAGATGTGGTATATACCCCTCCATGTACCGGGAATAGTCTGGAATTTGCATTTTAGTTGTATTTTTAAGATCATAAACATAACTGTCAGCCCCCTGCGAATAGGAAAATTAGATAAGCAAGGGTGTGTCAAAGTAGCAGAGGCTCCGCCCCTGCTCCGCCCCTCCCGTCAACTTCCAGCCTGCTGTAGATTTATACAAAAACAAAACGTGAAGTGAACGTTACATATCACACATCAGTACTTACATCGAGTGACTCCGGGCCGTGAACGTCAGAGTCCTCAAATCCAGCCGGATCAAAGAAGTTTGCGCTGAGAATGTCGGCGTCACTGGCCGATGAGGACATTGTCGTCGTCGGCGGCATACGACTGCTGTCGGTGGAACTACTCGCGGCACTGCTGATGGAACTGTGGCTCAGTGTCAAGCAGCCGCTGCGCGCAGTGTTACTGGATGTGCAGCTCGATGATGTTGGGTAAGACCGACCGCCAGTGGATGGGGTTCGAGGATTTGATCCCGGTGTTCCAGGCGTTGGTCGCAATGCCGCTGCATCTCTGGATGGTGGTCTGACTGATTCAGTCGAACCAGGATGCTGACCACCATCTATCGGAGTTCTTGGGTGGGTTGCCTGTCCATCGGCTGGAGTCTGAGGATAGCTGGTGCACACCTGTCCGTCAAGTGGGGTCCGAGGAGGCATCAACTGGCCTTCAAGTGGTGTGAGCAGCTGCTGCTGTCCACTAAACTGACCATCCATTGGCGTCCGCGGATGGATCATTTGTGCCTCAATTGGTGTTCGTGGGTTCTGGCACATCTGACCATCGAGCGGAGTTCGAGGATGTGTTGGTGGCTCTGGCGGGTGCCGTAAGTGTCCACTCCCATCGCTCGGTGTCCGCGGCTGTCGCAGCTGACTGTCCATTAACGAGTGAGCGCCTCCCGCCGCTTTGCCTTCGCCGGGAATCAGACTGTCGCCCATGTGAGACAACGTGCTGAGAAAGTCTGGAGAGCCGAGTGGTGAGAAGCATGGGCTGGAACCCTGACCACGATCATAGTTGCCTGACACGTCAAACAGACCAGTCGAACACGTCTGACATTTCACCGACTAAATTAACACTACAACAAGTTAGAATTAAAACTGCAATTTAAACGTCAAAACACATCAAACAATGTCCTAAGGCTACCAGTGCTCTTAGCTTCTGTTTAAGCAGTCTATATTTTCTCAGCTCAACTGCTCAACACAGGTTAAGAAATTAAGTAAGTAAGTAAGAAGTAAAGGTTTTAGCGATTGACAAACAAACACAATTAACAATAACAACTAACTAACTGAACAGTAATAATTGTTGCAATTCATCTCAGCAATTTTTATAGCTGAATATGATATATGTCATGTGCATATCCTAATTATTACAATGTGGACAAAAATTCCAATAAGCATCTTACAACAGAAAGCAACTAGACTGTGATTTACTATGACTTCTGTCTGCAGGCAAGTTGGACACAATTAACAAGAGTTCAGACATCGACAGATTCTTGTAGCTGCTGGCTAATGACCTAACTGATGCATATGATATGTTTAACAAAACACTCAGCAGTCAATCAACCTTGCATTGCCAGCTGCTGCTGTGGCTGCGGCTGCTGCGGGTGGTTAACAGATGACTGAGATCGCATAAAGTTTCCGGCACCGTCCTGCCACGAGTTCATTGTGGGAAGATTCATGCTACACGGTGAGACTGCCTTTGTCCATCGCTTTGCATCTGAAACAGTAAAACATCACAATTTGTGAGTAGTGCCATGGATGGGTAACGGTCACCTCAGAGACACACAGCACGTCACTAAGCAAAATAACACCAATGGAAAAGATGAGACTTAAAAAGAATGATGAAAAGTGGCCATCAATGACCGATGACGAATGGCGTTTTTGAGGGTGTTCCATGTCCACGGTCCAGCAACAGCAAAGGTGCACTGATATCAGCAATGTTATTACAGAAACATCTGTACTGTCACAGGAAAGGAAATACGAAACACAATACTTTACCTTCTTCCTTCACTGACTTTAGTGGAACAGGCTTCCAGCTGGCGGTGGAATCAAGAGTCACCTCTTCGAACTCTGTACCAGACAGGTTCTTCAGAATGCCCCATATGTACTGGTCTATCTCGAGACCTTCAAGAAGTGCTGACTTACTGAAACCACAACCATCACAGAAGCTGCAATGTACAGTGTGCAGTATAAACACAGTAATGTTCATGTGGCATTAACTATGCAGATTTCACATGCATTTAAGCAATTTCACATTAAGGGAAACTGTTATTGTCACAAAAAATGTGTTTGCTATGTTTTTAGAATTTTCAAACAACAACTTAAAGTACAGCAAGTACAGTTATTGCAACTGCTAAATCATAAGTGCAAAGTTTTCTGGCACAAAGTTAGTTTTGCACGCCAACTTAGAAACGACTATAGAAATTATAAGCAACTGTAACTAGCCAGTCTGCCCGATTTGTCCTGGTGCCAGCTGGCAATAAGACTTTGAAAAATACTCCACTTATCACTTTCAAACAGAAAGATCCTTGGAGCTCTGCCCCATCAGTTAGATTCAAGGGTAACAGGTGAACACATAAGGAAACTATTCACCAAACTATTCAACAGTGTGCTTAGGACTAAGACCTTCAACTGCATATAACAGCTGAGTGTTCCACTGTGGTCATCATACATCATCTATGTGTTTGTCATTCGTCTGTTGTCTCACTGCAATGCTTCTGCATCTCACCTCACCAAGTAACCAATGTTCACATTAACAGCTTTTAAAGGAGCTCACTTGCTATTCTGAAACTAGTGGACTGCAAGCTATACTTGCATTGTACTGCAGCACTGACTGAGGTTAGAACTCTATTCCCTATAATTACACACGTAGTTACAGTAATCACTTAGACCACATTCACTTCAATGACTACAAATAAAGCTGGCAGAATGGGTAACTGTGATTGGCTATAACAGCTACACAAAACGTGGCTTACTTGCAAACGGGGCAACGCCACAGACCACGTTCACAGTTCATCTGCAGATAAGAGTCGAGATCAAAACACTGCAAATACACCACAGCAACAGACTGCTTGCTTCATGATGACCAAAATAAACAATCACATTAAGATTCATACACAGCTAAAAGAACAACTATAAACAACACATTCAGGTGTGTTTATTTAGAATAATTTTACAGAATTAACTGAAGCACGTTTCACAAGCTGGAAGCCATCAGACTGCAGCAAAGCATCAAAATTACAATTACAATTACAATTTTCTCACAAAGTAACCGCCCCAAATGCAGGCATTACATGCAGCATTCGGTGTGATTTCAAGACTGCTTTCAATGACTAAGATCTCTCTGCGTTCTTTCCAATTCAAACCACAAGAAAGCAAATGGATGTGATGATATTTTTGAAGCAATGACTTTTTATTTCAGTCTAATATCAAGTTTTTATAATTATCATATCAATCAACACTGAGCATGTGCATTGAAAAGCAACGAGTTACTCGTCTCCAAAATTCATCAAGCGTCCAGGTCACGTGCTTCGATCACGTGGGCTTCTGCAGCAAGTAGCAGCTGCCCAATGTCCTTAGTCATCACAGTGAAATTCAACAAAAATAAACCAAAACACTTTGTCACATGTCAATTCGACGTAAGCAAATAATCAGTGATTACAAAACTTATAAGTTTAATACCATTACAGGTGGTAAAATGTCAGCAAAGTAGTATTATCACCTGTACATGTTTGCAGTCATGGCCGCGAGCTGGTAAGCCGATTTTACGATACGTTATCGGACACTTTAGAGACAGCTTTATTAGATTCTGTTCATTAGCGTCTTTCTCCAAAGCACCAGAAGCTGGCGATAGTCCCGGCTGCATAAACGTTCGTTTAACTGCAAACAACACGAGTTCACATACCTTTATACCTATGTATCCTACTTATTTGCAACCAATAAAGACAATGACAGACGCACTGCTCCACAGTGTAGCCGACAACATCAGCTCAAATGAACATCATTTTCTATGTCCAACATTCAAAATTAAGTGTGCATCTGTCATCAACAATCAGCAGTTTCCTTAAAATGTGGCACGTGTTCAACGTGTCGCTTGTTACACTGAATTGTCTAAATTCTCAAGGCCTGTATTTAACAGCCAAGGTGTATAATGCAAACAAGCAGTATCACCATCACTGGAAGGCTTACTACGTTTCAGACATTCACCACCCCTGAAGTTACAACCTACGATTGGATAACACTGCATATTACCGTTGTTGTTATTATTAGTATGGTTTCAAACATTGCTATTTCAAAGTTACACTACAGTTACAGTTACAGTTATCCAGTGCTGTATAAACAGTGCTGGATGGTCATACAAAAAAGCTTGCAAGCGCCAAGTCCAGTGTAAAATGACAGTGACACAGATTACATCAAGGTCAAGGTCAAGGTCATTTCACTCGTTTCCCACACACTGCCGACGAGTCACAGCAACAAACTGCTGTAATATTACATATTATTTATTACCCACTGAACAAAATAATATAAAAACACAAATGATTTATTTGATGCAAATAACTTACTTTTAGCTATACAATGTTCGGCTGGCAAGAGGCGTTTGCGCAGCAGGCCCTGCAGAACGGACTTGACACTCGGTCGATGCACGAGTTGCAGAACAAACAAATGAGACTAAACCACACAACACAAAACACAATGTGAGACATGTTAGACCAACACAAAGACATTCAATAATGACAAGAAAGCCTAGCTGATGCAAAGGTAAGTGCATGACAGTAGTGTGTGCATGAAGGCCCCTAGCAAAGAAATCTATAGCAAATTAACAATATGTGATTTTCCATTTTCGCCTACAATTCATGGTTAATAGTAACCCAACCGTGGCCATATTACTATATGTTTGTAAGATATTATCATGTACTATAAAGGTTGAAAATCGCCATTTTTGCCTACTCTATACTGACTGTAGACCCTAGCAGAGGAACACCCAGCAATATCAATGTAATCTATACATTGCTGCAAATAAAATTTAGTGCGCTACAATTCCATCGCTAACAATACTGTCTATACGTTTAGCCATTGTTGCCTCTGAAATCTGTGAAATCACGCGAAATTCTGAGAAAATTCAAACTTCAAGGTCATTCAGTCATCGATCTTGGTGTCAATCGCAAGTGCATATGCAACTTTCTATTAATCATAAGTAACTATGGACGTGTCTATTACCATTTTCGAGATATTGATGCTCAAACCTAGAAAATGGCCTGTTTCCTCACCCCACCTGAGGGGGACCCATCAGAAAATTTTCTGGACGAAACTAACCCTGCAAAAACTACAGGAATGAGGCTCCATAATCCTAACTTCAACATTTTTGGCTGATCCACCCGTGTGACAGACAGACGGACAGAGACGCATAGGTGACTGCATATAGCGCGCTAAGCATACATGCTGTCACGCGTAAAAAATTCATGTCGGCAAACAACATTTTCCCTAAACTGTCACGTGGCCGAGTCAACTCAAAACACGTACACAACAGCATGCAGACACGGTGATCTGGATGGTGTTGCGACCAGGCTGGCAGACATCTTTGAGGTAGAGAGGTCTGTGACACGCCGAACTGTCGACAGATCGGTCGATGGCCAGCAGCGTCTGGTTGACACTGATACTGACGGATATCGGCCAGTTAGTGGCCATCTGTCGGTCCTCGTGGTGATAACACTTCAGCTGTAACTCCAGGTCAGACCTAACAACAACAACACAGAAGAGTCATTACAGTCCCACAACACTAGTGGCCGTGTGGCAGAGTGTCGGACTTGCGATCACAAGGTCGCTCACCAGTGGCTACTGTGTACCAATGCTAACTCAGCGTGCCATCCTGTACCAGCAACAGCTGGGAGTAAACGGGCATACCACGTGATGCACTAGCCCTGTATCCACGGTCTTGTAGTAGCTTCGGCCAATAAGGGCTAAAGAAACGGAGATCAGAGCCGCCCTATGTGCCCATGAAGCTTGGGAAGGAGTTTACTTTTTTAAAATGTAAAACAAACAAGATCATAAGATGGAAGACATGTCAGTTTCATCATCACCTGGTGATGAAAATACCCACAGCTTCAGCTTCATAAACCTGGGAGATGATCGTGGTACAATCAAAGAATCACGTACTCACAATCAGTCAAACTGTTACCATGCTCTTCCACTACCACAAACGCTGTTTACCTTACTGTACTAAATACAGGTCAAATCAAAAATTACTTTTGCTCCAATCTCTGGAAGATACTGTCCAAATAAGTTTTCACTGAATCACTGTCATCCTTTCTTACAACATGGCAACATACTCGACCAGTAAGCGAAATTCTAATCATTACGAAAAGTTGCTTGTTTTTAACTGTTTATATATTTATAACAGTTCTTGCTGATCAGCAATGGTCCATTGTGCTTGTGGAGTGGTCCGGATTAACTGTATGAGAACCAGCTTTGCTAACGATGACTGCACTGATTTATTTTTAATTACCAAGAAAACGAAAACGGAATGACTAACTAATCAGACTTGACTATCAATCAACCAAGCAATCGGAAACTATTCACACTGGACTGAACAAATGAACAATGTTCCAATGAACAAACAGAACAGAATTAAAATCAGTTTATATCTGACTAACAACATGTTCCCATAACAGCACAAAACTGCAACAAAGTGTCAAACTGTTACATTACGTGTACCACATTCTCCTGACATATGTATGGCACCTAACTCAATTTCAAGGTCAAGGTACTTTGAAGTGGAGACTCTAATTGATCACGTTACTTAATTACTTACAATTGGCACAGCGTGTAGTGGCATCATGTGGCATAATTTGTTAGTGCATCTTCGGTGTCAAATGCAAACAATGCTTTAGTTTCTGACAGCTGAATTCACAGCGAACTTTAGAGATTCGAAAAAAAACGTTACCTCCACATCAGTGTTTGAAATACTGATTCCCGGAGATGGAAGACGTGATTGCTGACGGAGTAGTTGTGCTCGAGGCGGAATGGAGGTAAGACGACTCCGTCGCGCACCGGGAATGTCAACCTCATGTTCTCGGCCGACTCCTCCTTCAACACCGGCGGCGGCGGCATTCCACCGGCACTTGGAGGACCCAGCTTGCCGTTCAGCATCACGGGCTTCACGTCTCCGCCGGCGCCCAGCGGCGGTGACCCGTAGGTAGGCGGAACACCAGCGAGGGACGTGTAGGACGGCGGCACGCCAGACCCCGGGGACGCGTACGCGGGAGGTACTGGCTGCATCGACCCGTACGCCGGCGGAATTCCCCCGGACCCTATAGCTGGCAGTATTTTTGAGGGATTTCCAGACATCACCGGTGACAGCTGATGACCACCACCATACATCTGGTTCTACACATACAAACAACAGGCAGCAAGTGTATCAAGTTACTGTTCTACTACAGGTTATGCTGACAGAGGACACATTGCAAATACTACACACTTGCGGGAGCATCGCTCATGCGCGGACTAAAAGAAATAGTAAAATGTGGATTTTTGAGCCCGTTTGGCCTTAAATTAAAGCCACTGAATTTTGTTTGGCAACCCCTGCTATTGGCTACGAGAGGTCGGTGCAGCGAGCAGCGTAAGTGAGCTGCCCGTGCCCGCAAGCAAGCTTGCTTGCAGCCAGCGCATTCGTAGTTTTACGAATTTCAGAACGAGGGTACCTGTTGAATGTTGTGGCCTATCCTTCGAATTTCCGCAACGTCTTTACATCGCCAAAAACTGAGGCCTTTGGACTACTGTTTGGTGAAGACCAACAACGAGACAGATGGATGGACGGACAAGATCGTAGCTATCATGTGTTTAGCTGAGCTGAAATGCGATAAATGTATATGGAAAGCTAAGTGCACAAATAAACGTAAAGAATGTGGCCCACTTGCAACATTTTTCTTGAGGCCCTAGCCTTGCCTTATCTTTTTACACACTGCGTCTTCTTCAGCAAAAAACTCGTTTGTGGCCACAATAAGTTCAGTGCAACCCCCACATACATACACAATTGTGGGTGCAGCAGTGGGGCCTTGAACACGGCTCTGGAAAAATATAAATAAAAACTAACAACATTTAAGTGGTCAAAAAATTCAAATTACTGACCGGAAAACCAGGCCCAGGAACGAACTGGTATCCATCTTCTGGACGACACTGACCAGGCACCATGTAAACGCCTTGCACAGGCGCGGAACAATAGCCTGGACCACCAGCATTCGACCGCGGACCTCCCACGCCGTAGTTTGGTGGACAACCAGGTCGACCAGCTGGCCAGCCGTATGTCTGACCGAGTGGTCCAGCGGCAAACTGCTGGCCTCCGACACCAAATCCACCCTACAATTGTAACACATACATCTTCAGAATAAACACGGATTAGTAACATGAGCTTGTTATACAAGAAGTACTCAATAATTATACATGATTAAGTTGATCGAGTAAAAATTCTGATTCAATTCAATTCACGACATGAACACATTTTTACCGCACATCAGCTCTGCTGAGCGCAGTAATAGATATGTTCTTGACGTCCGTCTGTCCGTCTGTCACGTTTTGGTATAATTTCAATAAAAACAGACCTAGGATTATGCAGTTTTCACCACACGGTAGTCCACGTACTCAAGTTTCAGCATATCAAAGACGAAATTGGGTTACTGTAAATTGTAATTATGCAGTCAGACTGTTCTAATTTAATATAGATGAACACACACAACTCATGCCTTTGTTTGCTTGATCGTTCTGTCAGCAAGCTTCTGCTTCTCTTGGTTTTCCTGCGTTTCCTTTGCTTAAGTATATTTGGGTGGCCGGCTTAGACTGCGTCAGCTATTCCTGGATTAATTGTGTTAATCACATGTATATGGCGTTCTCATGCAAAAAGAATTCTTCGAGTTCGGGATTTTTAGCAGAGGTTCTATACAGCCGTATGTCTGAGTGGAGACAATTGTGAATTTGCAGATATATCATACTATATGCCAGAAACGGTACAACCAAGTGCCAAAGTTACTATAGAATGTGAATATGAAGTCATATGTGCTCTTCGAATGGCGTCATTTCCAGTGAGCTCGAATGACCACTCAATAACTGTGCATTATATTCACGTGACTGCATTACATTACAATGATGCCAGCTTAACAACAACAACAACAACAACAACCAAGGCAACCTCAAATAACAAAGAAAAACTGCAGGAAAACTAGCAAATCAAAAGGCTGATATTTTAGTAAACAAATTGAATGGAGTCGATTAGTTTATATGAATTGGTGAATTGGTGAATAAATTTGAACCAAGCCGGAATGTTCTAATCTGTGTGCTTGTTGGCTGCTGTACCTCTGGCGTCTGGCCATTGATGAACTGTGGTCTCCTGGACTGCATGTAGCGGTGAGGGTTCGGATACGGCGCCGACCTCTGTGCCTGCTGCTGCTGCTGCTGGCCGGGAAACATGGTCGCCTTGACGCCGGTGCCCTTCATCGGCCCGCCGCCGCCCACTGCCTCGTCTGTACGGGCCGCCGCCGGGCCCATGTGACCGGGGCCGGGTCGCAGGCCGTACTGCTGCTGCTGGGCCAGGTAGACGGAGTTGTAGGCGTCACCGGCGTACAACTGCTGACCACCGGCTCGCATCTACAGATACAGCGACAAATCACTGAACGACAGACAGAGAGTACGGCTAATTAGACCCACAGCCATTGTACAGGCAGGCAGTGCAGCCGGTCCGTCATGTGTTGGCGTCTGTGATCAAACTTGGAGACACAGGCAGCGCCGTCCTGTCTGTCAACTTGGTACGCTGGTGCATCAGCAATAAGAAGACAGTTGCTATAGTCGATACGAAAACTAACGAAACTACCGGTAAAGCTTTTTTCCATCAGGAAAGCTCTCACACAACTCTTGATGCACTTCAGCTGGTTATTGCTTTAAATGATGCAAATAATCCAGCACTGACTTCTACAATACTGTTAATTCTGATAAATGATGATTCTGGACACTATACACTATACACTAGCTGACTGGATGTATGTAGCATGTCTGCATGGGTCATATTGTCTTCTTGGCAAAGACCTGTTAGAATGAACCACATCAGAATGAAATCCAAACCTTTAACATTCACCATGACCCGAACCATAACAGCCTTCACAAAGAAAATGATTTCTGCCGTGACTTGTTTTTTGGCGGGCCGCCCGGCATTTGTTTATGCGCCAACAGAACGAACTATGCCTAAGGTTAACTATGTGCGGGGAAGGGGGAGGGGGCATAAGGGATGGGGAATAAGTCCCACAGAATGGAGGACACCAATACAAATCGTTCACCAAATGTTGGCACTTTCGACAAACATACATTGACAGCACAGAAATACACTATAATAAGAATATACAAACAGGCTATTCAGCTTCACCCCCGGACCCCACGTTCGCGGTATCTGTTCCTCCCTACACTGGATGATAATAACCTCCCTATTCACGACGTCTATGAACCCTGAGTGACAGCAGAATGTAGTGCAGACCTGTTGATTGTTGTTCAACTGGAGGGCGGTGGCGGCGGCGGCGGCGTGAGACGGCCGAGGCTGGTGACTGTCAGGAGCCGTACACACTGCAGCCGATGACGTCAGTGCATCACTCCCGCTCAGCGGCAGAAACCCGCTACAACGTAAATCAACTTATCGTCAGGGGTTTATCCAGCCACCCCGTAGGGGTGGCGGGTGGAGAACTCCCCCCTGAAACAAAGTTACTCCCCCTGGAGAAGGACCATCAACTCCCCCCCATCGGGGGGGGAGTACCTTTTTGGCGACCAGCTGACACGTCCACTGCATGCTAACCTTCTGCTACAACACGAAACAGAGGGCATTTATACTACTAAAAACTTAAAATAGTAGGTTACTATGTCCAATACCACTGTCGAGCACTATAACAATATTTTCGTTCACAAAGGTGGAAAGCTGGAGAAACATCAATTTCGTGCCGAAATGCACCAGAATGCACCAAATTGCGTCTCAAATTTCAAAATTTTCCCGGGGATGACA
>Ga0056114_1000517_pt1 | contig 13838 bp, 8 predicted proteins | sample WorMetHERISLAND1_FD_77005 | JGI IMG/M metagenome (GOLD analysis project Ga0056114, IMG submission 77005) | Marine gutless worms symbiont microbial communities from Max Planck institute for Marine Microbiology, Germany - Olavius loisae HERON... ...
ATACGGACACGATATATACCGTGAAAATAGTAAATAAACGACCACGCAATTTACTCAACGAAATACAAAATGTCTTTATTAACGGCAAACAAGTTAAAACTGCCAAAATAACGCAAATAATTCTGTGATTTCCACGATTTTAGCCACAAAAACTACCGGCAACTCACAGCATCGCTACAGGCCACGTGTGAACAGTGACCTTTGCACGGTGACAACCAACGCCTACCGATGGAGGTTTCAGGCTGCGGCCAACTCGCTGACGGCCTGAAAGTGGGTCGTCGTGATATAAGCAAGTTTTAAAATAGTCTGGAGTAATTATACTCGCGATGCTTGTATAATACACTCCAGACTATGTTCAAACCTACTCACATTATACAGCTGTCTCACTTCGACAAGAATAAAGTGTATTACCATAGAGGTTGATAATTCGGATGCAGCTGACGACAATAGCAGGAATTTCCTGGCCAGTTGCCTAAACATACATTCATTTGTTATGCCACAACAGCACTCTGAAATGCAGTAAGTACAAACTGAGTCTCTTCACACTGTTGCTGATTATTAAGAAATTTGCACGATAACACTACAGCAGTCAGTGTAACGAAACACAGATCAATTGCACAGTCATAATCAGGCCAAAAGTTCCACTCTACTGACAGCAAAGGTATACAGTGATACACAGAAATGACTTTCGAATCTCACTTAAAAGACAGCAGCACTGTGTGTTTGAAATTTTATCAAACCTGGACATATTCCTCGATGCTTCCACCAAATAATTTTGGTCGAGATTCGAGAGCAAACTTTCCAAGTGGTCGCTTTCGCCTGGTCATCACCGATGCAGGCCTAATAAGTACATAACAATGACATATAATAATAATGAAACAAGAACACCAGATAATGGGTTGACCATTGGTGTCACCTACTACTTTCAAGTTTCATTCAGACCCATCAATGTGTTCTGCAGGAATCTCTACCTTACCGTGGAGGTAGATATTTGGAGATTGGTTGGTTGGGGTTTCACGCCATTTTAAGCACGCAAATAGCGGATATATCATGCCTAAAATAGTTTACAGTTAATTAATAAAATCAACGTTTGGGATGAATATTATGGAAGATATCTCCAAGATTAGAGGCTGTACAGAAATTTGTAGTAGGTAACACCGAAGTGTGGTAAATGATATCAAAATCTACACAATTCTATGATCTACAAAAATTACAAGGAATTACATACTGGCGGGGGTAGCAATTGGACAAATCGTAAACATAACAAATCATGCACGAACAAACATGCTGTAATTACATCAACAGGATTATTTAGATGGTATAAACTGCCTGGTGACATGTCATGTCATTGCATTTTAACACAACACACACGTCTGATGGATGAACAAACACATCCAAATCACACACAATTAGTGTTTTGTGGTATACAGTTCTTTCTGTCAGCATTTACAACACACTGCCCTAAAGTTAAGGTCAGGACACTCACAAAAATCATGATTTTTACAAGTTGTGGCACGTACTGGCTGTGCTTTAACATCTAGGAGACCAATAAGCTAATTTTATCCTAGTGCATTATGTGGAAATGTTACTAATTGAACAACTAATGATTCAACGCAGATGCAAGAGTACACCATTTCTCCACAGTCAGCCAATTAAGGGCGATCGTAACATCACTAGTGAAATTGCACTAAATGTTAAAGTTGTTCAATAAAACAAACAAACAATACGAATGATAAACTGCAGTGCAATGTGTTAAGGCAGCAGCATCAAACTATAATTTATTTCTATGAAGACCTCCTCCACTGTACAAAGTTGACCAAACTTCAGTATACATAGACATTATAACTAAGGATCAGTAGTACACAGATAAAGCATGCATTACAAAGCACACATCCAAACAGTTTTGGTAAATATTGGCAGTGACATAATTATAATGTTTCCTCCATGAAAAATCACAATCAAAACAAAACTTAATAGTCAGGTGTAAATGCAATCAATACTGGTAAAATAATGAGACAATAAAAGTAACATGCAAATCATGATAGTAAAGAGAGACGGCATGCAGATAAGTACCGGAAGTAACAAGGCATGTCAAACACGACACAGGTGATAACTGACAGATTAACTAACAGGTAGCAATAGCTAACAAGCATGAAAACGAGCAAAATAAACCATTCACAAACTGTTAAAAGCACTTAATAGACCAGCAGAAAGCATCAGCATGCAGTTACTGTGTAAGCCAATGATGACATCTAGTTTGTGTTTCAAAAAACTGGACTTTTTCAAACAACTCCCATGCATAACGAAATAGAATGATTTTTTATACAACATCATTTTAACTAATTACATGTTAACAATTGGTCTGTGGTAAATTGTATTATAACACAGAACCATCTGAGGGTTTTCCATTGCACCATTGCAACCATACATAGCACAGGCTAACGCACCATGACGCGAATTTGTTAACACAACCAGCCACAAAATTTCAGAGTACAAAATGCAACATTAGTCACAGAAAGAATCAGCAATTTTTTTTAAATTAAGAGCAAGAAGCAGTTTTAATTCTGCTCCTGAATTAAAAGGTGCTGTTTGAATGCAATGGCTGCTATCCAAGGTAACCTTTGGTAACGTAACTGATTTTTAGCATACTATAACAATTTGCAAAATGATAATTAGAATTACATCAAGATTAAATACGTATTCTTATTCCAGTTTTTTGAAACACAAGTGTATTTCAGCTAGTATCATCATCAAGTTACCTTCTACGCAGCGTATCTGTCAGACTTCACAACACACAAAATTATGCAAATTAAATGCTATGAAGACATAAACAGTGTAAGCATAAATGAACGATTCATTGTAAAAGGAAAACAAATGTTAACTGCTTATTAACTGAAAATTTGAAGAAAAAAAACTTTTGGTGCTTCAACACAATTTTAATCATTCAAACAAGATTAATAACATTTCCCAATAAACAAAAGTTTGGATATAAACATGTTAAAATTACAATCAGCACATGAAATATATTCTGAATCAGTAAGACACAGGTCTATCTTTAAAATAAAATCAAAAATAAATTCAGTCAAACTTTTAATCTAAAAAAATAATAATGCAATTACATATCTAATTTCCACAAATCAAATATGAAGAAGCTATTAAGTGCAAGTTACCTCATCTCTCCACCATTGCAGCGGACCAAAGCCTTCTCAATTACAGTGCACTTGGCCTGTAGTCGTGCTATCAAGTTAATGAGATTTTGATGTTTGGCAAATTTCTGCACCAAACAACAATAGCAGTTATCACACATACTTTCATAGTTTCAATACTGCTTTTGACCCATTGAACCCCACTCGGTCATATCTGAGCTCTCATTCGGTCAGGAATAAGAGGGAATTTGCCAGAACTATACTCTAGTAGTAGTACTGTGTGGGTAGTATACAGCTATATCAGAAGACAATCTAGATATTTAATAAAAAATGTGTTTCTGTTGTGTTAATATTGCACATTAGGAGTCATGTTTTCTGACAACTATTGTATGTGTCGCTATTTGTACTGCTACTTTTTGCTGGATTTGGACTTGATATCAGTGGACTCGGACTTGCCAAAAAACGACTCGACTTTGACTCGGATTTGACTTGTCACTGTTTGCATTTTCTTGTATTATATGTATTATGACAGCTATCTGGATGACTACCATAAACATCCTCCTTCAGTGCTTTGGCAATGTAAGTTGGTCATCAGACCAGTGAAAATATTGTCTCCAACATCACCCATGATGTGTCAAGTGGGACATTAACCTCACTCAGCCTCAACTTCAATACTGCTTGTCACCACCTACAGTTAACCCTCTCAATAGCATTGTGATATCACTGCATTAGCAATACACTCCCAGACATGTCATACAATCGTGGCTCAAAAAACACTACAGTTAAAACAGCAGAATTATGTGGCAATTGTACTCACATTCAGATAAAACGTCTCCGTTTCTAAGCGCTCAAGCTTTAGCTTTTCAACGTCGCTCATTGGCTTCGGTGTCTCCCGGTCGACATGGAAAAGTGACGGCACGTCGACGTCTGAGCTTGTCAGACGCTCCAGCATTGCTCTGTCGGTCGTGTCAAGCGTCTTCCACAGCTGTTCAAACATTTACATCAACATCTACTGTTGCCATTACAGCACTTCATCCGATGACAACCTGACTACAACAGCAAAAACTCTGTAGTATATCAATTATTTCTTTGTTTTACCAACACATTGATAGCAAGTGAAATCTCACAATGAAACGTTTGTGTCTGGGATTTGGCAGAAGGCAAACATTTAACAGCATATGTCCTGCCAACAGTGACAACTCTTGAAAATGGTATGATAAAGAAAACCAATCCAACAGTTCAACTGCTGTATACATGACCAAAAACCTTTTTATTAGCGACTTTTTGTAAACCAACAGCTAACTTCATCAGGCAACTGATGGTCACGTGATAATGATCCCGTGACCAAAGGTACTTAAGACTGAGAACATAGAATTCATTCGTTATATCATAATCTGACCTTGTGAACGTTTTCACCAATAATCCATGAGTTGTACACTACAGTCTGCTCCACTGGTGCACATCGTTTATCAACAATGTATACCCTCTCATCTTTATTCAACAGCAAGTCATACTTTTCTGAGAGAAAACATTATCAGTTACTTCGGAGGCTTCTTGTTAACTGTTCGTGTCAACTGTGTGACTGACATTCATTAATGTAAACATGTAAACAGACAACAAACATGCAACATGAAAACTAAGAACAATTAAGACTGAGTAAACCCGTCACTGGATCAGTGACAGTGTCAAAAACTCAAGAAATAAATTACATTTATGATGTGGTGCTACTGGTATGCTACTGGCAATGTGGCACAGTGATAGACATGCAATCATGAGGTTTCTTACCCGCTGCTGTGTACAATGCCAACTCAGCGCTGCCCCATGGGCCCTTGAGGCTCGGGGAGGACTTCACATTACTTGTGCAGCTAGCAGGAAGCACTAAATATACACTTGCTATCTAAAGCCAAATGGAACAGCTATTAACCTGCTATTAACCAACTATTAACCAATGACAATATGATGAAGAGATCAAATGCAACAAGAAATTCACCTCATCAGTCTCCAACTTCAGACTCTGTACACGTTCTGTAATAGTTCGGAACCTCTCGGCAAGTTCGTCACCAACTGCACCGTCGGCGATCACTTCACTCTCCTACAACACACAACACAGTACAGTAGTCAACACACACACACTCAAGCATATACCCTACATGTTAATTCTTCTATCGTTAAAAACGGCAACATATCATTTACTGAACTACATCGATGACCAGCTTTACCTTACCTTACAATAAGGGGCAGGTGTGTTACCGCCTAATGCTGAAACATCCAGTCACATGTTTAGTGACTATGCGGCGAATGCATATGACGCTCGCATCAGTGTTATTTCAGTTACGATTTTTCTGTTACAGTTATTACAGTTACTGTTTTTCCAATTTTTTCAGTCACAGTATCAGTTACAGTATAATTTTTCAGTTACAATTACAGTTAATATATTTTTCAGTCACAGTTACAGTTATTTGCACAGTCCTTGACTTCACTTATCACTTTACACGTTGCTTTTTTCAACATCATAAGCTTATTTTCAGATGGCTGTAAGCTCTGTGGCCGCCAGAGTTATTTTGCTCAACAAATGTAAAGACAACAACGTACACTGTCATCTTTGTGCGGCTGAAAGTCGAACTTCTTCGGCAACGAGAAAATCTGGTGAAACTGCTGGAGGAACGCCTGTCGGTCTTCACGCTGGTCGAGATCTTTGGTCTTTGAAGCAAGCAGTGCAAGAGAACCCTCCTGTGATTCACACGTACACTGCTCGGCTGACACTCCCACCATCATGATCTGACCCAGTGAAACGTGATAGCCATAATCCATTGCCTTCCAACCACACAACACAACAAGACAACCCAGAGATTATCTATCACCAGGAACTGCACATTACACAGTGCACCATATTCAATGACGAAATTGTGATACACATATAACTTATGCCATCAGTCACTGAAGACCAATGGCACATAAAATAAAAGTAAAATTTTACTGGTAAACAAAAACAGACACTAAATCTGTATTAAGTACGTGTTAACCTGCATCACTGCAAACAAATATAAACATTGATCAGTCTATCACTGCACATTGCGAATAATATAAGTAATGTCTACAGAGATGTGACACCAGCTGGCTAATCTCGGCTGTACATACGTTGATCAGCTCTGGTTGGTCTTCAACGAAAAACTTGCGTATTGCTGCATTAGCGGAGACTAACGCGAGAATGTAATCGTTTCGGGCCTTCGTAGTCTTCTGATTACTTTCCGAGAATTTGTTCTGATGCTAAAAATACACAGATGTAAGCAATAACAACACTACATTATGCATATTTAACAACACAATGTTCATACTTATGCCATGGACCAACGTTTTCAACTTCTGAGTACGCATCCAGTTAGCATGCACCTTAAGACAGCAAATGAAAAACTTCAGGATGGCATCCACTTAGCAATGTAGGTGCATGACAAATGTGTAAAAGATGGAACTGCTTAAGCACTTAACTGAATATGAATGAAAACAAAATCTGTGTCAAACACAAAGCTCTGAGAATCTTTCACTTGTTAATTCCTTATAGAACAGTTGCCCGTAAAATATATTTGCACCAAATACTATTATCAGTTTTTTTGCAAATGAAAATATGAGAAGCGAGAAAAAGATGCATGATAATTAGTGTGCATAAAACCAGACTGAATGATTTTAGAACTGCACTACCTACATCAACTGCGGTAAGATAATCCAGTCAGAATTTTTTTATTGACAGTAGAATTCCAAAAATCAACATTACAAAAAAAGAATCATTTAACGGGCCATTTTATCTAGGACAATCTAGACAAGCTGGCACCTATATTAAACCAATTCATGCCCTTTGTCCTCAAATTCCTCAAAAACAGTTCCTCCCAGGACCTCAGCGTCACTCTTGGGTGAAAAGACCAATGGTGACCAACGGACATCCTGGTGAGACATCCAACGAAGAACCCAAGGACAAGGCACTACATTTTCTTAAAATTGCCTAATTCTGGATTTGAAGAGGTGGTTGGATTAGTCACTGGTCCCTTCTCACTGAATGACTGGTCTGCAGCAGTACCAAAGTGACAGAAGCCCAACCACACACCCCAAAGCATTTTCACCTTCTCTGTCACAACACTTCTAATTTAGCTGGGCCTAAGCCTGGCTCACCATACGCTGGATTGCAAAGCAATAATCACATATAATGAACATAGTACTGAAACAAGCAAATAATAACAAACTGTGACTGTAAGTAAAAAAAAATCAAAAGCCAGAAAGATATCCAGGCCAAGGTGACATAAGTCATGAGCGGCACAGTACCAAGCAACAGATGGAGAATTACAATCACATCATGTGATGTACTAGCAGTGGTGTCTTGATGAGAGCTATAGAAACAGAAACCGGTGAGCCCCTGTACGTATTGAGAAGGGCTTTTGCTTTCACCTCCCCAGATGGTTAACTGTCCAGTACTAACTGAACTCAACATAGAGTAATTATGTTGACGAGTTCAATGTATTCTCACAAAGCCAAACTACCAACAGCACAGAAGTTCTGTAAAGCATACTTTTTCTGTTTGTTTATCGTATCGTTGCACTCGTTTGCTAGAGGAACTTTTCTTAGACTCCAACTCAACGCGCCTCTGTGTCTGGACCCTCTGAAGCTTCGAGTGTGATTGCCGACTCCGGCTGTGATATAAGTGGTACGTCTTCATGGTCTAGTCATGCAAAACCACAATGACACTGAAGCAAATATCACTCTCGCAAGTGTAATCACTACGTTGTGCTCTGATGAATACATAAACTGCATGATAAAACATATGGAAAACAATATGAAGCATGCTCTCATGGTTCTTAAAACAAATGGCTGTGTGCATATGTTTAACCATCTACATCTTTGCAGCAGGCTGACTAAGAGAATAATATCCAAATAAGTTAAATAAGTAAGATCAACAAGTTCATTCTCAGAGCCAAGTAAAGGCTTCAGCATGAGCAAAAAGATGGGTCTTTAACCCAGCTCTAAATGTCCTTGACCAATGTCACACTAGAGTTGGGCCAGTGTGCCAAACACTACCGAACATATTAAGAATTTAATAGAAAAGAAACCACATTTACTTACACTGTGAAGCTCGGTAGCGACCTTTGTCAATTCATTGTGACTACTGACAGCTATCTCTCGACACTACAATCAACATCACAATCCAGCTGCCATCGACCACACTTATCACACCAGAACCAACAAGAAAGCCCAGCTGACGCTGACAAACCTGCGCGACGCGAAACTGTGCAAAAATTGCTCCAATTCAACGTGTTTCGTTTCATTTCATCGAATTCCATTTCGCCGAATTTCAAATTACCGATGCATAGCGTCGTGCGGTATGTTTAGGCTACAGGCCTATATGATTATACACAGTTAAAATCCGTTTGCTAATTAGCCTAAATTTCTTGTTCAAATTACAAGTACTTAGTAGTTAGACTATTTAAGTCAGCTTCACACTGAATAATAGTACATTATTATTACTTAATACTTGTTTTTCTTATCGAAACACAAAAATAACACGGTATTAGGCCTATATCTTAGAGCAGACATCAGCGCCATCTAGCGAGTATCTGCCAAATTTCGAAAATTCGAACTTATAGCTGTTCAAGGTCATCCAAGGTCATCGATCTTGGTGCCAATCGAAAGTGCATATTTACTTTCCTATTAGTCACTAATAGTAACTTTGGACGTATCTCTTACAGTTTTCGAGATATTGACCCATTTAGCTCGAAATTAGCTTGTTTTTCTTACCCCTCCCTAGCGGCGGAACGCCAAGAGATATCAACGTAATGTATACACTGCTAAACAGTGCATTTAATGGGCTACAGTTCCATAACAGACAATATGGGTCTATCTTCATTCGTTTAGCTGTTATTGCCTCCGACACACTAGAAATGTCGCAAAATTCCGATAAAATTTGACCTTACAGCAGTTCAAGGTCATCCAAGGTCATCGATCTTGATGTGAATGGAAATCTCATATGTGACTTCCTATTGGTCATTAATTGTAACTATAGCCGTATCTGCTACCGTTTTTGAGATAGTCACGCTTAAAGCTAGAAAATCGCTGAATTTTCCCACCCATCCCTTGTTTGACACCCCAGCTCGGGGAGGGAACCCCTTAGAATTTCGGGATGAAACTATCCGTGCAAAAACTAGAGGGATAGGGCTACCGTATGGTAAAAGTTTCATAATCCTAACTTCAACAGTTTTTCTATGATCCACCCATGTGACGGACAGACGGACGGGCGATAGCATATATGCGCTATAGCATATACGCTGTCGCGCGTAAAAACACTGTTGTAGCACAGGGCTAACCCATGCAAGCTACAAGCAGTTGCTGACCAAATTGGACAGCGGACTTTCACACAAAAATATATACAACTGAAAGCTACACTGACAAGCTGAAGAGCATTTCAAACCTTGGACACACATGATAATCAAGTCTACCTATAGATGGTAACAACAACAATACACAGTAACTTCACTAACAATACACGTCAGGAGTAAGTCTTCAACTAATTTACAAAAATATCTACAGAGTAGAAAGTGAAAAAAGATGTTTGATGATACCATACAGGGTAGGCACATTACTGCATATATACTGCAGTGCCAGTTGCATACAATACAATATGCATACAAACTTATAACATATGTAACATAGACATAGTACCTTTTTATAGACTCTTTGCATATCATCAAGAAGCTGAGTGAATTTTGATGTCAAAATGGTACTGAACGTTTCGGCAAGAATGCTGTGGTTTCGACTCTGCTTTGTGGTAATGCCAAGCATTGTCTGCCACATCTTGTATGTGGAGAATGGAGTCCACTGCTCCCGCCTGGCAACCACCACACCAGTGATACAACTGTGTTAGGCTGACTATGAAAAGTAAGGACATTACAGTCAACTGAATAAAGATGATCGTTAGAAATAATGAACCACACACATATGTTCAGTAAGTAATGTTGAATAAGAAGTAAAAAATGCACGTAATGTAAAAATTAATGAATGGAAAATACAGCAAAGTGTAAAAACCTTCCAATAAAAAACTAATATAACTGAGTAATACAGATAAAATCTAACCTAATGAAAGTAATTATATCTGTACAATGATCAAACAATAAGATTTTTTAAACAAGAAATTGGCAGATAAAAAGGACGACCATCACAGTATAATATATGAGCACAAGCATAATGATCAAAAGACCGTCTTGGATGCTGGCTCACTGAAAGCATATAGCATTAAATACTAATGCAACACAATTTATGAATCTATGCCAGAAATTTGCACAGTAGAAATTGCTGTACAATTTTAAACTTGTGTAGCAGTTAACCATCCATTCATTCAGTCAGATCACATGACTCACCATAACTGACATAATAATAAAAGAAAGAATTAAATAAACACAGCAGCTAGATTCACCGCTGTTTTTCTGAGCGATGCCGAACCATTATCTGTTTCACAAGTTTATCAAGTCCACGGGCGTATTCTAGCTCGACTTCCGCGCGGCGCTGGTAGAAGTCCTGTAATTCCCACACCATACAGTAGTGGCACTCCAGTCGCTGGTCAAGACATCGTAGCTGCTCGTTCAGCTGATGCCGGACTTCTGCAAAATACAACCTTGTCAGTGACGTCACATCGACATCTGGGATTGTCTGACTTTTGGCTACAATTCTGTTTGACTCATCATTTTTACATATTTTAAACATACTGTAAAAACGATATTACATCATTCTGCATCACTTACCTTCTCACTGAGTACCTGCTTCATCAGCTGGTGCTCAGTTAGTTATTTATGAGCAGTCAATAAATGCAGTAGCACTATCGTGTGATTTAAAAGTATTATAATGGTTGATTCTAGCCCAGTTTGAAAAATTTACAATCAATTATTGCAGACAGAGTGTTGCACATAATGAATTGTTACTATAGATACATTAGTGTCATTCATTAATTTATTGTTACATCTTAGTAAAATTGCCATGTTATTACAAGCAGTTTATGTATTCGGTATTAGTAGTGTGTAGTATGAGTGGAATAGTGGTAGAGCACAGATCTGTTCACTCAATGGGTGTGGAATTGATCGATTCCTACTTTGGACAGCCTTTCCATTACCAGTTTTCTCGATTAGGTATCCAAGAACCTTCATACAGAAGTATCTGGAATATGCAAAATAACTATCCATGAATGATGATGAAGGAGCCTTGGAACTTTGGCTATGAGTCACACAGAACAAGGAATTTGCTGACTGCATGTACTGTTTGAGAAAATCATTCGTAGTCCAGCTACCTCAGCACCAGTAGAATGCATATTCAGCACCTGTGGATTATTCATGCAGCCACACTGTGCTCGCATGCGTAACAATGACAAATTACTAAGTGAACTGTTGATCTGCAAAAAGTAACATCAAACCTCAGCCTTTGTAGACAATTTACTGACAGTCACATTGGCAGTTTATAGAGAGTAATAATATATTTGTGTACTAGTACTGTTTTGAAATTAATGTCACTAATTACATATGCTTCAACATTTCAAGTCAGTCAAAGTCACTGAAACTTGAGTCGTCCTCGTCTTTGTCCTCGGACCTCAAGTTCTTGCCCAAGGAGTCAGTCCTTGATAACAACACTGTTATCTACTAACCATATTATATGGACCCACGACTCCGCGACTATGTCCCTGACCCTAACTGACCCATGAGCAAATTATAAATTAATTAAAAGTCAAAAATGAAAAACATAAAAAGTAAATAAGGGATTTAAACCCACATCAAGCAGTGCTGTATGTATACGATACATGTATGTATGCCACGCCCTGTGTATATATACTTCATACTAATATAGGCTAGACTCTGTCACCGTGGCACCGGTGGACTTCGACTATCGACTGTGTATGATATCGACGAGTTGAATATTTGCGACGTGGTTTGTCAGCGAGTTGATATGTAACAGATGTGATTTTAAGTCTCATGCTTATTGCAGGTCAAGAACCGGTGTAGATAAATACTGCTCCAGCTGCTTTGACGGCTCTGGCCGCCGCAGCAGTCCACGACTGCTTGTAACACTGCCGGAGCAGTCGCAAGACTGCTGTGACTGTCGTCCACCAGAGCAGTTATCAAAGGACGGAATGGTCGGCATAGCATTTGTAAGCAACAGTTGTTATAATGTTTAATTTCTGATCAATTGACGCTGGTGTCAACATGAACTATACACCGTCACTGTGTTTTTGAAGCTGTATAAACTTTGTACATTTTCTAAATGCACGTGCCACTACCCCTTAAGATTTATTTAGAAAAGATAACGATTACATAATATCTTGACTGACGGATTGGTTTTATTACTGTTTCGTCCTCCGGGGTATGGGTAACGTGTCTGGTGAGTCTGTGTCCGGTGCATCTGGCTCACGGGTAATATGTGTCTAACTAATGCATCCAGTAGACGCACGTTACCCGTGACAAAGACTGTGGTGTAACTGGCTGCTATTTTAATTCACGGTCACTGCTCATTAGCCTGCCGGGCAGTGTATGGCCTACTGTCCAGGGCAAGACATGATTATTACTACTCTTCATTTGGACTCTGACCAGCATTGAGGTGACGACGACGACGTCAACGACGGTGTTGTGGACGTCATCGTCTCGTGTCGACGTCGTCGGCCATGACAACATCGTAATAACGAAGTCTTCGACGTGACATCGACGTCATTGTTGTCTCAACGTCAACACGTCATCGTCGATGCGTTTGCGTTGTTGCTGACATCGTCGTTATGCTATTGTCATGGACGACGTCGACGTGACGACAGCGACATCCACAAAACGTCATCGTCGACAATGTTGTCGTAAAGTCATTGTCGTCACAATCACGGCGTACACAATGTTGTCTCGTCATCGACTTGACGGCGACATTGACATGACGATGACTTTAGGATGCCGTCGTCGACAATGATGTTGTCTTGGATGTCGTCATCCACGATCATAGCCGACGTCGTCATTATGCTGTTGCTGTGGACGACGACGTCGACGCGACAACAGCGACGTCCACGACCACGTCGATGGCGTCATCGTAAAGTCATCATCGTCGTGGACCAGGGCCGGATTAACCATTAGGCTAGCAAGGCTTAAGCTTGATGCACCAAAATGTCAAGATATTGCAGGCATGTTCAAACGTGATAATCCTAGATACGCTACGGCAAACGACACTGGAGACATGACCATCTTCATGACAGTGAACAGCGATGAGTAACAAGGGTGCGATATGTACCTTTTATCTGTGTCTCGAGTTCCAGCGCAATCTCCTTGTCTTTTTTCATCTTCTTTTCACTCAACATGACTGTGGTGCAACCCGCTGATTAAACGCTTAACCCGGAAATAGCATTTTCAAACAAGAACACTCACAGACAACAAACAGATCGACAGTCGACACTACTTCCGCCAGTACCGCATGGACTGCAGCTACGGGCCATCAGTCACAACGACCACCCACCGTGCACGCATGCGCAGACATCATGTAAACAATCATAGTAGTGAGGCGAGCTGAATGCATTTTGTTTCGATCAAAATTGATTTATAAACTTTCTAGGGAACGAATGTCGTCAAAGAAACATTCACGCTTCTGTTAATTTCTGCTTATTTTAGGTCAGTCAGTTAGCGTAGCATTGTGATAATTCATGAATAA
>Ga0056114_1000518_pt1 | contig 13836 bp, 9 predicted proteins | sample WorMetHERISLAND1_FD_77005 | JGI IMG/M metagenome (GOLD analysis project Ga0056114, IMG submission 77005) | Marine gutless worms symbiont microbial communities from Max Planck institute for Marine Microbiology, Germany - Olavius loisae HERON... ...
GGGTTAACCATGGAAGTATAAAAATTTATATTATACTTCTATGGGGCTCAAAATGTAAACAAAACTAAGTAAACAAAATGGCGTCCAATGCATGTAGACTGTAAACAAAATGAAGCTACGTGCAGTGCAGTAAAAAACAACTCTAAGTACAAGCACAGTTACACAAAGCATTAGACATATTTTAATTTTATTATTTTCCGCAGCACAAGGAACATAATATGCTACAAAATTAACTAAAATTAACTATTAATTAATCGTTAATTATTACAAAGTTAACTATTAAATTTACTTTTAATCGTTAAAAGCCCTAGAATATTTGAGTAGAATTTAGTGACAAAATTAGACAAAAAACACCATACACCGTAAGAAAGGGAACCTAAAATTGATTTTTAAGCAAGTTAGGGTGGATTAAGTACCGGTCCCTGTTTTTATGGCACATGGTGTCTACATGAACACACTGGCTAAGTATGCTCAAACATTTAAAAATTTGACGATATTTCCAAAACGTTTGGTCAACAACAAAGTTATGAACTGACCCGCTGAGCACAGGTGATGTGGAATGCTTTGTAGCAGCTCTTGTGCATGCACTGGATGCAAGCACCAGCCTGGCTCTTATTACAGACGGCACAGGTCAGCCTCCGTCGAGCAGGCGGTATCCGATGAAGCTTAGTAACCGGCTCCAGGAGCTCAATACTGCCAAACCCGACCTCCGGGATCCACAACGCACAAACGACGTGGGCCCAACGGCCGTCGTTTGTGCGCTTGACGGCGCCGCCGCGTATCGGACACATGCAGCACGCGACGTCGTCGGCAATGCCGGCCTGACATCGCCGACACAGCCACTGGCCCTCGGGAACGTAAGGTACGCCATAGCACTCCTGGTGAACGGCAAGGTTACACGAATCACAGAACAGAATTGCGTTGACGTTTGTGCATTCGTCGTCACAGCATATTGCACAAACGGCGTCGTCGTCTGACACTACAGGTACGGCGGCCGTCTGCACACCTGTGCTGACAACGTTCTGCCCTAGACTGTGAGCCTCCTTCTCCAACCGGTCCATTACCAACTCAAACATTTCCACTGTCACCTCGGGCTGGGCTCGAGGCTTGTGGTGCAGTCGACTCTTGTTCAGTAACTTCAACCACGAGAGATCCTACGCAAATTTACAGCAACAGCGTGTCAAATTACAAACAGTGAATAATTAACGGAAAATACTGACAGTACACTACAGTCAAAACGATACACAAAGTATCATTTTCTAGTCTGCTACCTCCACAAAATTAAGAATAGGCCTATTCAAAACTAGCAAAGTTGGCAAATATCAGATAAAAAAAGAAAAGTACGTTCCATTATGTAGTAGGCCTACTACAAAATCTTACTACTTAACAGAATACAGCCACAGATCATACTCACCAGGCATTCTAGTCGTGAAAATAACTGACCAAGAATCTAGCTAGCATGTCTTACAGATGTCAATATAAGAAATTACCCATTACAGTAACAGTGAACAGGTAGTTACCTCTTCATCTACGTCATATTCGATTTCATTTTCTAGATCCTCCGGTGTCTGCTCAATTAACCTGTAATAAGAATCAGGACGAGGACTCATAACGGGCGGCGGAGTGAAGTTTTTCACAAGACGAAAAGACGGTTGTGGCAGTTTTTTCATGCCAAACTTTTCCGTATCGTCGACAGAGTTTTCAGCAGAGAGGTTATCATCAAAGCCAGAATCGGCGCCATCCACTCTGTCACTCCATATCACTTCAAGACGAGCGTCCAGATTTAGCCGCGAAAGACGCGGACTGCTGGGTCCATCGACACATCGTTGGGCATTAGCAAACGAATGCTTCAGCGACAACCGTCGCATCCGAATTTTCCGTGCTCTGGCATTCTGGGAGATCTTGCGCCTTGCAACAATATTACTTGCTGTGGAATGAAGCTTCGCAGAAAAAGGCAAACGTTTGTGGAGTATCTTCGAATTTCGGCACGTCTTTATAGATCTGTTCGTTTTTCTAGTCCTTACAGCCTTCGACAACTGCTGACGTCGCTCACTGGCTGCAAATTCGAGTAACGACAAACGCGTAGCTCGTTTCAGCTGACGTTCAAACTGAATAGTTTCATAATCCAGCTTCATTGTTAACTCAAAGCTTTAACCATCTGCAACTAGACACACATATACACAACAAATGGAAGTGAGGACAGTTTCTAGAGCTGAAGTGCAATTAATTGTTTTCATCACGTTAACACTTGCGATTCATTATTTTAATCGCGTGTTAACGCATTCATAAAAAGTATCAATTCAGCAGGTCTATTTATCTTGTAGTTAGCCGTCAGCGAACATGTCTTACTTTTTCTGACTGAAGTCACCACCGACACCATAAGACCGCCCAGAACTTAATTAGTCGACAGTAATACAAAGATGCTTACAGTCGATCTGCCCCAGAGTCGATATGCCCCAAATGCTGTTGTTCCGCCCAGGTTCTGGGACGTTCCTCCCCTAGTGCTAAGTCTTTCCACCCCAACACCGCATATCTTACATATGAAAAAGTTACATTGTTGTGTAGCAGACATAACAAAAACACAATTAAGTTTGTAAAAGACTATATATGTCTAGACGCCATACTGATGTATTACCGATGTCACGAAACACCGCACCGCGAGCACCGTGCACACTGCGCACACTAAGCTGCGAGTAGACGTGCACGGCGGGTAACTGGACGTTTTGCCCCTTCGTCAGTTCGTTCCTTCACTTATTCAACGTTTCCTGCTTATTTTCCTGCTTATTCAGTTAAAACCCAATCACCATCGTCTGAATGTTTTAACTATACTTCAGCGCGGTGTGAGCGGTGCGGTGTTTCGTAACACCCGTGGACTGCTATAAAGTATAATCACAACACTACGTAACACGATATTCGCTAGTTTAACGGCTGCATTGTTTAATGTCTAGTTTTAGGGTAAGTCAGAAATTCTGAAGGATTCCCCTGAGCAGGGGCGTCAAACGAGATGGATGGGAAAACAAGCCATCGACTCTGGGGCAGATCGACCGGTCCACTACATTGAACTAAGTTTAATTAGCCCATTAATTGTAACTGTAACTATAACTCTAATTGATGTGATTTATTTGCGCTGTTTGATTTCAAACAAAGAAAGAAAAAAAAGAAAGAAAAAAAGAAGAAAAAGTTTGCAGAAGTCCGCTATTTTACTGTTTGACTGTCCCCTTTACTTGATCTTTAATGACTAATATAATGACTGATATTTGAGTTCAAATATAACTCGAGGGCTGACCCCATCGGACCGGAGGCTGTAGTTAGTTTTAGTTATTTTTGTAAAACTCTAAGTTAAGTTTGTTTGAGAGGCATTGAAGCTTTGTCCTGCGCCCTGTGACGACGTTGTCTTGTCTTGTCTTGTCTCTAATATAAATTTTATCTACATACACGGAGCAGGCTCTTTTTTCTTAAAAACACCAACAAAACAACTCGGCCATTTTTCATAGATATTGTTGTTTTTCATTGACAACAATGGCGGCAAGGCGTCTTTGGAGTTGGGCGAAATGTTGCATTTACATTTTCTGGCTGCGGTCACCTGGCTGAATTGCTGACAACTGACAGTAGCAAGTTGACAATTGATATAGGTCATAGGTCACGCGATTATTTGATTTTCCATAGGCTATTTCCTATTGGTGGTCTTTTGAAACGAAGCCTCTATCAGTTTCAGTTACAGTTACAATGGGCTAGTTAAGCTGTCAGCTTTTAATGCCCATGTCTGTCCATCCAAATATCTATAGTCTCCTTTTGAAAGTAGAAATGGTAGCTACTAGCTGCGGATACTACATTGTCCGGTAATTTATTCCAGTAATCAAGGAATGTTTTCTTAATTCAAGTCTGATACTCTTTTTGTACAGTTTGACTTTGAGACTGTGTCCTCTTAATTCGGTAGTTGTTGCTTTCTGAGAATTTTCTTTACCAGTGAGAATCTAATATGTTTCAATAAGATCCCCTCTTAGTCTTCTTCGTTGTAATGAGTGTACGTATAATAGTCCTTGTGCTTTCAATGTTTGTTCGTATGGCATTTCATTACAAGAAAGCTGTGCTATCGCAAAGATGACAGCGCGATGCGTGCTATATAAGTGGATCGCATGAGCCGTTGCAGAGATATGGCCATTCGAAATTATCCAAGATGGCGGCTTGGATTTTGATGTAACCGATGAGCTTCCTAGTCCATCAACAATCAAGTTCATGTTCAAGTTCAAGCTTTCGAGTCCTTTGTCGTATCGTATGATCGTATCGTATAGAATTTTGAGTTTTGACCATCACTATTATGCTTCACTCCACAATCCATATGCACTAGTGCAGTCTATGGTGTTTTGTTTACAAATTTTTAATGTTTTATTTTTCAAGAACGACGTTGTAATTTTGTATTGCCATCTTTTATGGCCCTGGCTGATAATTGCATAAACTTTTGTTTGCACTTAGCAACCTTTCTGAGTAATACATTATAAATTGACCAAGTGCGCATTCCTAGTGACGCATGTCACGAAAGACGTGCTTAACGTGCACAAAGAATAACTATATTTCTTCTGTATTTTACCCCAAAATTAAATCACCTATCCTTTCCAAGGATAAGATTAGTGCTAAAATTTTTAAATTTTAAATTTCAAAATGGGTAGTTTTAGCTTATTTTGAGTGCTACTTTTCCATCAGATTTTTATACAGCAACAGTATAGTCACTTGTGCTGCCACTCTTACCTTCCAGAATTCCCAAGACCATGCTGTACAAAATTCCGACATGGAAAAAATTCCGGAGTTGTAAAAATAACCAAAATTGTGACGACATACGAACCGTCTTACACAGCTAAGAAGCAAATTGCATTGTACAACTATGCGACGTCTACAAGAAAATCAACAATAGCTGCAGAGTCATGCATATTAACAACAATGAATTACACAATAGGACTTGTTTGTTCTACATTTATCACTTACTGCACGTTCATACTAAAAGACAACAGGACAGTCATCAGAGCTAAGTGGACCATCGTATATTGTCCAGGCATCACCGTCATCAGACGACGGGACAATGGGCAATAATGGGCCGTCGTCGATGACGAGTCGGGCACGCTGCTTATGGGCACACCACCTGTTCATAGCTGAATAGGTGAGCTAATTAACAATTAGCACAGTCAATTTTTGAGTGAATTCAACGATGGGCCATGCCCTAGACAGTGCACGACAGTTCACTTCGATCTCATTACTGTCCTGTCCTTTAAGTTCATAATAAATGAAGACGGGACGACGGCCCATTATTGCTCGTCGTCCCTTCATCATACGACGGTGACGTTGATGCCCTGGACAATAAACAACCGTCCACTTAAATCTAATTACTTTCTTGTTGTCTGTCCCGCCGTCCCGGCATCTTTTAGTATGACATGAGGCAGTCAAGCTGCTACAATTTTGGCTACAATTTCTAATAAACTTACATACTTACTTACTTACTAAGGACGAGGCGAAGCAGCAAAGATTATTTATCAATGATCTACTTTTCATCAACCATTTCACTGTTTCCGGTGACATGTGCCGTTGATAGTATTGCTAGATAGATAGAAACCTGCTGGCTGTCCGAATGATCTTCTAGAACTATAGACATAATCTGTAAAGATATAACTAGTCTGTTATGAATATTGTCTCGTTCACAAACTGTTCTGATAGGCTCTATATATTATCTACATAGCAATTTTAAACCCCTAGAGTTAAGGGAAACAGTTCCATAATGGTAATGCAGTTTTGATTTCAGCCATCTTTCCTAGATGGCGGAAAGCCCCCTAAATAAGCTGAGATTGCTGGCATTAGCGTCAATTCTTTGGAACTGACGTTTGCCAACAATTGAAAACCGTTTTGGTAACGTCTCATCCAGCCTGCACTTTTGACAGGAATTGGCTGTGAATGTCATATGCATCTAACATCTACAGTTACTAATGACTGTTTATCGCAGTGTGCATTTTTTCCATTACTACAGTGTTGTGGTTTCTGCAGCCTGTCATATTTGAGACTGAATATTTGTCTGCATGCAACTGCTGCTGAGTGAGCAGAAGTGTGTTGCAGTGGTGTTGCTGCCGTGGAAGAAATGGAGACTTCCAGTAGACGTACAGCTCACACTTGGAACGTCATACCACGCACAGATGATGTGCAGATTGACGAGAAGATCACATTTGTCGGTCTTCTTCTGTCCGAGCCTGTTTTACGGGGCCTGAAAGTGACAGGGTTTGATAGACCATCACCAATACAGATCAAGGCCATTCCTCTCGGTCGCTGTGGATTTGGTCAGTGGTTGTTGTCTCGAGTTATCAAATGCTCTTTCTTTGATGATAGCGTAGAAACGGTTGAACTGTGTAAGTATGTAAGTAAGTAAGAAAGAAAGAGTGCTTCTGAGGTTCAGTTAACACAGATCGCACTGCTCTGTCGGCCATGCCCCTACTGTCCATTAAGTAACCACTTAAAGTGAACATAGGACACGTCAGGTTGTCTTACGTCGGACTGCAAGATGTAGCCATTCTGAAGCTAATTCAGAAAATTTTTGTAGTCGTCATCTACACGAGGAAGCAGACGAATGAAGGTTAACTGGACCATCATTAATAATGTTCAGTATATGCGGTTTATTACGAGAATTTGATGGGTGGTTTGTTTCACAATAACAAACATAAAGTGAATGCCTTAAACTGTGGTAATACATTTACATTGGTGTTCTGTTTGTATTTAAGTAACTAGTGGATGATATATGTAAAAAAAATTTGGCTTACAAACAGGACTGCTGGTAGTGGCAAAACTGCATAGAATTGTTAACTTGCATATTGATGGGTTTTTCTGTATTACAAAACTCACTTCCAGTTGTTAGACTACAGCAGTGCAAGTGTTGGAGAAAAATGCTCCGCAGTAAATGTTGCCAGTGATATCCGTGATGATCTTGTATCATGATCGTGTCAGTAACCGGATGTGATGACTGGAGACTCGGTAGAATTGTGTTTGTAAGATACCAGCAACGAATGCTTATCAGCTGAAGTTGCTGTAACTGCAACGTAAGCCTCGGGAAAATTCAGAAACTTCTGAAATCAGTTTGTCTATGAGTAGTGAGATCTGCCCTAGGGACCGTGCCATCTTTACCATGGTAAAGCTTACCATCCCTCTCTATCTTCCATCCTATCTTCTGTCTTCTCCCGTTGTTTTCACTTTTTATTCTGCATCCGCATTTATTCATGAGTGCAACACACGATATTGGTATAGAACTTAATGTCAGTGTCTGTCTGTCTGTCCGTTGCTGGTATTGCATGAAAATTGCTTCCATTTTGTTCATCTTATTTATTTGCACTGTATCGTTGTATGTATTGCTGTCTTGTTGTAGATCTGGTTGTTCAGGCAAAGTCGGGCACAGGTAAAACGTGTGTGTTTGCCGTCGTTGCCCTGGAGAACGTTGACGTCACCTGTAGTAGCACACAGGTGTGTTATTCTTGTAATTATGTCACCTGGCACTTTGGATCTTAAGTAGAGCTTTTCTGTCTGAAGGTCTTAATCTAAAACACTCACTGGCCCAGGTATTTAGAAACACTCTGGAGTCATCTGGCAATGGTCTATGTGGATGGCAGCAGTCTACAGGGTCTACTTTTTATTGCAAGCATGTGCCTTAATCCTGTGCATATTAACAAATTGTGTGCTGTTCAGGAAGTCTTTTCCTGACTACTTGCTGGACATCAACTGACTGTCTCCTGTGGACCTAGCAGTAGTTCTGCTACTTAGGCCACTTAATATTTTTTGATTGATTGGAAATTTGCTTACTTGCATAGATTTACATGATCTCTGATTATCAGAATGATCTACTAACAGTCACAGTTGATGTCTAATAGGTTCTTGTGCTGGCGCCAACACGAGAGATAGCCGTTCAGATCCAGCAGGTCATATGTGCCATTGGATGCGCTGTTACACAACTGCGTTGCCAGACGTTTATTGGTGGACTTCCATTGGCTGACGACATGGTAAAGCTGAAGAAATGTCACATTGCCGTTGGTACTCCAGGTAACATTTACCTGTCTTTACTCCAGGTAATATTTACCTGTTGTTACTCCAGGTAACATTGACGTGACTCTAGGTAACAGTTTACTTGTTGGCCGTGGGCCATCATGGGTTCCGGAAGCTGTAGAATCATGGATGTATGTAAATATTCTTCTGGATACCATACTGGCCACGGATGTTAATAAATATTCTCTGGCCTTCGCTAGATGCCAACAACGATGGCGGACACATTTGGCGAACTGGACCTATTTTTAGCTGCAGCTAAGGACTGTGGGATGTTTTCTTCCCTAAACCAATCACAACAAAGCATCAGTCCGTGTTTTGGTTAGTCAACCAATCACAGCGTACGTCAGCCATATTCGTTGGCACCTGCCGGTGGATATCACTTGTGGCGGTAGTGCTGACCCTGTGTGTAGAATACACCCAAGTGCAATGGCTTGATAGCGTAAAAGGTGCCTAAACCAGGTTTTAGTTCTATTTGGTTAGTAGATTTATTGCATGGTTGTTTAGGTTTGTGGTTGTAATTACCGGTATGTTTAGTTTTGGTTGTTTTGCACCAGTCAAGAGATTGGCTTGGAAGATCGTCTCCACTTAACCTATTTTAGCGCATTTCAGTTGTGATACAACGTGGTAACGCTGTCTCCCCTATGAGCACTTTCAAGAATTAGTATAAGCCGATCATGTTCTCCTTCTTGTTGTGTGGCTAGCACCACTAGGAGTGTGTAGCACCAAACGCAGACATCAATCTCCAGAGTGGACGATTCTGAGCCACAGTCATCGCCTCATCCAGTGAGAGATTGTTAGACCTCAGGTCTTGCTGGATAGTCTTCATTCATGTAGTTTGAGGACGTCCTGGTGGTCTCCTTCAGTTCTCCGAAGGGGAAGCAGTTATGATCATGTTGGCTGTAATTTAATAGTTTAGCCTGCAGACTGCACTGGTGGGCGATAACAGACTGCCAGGACTTACAGCGTCATAAGCCAACCAGTCTGATAAATTTCATAAAGCGTAGGTAGATTGTCTGTAGAATTAACAGAGATGTAAGCTATATTTCAAAACTCAAAGTTCTATGACACATATCTCAGATAAATTTATTATTTTGTGTTTCCGATCTTGTACAGGTCGCATAAAGCAGCTGATCAGTGAAGAGGTTTTGAAAGTTGAATCAATTCGCATTTTCGTTCTCGACGAGGCCGATAAGCTACTTGAAAGTGGGTTTCAAGAAGACATTAAGTAAGTGATTAACATTGTTCTCACTGTAATGTTTGTGGTCAGCTGTATTTGCTTTGGTTTTGGCTGACATCTATGGAGGACATTGAGTGACTTTAACTTTTGACTTAGCCTTTCGCTGAGCTAAAGTTCGGTCTAAGTCTATACTTAAGTCAAAAAGTAAAGTGATTTCGCTGAGCAAAAGACATACACCAAATTTATGGTCTAAGTACAGACTTAGACCAAAGTTAAGCTGAACTTTGGTCTAAGTCCGGACTTTAACGTTCAGCTTAAGGTCTCACTCAGCGAAAGGCTGAGTCAAAAGTTAAAGTCACCCATTGTTAGTTCATGCCTACTGCTGGCAAGTGGAACAGTCTGCCTGATTCACTCAAAGACAGAGCCCAATACTTTCTGTGCACAACCGACTGTAAAAATCATTTATTTCATTACAATACTAGGCACATATAACACACTAGAGGTCGTTAGACAGTCCTCTACTATATAAGTCTACATTTTACTCACTTACTAACTTATTTACTGACTAATTAAAACATGCTAGAAGATTTTGAGAGAATGATGTGGGTTTAGTTGCTCAGTACAGCTTGGGACTATTCTGTAGCCGATACTGTATATATTTAGTGACAGTTCTATGGAGGATAAAAGGGAGATTATTAGAGTTGTTTTGTGTCGTACTGTGTTATTGGTGAGTGCTACTGCATCACTCCAGCACCACGGCCTTGTTGGCAAACACACCTTTGACAAGTACACATCCTTCACCCTGCCAGTGATACTTTACGTTCCACATGTTCTTTGGCCAGTTGTCAGTTGCAGGGTCATCCACTCACTCTGATCACAACATTGGTTTTATTTTTGTGCAAACATCTAACCCTCCCCGATCAGATCTCATCACTTTCAAAATCCTGCTATTCTCATATTTGTGAGCTCAGCTGTATCCGTCCTTACCTCGATTCTAAAACAGCCAGTACCATTGCTGCCTCTATTGTCCACTCTAAACTTGACTACTGTAACTCTCTCTCTACTACAGTCTTCTATGGAATAGATCTTTACTGAGCTGATCACAAATTGTCATCTCTTCAGTACATGCAAACATGTATAAACTTATGTGATTTATAGCCTATGTTTGTTGTGGTTTATCAAGTTTTATGTTATTTTTGTGTGAGTTTACTTATCAGTGTCATTGCACTGCAGTCAGTTATGTAGGAAAACTGCCATTGAATAGATTTTGGTATATTGGTATATTAGATTATCAATGGTTATGCTGTTGTAGCTGGATATATTCCACTTTACCGGCAAACAAACAGATGATTACACTGTCGGCCACATATCCCGAATCACTCGCTCAGCACATAACTAGTTACATGCGAAGTCCAGTGTTTGTTCGGCTGAATGCAAAAGACCCGTCACTTCTCGGTAGCTTTTTTTCCGTTGCATGTTATTTGCATTTGAGTTGATTGATTGAGCATGGTTTAACGTCTGCACCAACACAATATAGGTTATACGGCCGACGGTTTTTACAGGTCTGATGACCCAACCAGCAGTGTCAAAGCACTGAAGGAGGGTGGTTAGTCAACCAGACAGGCCTCAGTCTAACCAGGCTCACCTCACCGTGTTACAATAATACAATATGCATGCAGACATAATACAAGAAAATAATCTAACACACACAAAGCAATCTAAGCACAGTGAGTGAACCCAGTGAGATGAAGTCAAATCTGGTAGACAGAACCTGTGAGCTGCTCAAATGACTGTGCAACTACAGAAAGCTACACAATACCACTACTAGAGAGCAGTTATGCAATATTCCCCCTTGCTCCTGACCAAACCATAGCTCAGATGTGGTCAAATGGAGTTCGAGGGGGGTATTTGCATTTGAGATATTTAGATATCTTATATTTTCAGACGTGGTTTTAGTGTAGTGTTAAGCATTGTTCTTGTCACTGTCTGTTTGCTTGGTACTGAAATGGTGACACGGGTTCATGGTATCATAGCACGTCTTGCCACTAATTTAATACATTTCTGATCACAATGGCACATTCAGCGCATTCAAGATCGTTAGACAATTTGGCACTATATGCAGTGCTGTTGAGAAAGTCCTAACCATAGGTTTGACGTCCAGTGAATTGTGTATGTAACTACACCGTGTCCGGAAAAAACGGCCCCCCTAAAGAAATGCTGTAAAATGCACAGCATATAACATAATCCAATGACACTTACACAGCATTATTTATCACTCACTTAGGCACTGTGAGTAAAATTCCAATGAACTGCGTTTCCTGTGTGGTGAGATTTGTTATCTTTTAGAACTAACACTGAAAACGCAAGTTTCCAACACAATGAACACCGTTGGTATCCGTTCAAACGCTTTGTTGGAAATTCAGCTAATAACTTCTTTGGACCGTATCCATTCTCTTGATGCTAAACTTCTATCAACATTCGATCTTTTCTGATGATTACCATTTTGTTTTTGTTTATGCAAAAATTACGTAAACGCTTAACACTAACGTCAGTATTGGCAGAGCGTAAAGCGTTACACATGCGTTAATTGGCAATGTTGGCGACGGCAATTTTCGACTATGTTTTTATAAAAAGCAATATCTCAGCAATGGATAGGCTGTTTGTCGTGAAATTTCACAAAAACATTGCAAATAGATGGCTTTTCATGATACAGTTAAAATAATAGTTATTTTTCTCTATTCATAAAGTTATTTTCACATGTTTAGGGGGGCCGTTTTTATCTGGACACGGTGAACAGTTATCTTTCAAGTTTGTGCTGAGGCTCGTAGACAATCCATCGTCGATGCTTGCTTCCTGGACACTGCCTAGAAAACAAACAGACCATATTTTGGCTGAACGATCTAGTTCTCTACTTCAGGCAAGACTGACATTTTCTACGAAACCAGCCGGCTTTATGAGGCCCTTCCTCTAGGAGACCCACTATGGATTCTTTTTCTTCTTTTCAGGCAAGCATTAGTAGGAGTGCATAGCGCCAAACGTAGACACCAGTCTCCAGAGTGGAAGATTCTGAGCCACATCAGTTGCTTCATTCAGGGAGAGGTTATTGGATTTCAAGTGCTGATAGATAGTCTTCATCCACATAGTATGAGGGCGTCCTGGTGGTCTCCTCCAGTTCTCCATGGTGAAGCATTTGCCATCTGTTTTGTCTGGCATTCGTGCACTGTGGTTGAAACAGGGAGAACTGATTGGGCTCACGAGAATTAGAGAATAAGCCCATATTGTTTCCTGGCCAAGTGTCGTAAGAGGCAACTGAACAAGCGTAGTTTTGTTTTGCTGTATTTGTTTGCTTTTTTGAGTTGTATTTAGGTCAAGTGTATTTTCCTGTACTGTTTTGTTTGTCAGTATCAGTCAAGTGATTGGCTGTGAAGACGCCTGCAAAATGACCTAGATTGTGTCAGCTGTGGCATTAAACTCTACTTCAACCCCAACTTATAGCATGCGTTAGCAGCAGAAAGATGGGTCGTTATCCTAGCTCTAAATTGTTCATATATGATGGATCATCATCATTGTGCGTTCATTTAAAACAGCTGAGAAACTGCCACAAGTATTTTAAAATGTGTATAAAGGTTTCAAAAATGCACAGAAGTAAGTGAACGTCACTGATGAGCAAAGAATAATTAATTAATTGGATGACTTCCCAGTTCTTATTGGTTGGAGCTTCAGTGCAGTGTGTCACATTTTGCTGTCAGCACCAGTCTGTGAGCAGCTTATTTTGATGCCAGCTGGCACTTAAATGGGAAGCTAAACGTTTTTTACATGGCAACTTAATTTGTAGATATATATACTGTCTGAATATATATCTGACATTTATGTCGATGGTTTATGCGTTATTAGTGTAAAGAATTTAATCATGAAAAGTTGTGATTTTGTCCATCATCACTTATTTGCTACACGATGATGCTTATAATGCATAAACTGTTTCCCTTCCCCTCAAATGTCATACGTTGCCAGACAGGTTATTTAGTTGCATGATAGATTAAAGGGGCACTGGCTTTGTTTGTTTTAGTTTCTGGCTACGTGTGCTAGATTAAGCTGTACACCCAGCTTTCGAGTCTATGTTAAACTCTTCTATCGTATCGTATCATATAGATGTTGTATGCTATTGACAGGAGTACGCCAGTATTACAAACAACTGCCATACCGGCCGCTGCCTCAGAAGATGTTTGAGTTGAAATGTGCTGCACTGACGGACTTGCTGTCCTCTGTCGAGTTTGATCAGTCTCTTGTCTTCTCAAACTACCATCTGAGGTCAGTCACCCACTGTTGTTGGCCCCATGTGGGCTCGGGAGCGCTGTAGAATAAGCCCACCTCGTTTCCTGGACGAGTATTGTTTGAGGCGACTAAACCAGGCTAGTTTTTGTTTTGCCATGTTTTGTGTTGTTTGCTTTTTAGCCGACCGTACTAACGGTCGCGCTATTGCTACACTGTGCGTCTGTCGTCGTCGTCGTCTGTCTGTCTGTCTGTGACGTTATGTATTGTGGCTAAACGGTGCGTCCTAGAGCAAAAGTTACTATGGAGAGCCTATAGGAAGTCGTATA
>Ga0056114_1000519_pt1 | contig 13833 bp, 9 predicted proteins | sample WorMetHERISLAND1_FD_77005 | JGI IMG/M metagenome (GOLD analysis project Ga0056114, IMG submission 77005) | Marine gutless worms symbiont microbial communities from Max Planck institute for Marine Microbiology, Germany - Olavius loisae HERON... ...
CAATGTGTTCATGAGAATCTGTTAATGTGTCTGTGTGTGGGAGAGAATTTCACATTTCATTGCCAATTCACAATGTGTTCATGAGAATCTGTTAATGTGTCTGTGTGCGTGTGTGGAAAGGGGAAACACCACCTGACTACAGCATGCAGGAGTTAGCACTAAGTCAGTAGAACATCACCAGTATCTCAGTAATCGTTAAAAAATGTTTTACGTGGCCTAAGTAGCGGAACTACTGCTAGGTCCACCGGAGACAGTCAGTTGATGTCCAGCAAGTAGTCAGGAAAAGACTTCCTGAGCAGGTATGTCTTGAGGAGGCGACGAAATAATCATTGATTCTGCTTGATATCACGTCTTCCGGGAGGTCATTCCAGGTCTGCGAACCGGCGATCGGAAAAGCTCGGCTACCAACAGTCGACAGTCTGCTGGTAGGCACTACCAGGCGATTGGTGCCGACAGAATGCAGCGATCGGCGACTGGGTCAGGTCGGCGACACGTGTGAATGGGCCAAGATACCCCGGCGCAAGTCCATGGACAACTTTGTATGTCAAGATGGCGATCTTGAACTCGATTCTCTCAGGGATGCGCAGCCAATGGAGGCAGGCGAGTGTGTCAAAGATGTGGTCAGGTGATAGGTCAACCACGTAGCCACGTTCATCACTGACTATCGTCAAGTCTATCAGCAATATAAGATGTCGCTTACTACTAACTCCACACCACTGTCTAAGCATGTATGACCGTCGGACACTTTTCTGTATGTTGCCGTCCCGACTCTCGGGAACTCTCTGCAGCATGGGTGTATTGGTGGGAGGTATACAAGAGTATACGCCGTATACCAACCTCTAGTGATTTTTTGACAGTGTATACTTACCAAATTGTCATAATAAAAGAGCGTATATGGCCTTGTTCCTAGCGTATACCCAACTCTAGTATTTTAGCAATACACCACTGCTCTGTAGGACAGTCCGCGCGATTAGTCCAACTGTTATAAGCACCAGTTAAACACATTGCTGTTGTTCAAGTACAGCATATCCAATTATTATGACGACTTAGTTTACCCTTTACGCCGTGTCGCTCAAAGGCGTAAACAACAGTCATGATGATTTCATACCACTAATGATCATTGACTCCCAACAGTCCCGGCATGATAGCCCGTCAGTGTCTCATTACTCACAGTGAACTGTATCAAATGCAACAGTCGACAGGACCAGATGTAACAGGTAAAACCCATTGTTACTTTCAGTTTCATTTATCCCTGTTGAACAATGGCAAGTCATAATCACAGTAGTATCCACCTTTGTTTAGACTCAGGCGGAGACGATCCAAAATCCACTACGAAACCTTTTTCACCGGTAGCAGTCGTAGCTTCATCGCTAAACCACAATAGAACACAACATGATGAAACATAATAGTGACATCAGTGAACACATCAGACTCGTTAACACACGGCAGAAACGTCACATTATGTCAGGCCACATGTTGATACCACTCTATCCTGTTGACTTCTTCCCACGTCACGCGATGCCTTTTCCTCGTCCAAGTTTTTCCGTGGTCTTCCAGCTTTCCACTTTCCTGCTTCCAATTCCCGTTGCAGAGCCTGTCTCGACAGTCTATCTTCATCCATCCAAGGCCTCCCGGGAATCCCGGGGAATTCCCGGGAGTTTTGAGGATTTTTAAACTTTAATTTTTTCTGTGCAAATTTTAATTATTTTGTGCAACGTAACGCATATGTGGCAGCCTTTGGGACAATTTTAAACCGTCAAAAATGAAAATAAGGGCAATAAATCCGGCATTAATAATTTAACGTAGTCTATCTTCATTCGTTAACTACAGTGATTAATTGATTGCCAAGTTGACATAAATGCGTCATCAGAATTTCAATGATTTTATTTTATACTAAACGTTTTTAACATGTTTTCTTAAACGGTTTTCATTTTAATTAAAGTTTTAACTATTAATATGTAGATTTTAATTTATAAAATTATGTGGCATGTTCACTTTCCATCACAACCTGCATCGTTACAATAAACAATAAATTCCATGAACGTACAAAAACCGACTGAAAAGAATTTTCGGTATTTAGTTGTTGGCATTCGGTATCATGGATATCGGTTTGGTTTTCAGTTTACCGTCCCATAATCAGCACATTTTTTTCACAGTTTTAGCGATTTTTCTATGTTGCAGACCAATATGGGAGATGGCTGACAAATATTGATAACACTAAAGTATAGGCTATAATACTCTGCCACCAAAACCACCCTTTTTCAGTACCAGAAATTATCGGGAATTTTTTGTTAGCGGGGAATTTTGTAGTTTCAAAACGGAATAAGTTCTATCAAGGCAGAGAAATCAATAAAACCGTATTCATCTGACTAAGAGTTGTAGCTCAATGAACTGAGAGTCAGACAATACATGCACGTTCGACAGCCACTGTGGTAATTCCGGTCGTTCTAGTTTCAGTTTCATTTCTCACGACATCATACTTACGCTGCTGAATCAGACGGCGGCAGCAGAAGACCGACGTCGATGTCTTTGCGAGAGTCGACGTCGAACTCTTTGGTCGAGACTGGCTCCCTGTCAGTGACATCATCACATCAGTGATGATGATGATGAGATTACGATGAGACCAGATCACTTCCATACACTTACCGGTAGTGTATCATCCATTCTTGCTAGATCACTACTATTGATTAGGTGATGGCGTGGCTTAGTGGTAACGCGTTGGTCTCGATCAACGTAGTTACTCTACGCTGGGCCTGGTTAGTACTTGGATGGGTGACCGTGGGCGGGTAAACCATCTTGGTATGTAACGAGCCACCTAGGTCAACTATGCCTTCCATCCCTCCAGGGTAGGTAAATCGAGTACCTGCCTTCACTGGCTGGGGTTAAGGTGGGGTGTGTTCGCTTGTGTCGGGTAGCAGGTAATACTCTGTGATCCCATATGACAACCGACACCCCTTAGTTCTGAGATGGATTTCCATTAAGAACTTATAGCTGCTTTAACTTTTAACTTAATGAGTCTCAAAAACAAAATGCCACCCATACACTGCACTCTCCACAAAACTACGCCCATTTCCCACTAACCCATGCACCCACTGAGTCAATATAATACAGCCAAGGTGGTGTGTACTGTAGGGACCAATGGAGAGATCTCCTGTAGGACGACTGACGGGCCTTGTACCATGTATTTATTCTGCATGGCTTAGCGGCATTGTTTCTTTCATAGAGTATACTATTCCATGATTGGCCGAAAAAAGCGGTCTACAACAAGACATGCCCACTCTGCTAATGGAAAGTCATGCCAGACAGATCAGCCACTTCAACAGTCAAGATGGCCAGTGGCCACTCTCTCTCTGCGTCAGAGACTATACTATTCACCAGTATTCACAGAACTAGCCACCAGTGGCAGACTAAAGAGGACACTGTGAACCCTCTGTGGCTCTTAGAAATTAATCTCAGAACAAATTCACAACAAATCCACGCCGAACAACTGTCCCCAATACCGGGCTTGAACCCAGGACCCAGGCCCTTAGAGGTGGGCGGCCAGACACCACTAAGCTACCAGTGACAGAGCCAGAAACCACCACTAACCACTAGGCTACCGAGGCCAACGCTCATCAGCTTTTTTGTTTTAGTTTTTTCCTCTATATTCTTATTTTTCTGTCATGTGTGGTAGCCTAAGCCGACCATGCGCCAGCGCTAAACAGTCTTGAGATATCAAACTGTATCGCTAGACGTATGAAGAACTGCTGGGGACCTACCAGTGTTTAGCCAGCTCCAATATGGCCGCCTTCTCGTCTCTGTCGGTTGGTACAAAGTCACTGGTGACTGGAGAAAAACTACGTCAACACAACACACTTATTGTCACACAGTAGAGGCACCAGCTGTGTTTGTCAGCTTTTTCTTTACGAATAAAATGAATGAATGAATGACAAGACAGGACAGGACAGCTTCAGCAGGTGGAACAGATATCAGTCTCAAACTCATATCGCCATTCATTGTCAGTGTCCACATTCAACACATCATAACTGGTGGCTCAACTGTTTATCAATCACTGATATTATTATTACAACTGTCGAGTGATTATTATTTTATTTTTAACTGTGTTAACACATATAATTAATTAATGCATCGGTTTGACAGTTCTATGTTGCATGTTGCCATTAGTTAACAACTACATGTCTCATATCTACAAGATGTGACAACTGTCAAACTTGTCATCAAACAATTTTATTAGCTTGTCAACTGAAAACTATTAGAGTAGTGCTGCAGCTCTAACATTAACGGAATATTATTCGATCATCAAATAACCGCGGTTTAATTGAATATTGAAAAGGCCTGGTTCATAGAATTTATGTATGTGCATCAATTTTTTAATGGCATTAATGTTTTTAATCACGATTAATACTTTAAAGCGTTAATTCGACAGCACTAATTATTTGGGGGTACCGCGGCGGCAGCCCCACCGCCGTTCAGGCCTAGCGAACCTGCCGTCTGTGGGAGCTGTCCCCTAGTCACCCCATATTAGTGTAGACTAGGGGACTTGTTGTGCTTTGTGTTTATTGTGCAATTATTGTGTTTTTCTGTTATTGATGTACTATATGTCTCCCTTCAGTACTTTGATACTGTTGGTTGGGTCTTTTGACCTGTAAAAACCGTCTCCCATATAACCTATACTGTGTTGGAGGGGACGTAAAACACTGCTCACTCACCCCGCACTAATTATTGTGCTTGAGTAGCTGATTATTAACAACAACGATAATAAAACTAATATTAACTAATTACAATGAGTGAGTAAAAGCCGGTGTCAATAGAATATCAATCATACTTGTCGTGTATCATAGCTATCATGTTGCCCACATCACGGTCGACCTTCTCATAGTAGGCACGTAACAACGAGTATTTTATCTTCAAGTTGTCATGTAACATCTGTCACACAATTATTATATTATTTTTATTATTAAACGAAAATGATTAAGGTGGCATAATGTCAGAAGACTGCAAGGACACCTAACATAAACTAAAAGAAAACAAAAGAACGAACGTGCAGTGTAAACAAAACGAGAGCACGTTAAACTCTTCTATCGTATTGTATCGTATCGAGAGCAATGTCAGTTACACAAGCCAGCTTATCGCAGTAGGCACGTAAGGTCGCGTACACACTGGCGACAAAATCAACTTCAATATGGACGATGTGGTGGATTTTGTCGAAGACGGCAGAATCGACCGTATTGGCAACAAAATTGACTGTACGGTCCAATTAGTCGCCCATCGTTGACGCCCCCACGACGGCAAAATCAACCAAGTTAAACACGTTCGACTTCGTCAACAAAATCGACCATACAGTTGATTTTCTCGCCGATACGGTCGACTCTGCCGTCCTCGACAGAATCAAATGAAAATTCAGAATTTGAGATCATTTTATAGTCCGTTCTAAAGCTATTAGCTATACCGCCATTTGGCTTAATGTAACGCGCTCAATCAGTTAAGCCATCAAATCGATCTGTCCCTTTTCTAGCCCAGTTTCTTGGAGCTGAGAAGACTGGGGAGGCAATGTGAGTAAACAACTTGACCAAGGTTGATACTCAGTAGAATAGTGGCAGGGCCTGGATGCGAACCCCGGACCTCTCAACCCGAAATCCAGAGCGTTAACCACTATTCCACTGAGAATCAACTGTGTAGAATTCGATTTGTGTGTACATATCTGGCAACAAAGTCATGAATATTAATTAATCATCGACTAGCGTTGACTTACTTATTTTTTCACTGACTGTGCGTGATGGCATATATTGTTTCATCTGGGTTTGCACAGTGTGGTTGTTGATGATTAATAACGGATTCCGAGTCAGACTGTTGGACATTGACTGATTGTATTGAGCAGGGTTTAATGTATCCGCCAACACGGTATAGGTTATACGGGCGACGGTTTTTACAGGTCAAAAGACCCAACCAACAGTATCAAAGTACTGAAGGAACACATAGAGTACATAAATAACACAAAAATACATTAAGCAGGCATATAAACACAAAACACAGCAAATCCCCCTAGTCTACACTAATATGGGGTGACTAGGGGATGGCTCCCACAGACTGTTTGGCTTGACTGACTGCATATTCACATTATCAGACCACAAGAACTCACAACAGAATAACTGTAACTGTTTTATTCGTCTGTGTATACTGACATACTTGTCTATCACTGTCAGGGTAAGAGATATACGACTCTTCTACTACTATTGTGTGTGTATGCATGTAATGTATTATTATGTATGTATGTTTACGTTGTAATCGCTACCTTCTTTGGTGAATAAAAGATGTAAAGATGTATATATACTGTATTCTCTATCTATACGCTTCATCATTGCAACTTGTTAACAGTTGCGATTGTCAACTTTTACGGTAGACGAATATATATGAATAAAATGATATGAGATGATATATCATAAGATGATATGAACCTGAAATGTCTGTTTGGTGGAATCACTTAGACCGTCAAGTGGATGAACATAGTCGGGCGTGGCATCAGGCGGCGGCTCACTGTCAGCTGGTACAGAGGCTGCATCATGCTGTCTGGCGTACAGTCTCAGCAGCAGAGTCTAGCAAGCAAGAACCATCATCAACAATAACAAAACACACCTACCAACCAACCAACCGACCGACCGAAAACCCAACCCAACCCAACCCAACCCAACTTACTATCATTATCATTATGTTCTGGTTGGGTGACCGTGCATGTCAAGCTCTATCTTATCCTAGTGCAGGTGTGTACTAGTGGGCGTGGGTTAGCACGGTGTCACGGCAGGTCTAGTTGAACTGTGTGTTCAGAGAAGTCTTTATGAAGCTGTCGTTGGTCTTCAGCAATCAATCAACTGGACTTGTTAACTGATATCGAGATCACATCTTGCACACTAGGCACAACAGCACCTCTATGTGTGTCTGATATAGAATGCAATAAGAATAAAATTAGAATAACTCTGGAACTCAAAGAGTTAACCAATAAAAAATAAGCCCAAAACGGGACTGCCAGTCGACTCCTCGTAAGTGGTAAAATTCGTTGGCCAGAGGTGTAACACCCTAAGTTTGAAGGTCATGTGACACCAAATGAGGATGAATATCAAAAATATGTATAGTTGAAAATTAGGTATTGTCATGTAGTATCATAATTCACTAATTTCTTTTGACTACATGCATAACGGTGGAGCAGATAGCATCTAAAATCAGCCATTTTCACACATTTCAGACTGCCACGACCTTGATCTGGGAGCGGGTCACCTGGCATACCATCATGTATCACTCATCGATCTCTACTTACATGCCAAATTTTGTTTGAATCGGAAAAAAACTTTCTTTGGACGGGCGGACTCAAAGGATTAACTGATAACATAGCTATAGAAACCTGGACCAGTGTAAGGTTAAAGTTGTCTTTTTTATATTTTCAATCAAATTTACCTTATCCTATCCAATCTTATCTGAGCACTTATTCATTCAAGGCTAACTGATCAGAAAAACTAACTCCAAAGCTAAATAAGTAAGCAAGTAGAGTCTGTTGACCTCGAGATCAGTGACCGACCAGTGTTGACTGTACGCCGTGCCCATCATCGCCAGGCGACTCATTGATCGGACAAACGACGACTTAAACAGAGCAGGTACATCAGCACAGGTGTGATGACGAGCCTTAACGGCTTGGACCAGAGACTTGAGTGCAAGAGCCATCATCCACACTGTCTTCACTGATAGCTCCACACCTGTATGTATGCACGATATCATGTCACACCTGTACGATGACATGTCACACCTGTATAAAGATGTGTCACACCTGTATGATATTTCACATCTGCATTACAACATGTCACACCTGTAAAATGACATGTCACACATATATGATAACACCTGTACGACGATATTTCACACCTGTACGATGACATGTCACACCTGTATAAAGATGTGTCACACCTGAATGATGACGTGTCACACCTGTACGATGATATTTCATACCTGTACGATGACACATCACACCTGTATGATGATATTTCGCACCTGTAAAATGATATGTCACACCTGTACTAGGACATGTCACACCTACTTACAACACACCTACTGACAATCCGTCATTCATGTGTCTTCACAACGGGCCGGTCCAGGAATGCATTAAACGTGGCGACGGCGATGCTCAGGAACTGAGGGTGGGAGGGACCCGTTGTCTGTACGACGTCGATGGGCCAGTCTCCCTGACCCGTCATCTGCCAAGTTGTCTTTTAGTTCGAGTGAATAACAGCACGACAATTGGTTACCTGGCAGCTACATACACTGTGCTGGGAAAAATCGAAATTTTGATTATTTCCTATGAACTCAATTTGATTTCGATTAATCGAAGCCAATCGAAATCGTACTGAAATTAGATTAATAGAACCATCACTAGTTGTGAGTGTACCATCAGCACTTCACAACAGCGCGCATGAATATGAAGCCGCCTAGTGGCGCCATCTGGCACATTACTCTTAATAAGTCTCGTGTTCCGGCTATTACAATGAAAAACAAAACCTCCACATCTGTCCGCTCCAAAATGAATCAACTGTTGAAACAATCATAAAATGCGTTCATCTGCCAGTCACTTAGCCTACTTTCTGTTCCACGATACAACCTTTCATTTGGTGCTTGCGCTTTCTGCGTCGCTGTGCCCAAAATATGGAACTCCATACCTCTTCACATCCGCCAATCCCAAACATACTCTTCCTTCAGACGTCGTCTTAAGACGTAGACCTACTACTTTACTTTCTTTCAGATTATCCTGCCCCTGTAATGCGCCCTGGTTCTTTTCTGAGACTTTGGTGCTGTATAAATCCCTTACTTACTTACTTACTGACATCATAAATCCAGACTGAATGGTCAGCAAACACACAGACAAACACATAAAGACTACAACATATAACAGATATTGGCAGCTACTGACTACTGACCTGACTGTAGTTGGTGAACAGAGTCGACAACAAGACGTGTTAACAGCTGGAGATGAACGTCACCGAGACAACACATATCATGAGTGACAACATCCAGCCGCACGTCACTAATCTGTCACACCACAGGACACACCTCACGTCACCAATCTGTCACACCACAGGACACACCTCACGTCACTAATGTGTCACACCACAGGACACACCACATGTCACCAATGTGTCACACATTACCAACTCGTCACAGGCGTGGGACGTCGACATCTCAGGACGTCTACACGTGTGTCGTGCCGCGGACAGTCACAGATTGGCGACAGGAGTTTCTCTGTAGCCGGACCACGGCTATGGAACAACCTACCGACAGAGATCCGGAGGAGAGGCACTACGTTCGAACATTATAGACGATTACTTAAGGCGTTTTTGTTCGTTTAGGCTGCGGCGCATTGTGACTTTTACTTAAGTGCACCAGATATAAGCACTCTTACTCACTCACTCACTCACTATTGACATTACTGTATAATGGCACCTGCAACGTCGCATAGCAGCCACAGCAGCGTCGTAGGCTGGGTTAACTGTAGGAAGTAAGGCGCTGGAAGTGATTCGTGCTTTATAGGAGGGGTCGGTCGGGCAACTTGGGAGGCTGAACCCAGGCGAGATTGACGATAGCCCTGGAGGAGTTGGGATGAGCTGGGAGGAGGATATTCGGATGTTAAAAACCGAACCGAGAGGTTGAACTAGGTAAGTCAAGGGACTGGTAAGTTGGTTCAGCTGTGAGAACCTCTGAGACGGTGGGAGGCGACCAGAAACTGGGATCATACCATACTGATTACTGATATTCCTAGTTGTTAGTATAACGACATGTCAAGGTTGTCCTAGTAAACAACTAGGGTGGATACTACATGTCAGGGTTGTCCTAGTAAACAACTAGGGTGGATACTACATGTCATGGTTGTCCTAGTAAACAACTAGGGTGGATACTACATGTCATGGTTGTCCTAGTAAACAACTAGGGTGGATACTACATGTCAGGGTTGTCCTAGTAAACAACTAGGGTGGATACTACATGTCGGAGTATATTTGCTGCAATTCTCTGAAACAGAAAGACAGCCATGGCCACCCATGTCCAAACCATTCTACTCGAGAGACCTATCAACAATGCTCTGATGACCCACCACGGCCTGACAGCGAGTTGATCCACTGCCAGTCAAGAGGCTAACGTTACTTTACACCTGCAATTTCCACTCGTGATATACAACTGACAAATTAGGACGTAAGACTAAATACAGCTCTATGATCAATCACACACTACTACCACGTCAGATACAGTACTAATCAGAGTAGAAAATTTTTTCACGCGCATAACTCAGTTCTATCAATCAATCAATTAAGAAATTTTTAAGGTGGCCTAAGTAACAAGCTAATGCTGCCCCCACCCCCCCTCACCCTATTTCCTCACCCATTTCTCCCTCCTCTTGCCCTTGTCTTACTCTTTCTTCCTCATTATCTGATTTGTCCATTTCCCCTATCCTGAAAACAGGCACGGGTGGTCCGAGGGTGGTTGACCGCTGTAGTTTGTGAAACAATGCAGCAAATATGGCTGGCTATCAATAGTAACTCACACACTGCTGCCCTACTGGTACCTAGCAACTGACTGTTATGTGACACGGTGTTAATGGTCATGCTAACCAGTCTTCTCTGGTGAGTCTTCATGTCCACTAGTATGCTGTCTAACTTCTCGTCAATGTGTTTAACAATGATGCCTCGATGACAGTCAGACTGTGAGTCCATATACTCCACTACAGCACCTAGCGACGGAACCTAAACAATGCAAACCACGGCAAACACTCAAACACAAGCATAGCGTTATTTACACCAAATGTTGCATAAAGACACATACTGGCTAAACTTAGGCCTAAATGTATGATATTACACACTGATATGTTATTGTACAGCTTGCGTTATGTCAAGCTCATATTCATATATTCATCTGAGAGAAAAGCTGACAATCGCAACTGTTAACAAGATGATAAAGCCTAGTAACGTATTGACAGAGAATACAGTAATAGAAGAGTCATATATCTCACACTAACATTAGTATAGACAAGTATGTCAGTAGTACTGGTGGTAGCACAGACGATTAAACAAGTAGCTGCTAAATGTTTAACTAATAAATGCCACTGAAAAGTGATCTGATGACAAAATGTTTATTGTTACGGTGTGTTGTGTTCTGTGTAAGTTGCAGTAGATGTGGTCGATTGCCGAGGTTGTAGTTGTGGCTGGAATGGTCTGGTAGTAATCCAGTAGCCATGGAGTGGGTTCAATGTGATATACTGGAATAAAGGAATATTCTATTGTATTGTAATTAACGACATCTGAACGTTACTACAGCGCATAGATGTTATCTGTCAGATACACTTTATTAAAAAAATTTAAATTTGAAAATTTAAATGACAAAAAATTTACCAAAAGCACAAAGAACTCAAAGCACACTGCTTAGAGTTTCATTTCAGCTACAGTGGACCAGAATCATCTGATAATACAGGGCAAATTAATGATACATTTTAACAGCGTTAATAAATACCAGTTCATATTAGTGTAGTAGAAACTTACGTTTGGAAAACCAGCAGCTACGTAGAAGGCAAACAGGCGATGTGGACCGTCCTACACATATCAATAAATCAATCATATTTAATAACATGGCCTAAGCAACAAACAGCTGCTATAAGGACCACAGTTTACATGTAGTGGAGAAACAGTTAGTATGATAATCCCGGGTACGAGTGACAAAATACATGCATTTTGTAGTCTCCGCTTAACTGTGAACAGCCTACATATATCTTCATCACTGTTTCATATGTTATCCGTTCCAGTTCACCTAAACAGTTCTTTATTATCCGTGACAAAGTTGGAGGATTGTGCGATATGCGTAATGAGACGAATGATACGCATGGTGACAGTGGAGACACATGATGATGGTGTCTTCCCGATTCGCAGTAACCCGATTCATCGAAGTTAGGGTTTAGGGTTAGGGTTTATGGTTAGGGGTTAGGGTTTCGGGTTAGGGTTAGGGTTAGCGTTTCGGCGAATCGGGACTGAAACGTGACGATATGTTCTTCAGCAACAGTGGAGACACATAATGATACTCACGGTGACAGTGGAGATGTGAGCTGACAGTGTCTGAGTAACGACTGGTTTCCACATCGGTAGTCGACTGAGACGACGCAGTAAAGATGCTGTTGCCGCAGCCCACTCCACACTGTCACCCTTCACCCTGTCAGTTTTCCATCGGCAAACAATCACCAAACAAACAAACATGGCTTCTAGTGACGCAGACGATGACATAATTATCAGTAGTGCTTTGTTAATTGCTTCAACGATCTATCAGAGGCGTCAGGTGAATGTTGGAACGTGTAAGAGAAATTCATGGGAACGTAAACAAACAACTGACCAATCACAGCTCGGCGACAGAGCGAGAAATTGCCGAAGAACAGATATGGTTTCTATCTAGCAATTTAGTTGCTCAACTCGTCAAAAGTTGGGCAACCCGCTATGTCAGACAGGCAACTTTGTTGAGAGCAACAAAGTCGTACGACGAAGTTGCTCGACTTTGTTGCATGTCTGACATGGGCCTTCATCTGCCGCACGTGACAGAAAAACCACAAGACAGAGAAATCGCTGAAACTGAAGATACCGTTCCAGACACGATGAACCAAAGCTGAAGAGGAACTGGACAGTATGATAGCCACAACCACAGCTTTCATCACAGCGGTCTTCAGACATTTCATCACAGCGGCCTTCAGACCTGTCAGCAGTCTTCAATACACTGTCGAAAACCTACACAGACAGACTACACAGTAAACTACTAAACACATACTTTACTTTTGCTGTACTTTACTTTTAAGTTAAAAGTAAAGTTAAAAGTAAAGTAAAAGTAAAAGTTAAAGGTTTTAGCTTTACTTATACTTTTAACTTTACTTCACTTTCATTCAATCATTCATTTGCTTAAGAACTCAACATAGCCATGAGCACAGCATACAGGACAAGAGCTGTTAAGGCCAACGAAGGGCCAACACGAGGCCAACATATACCTACGGAATATACTTTTAATTTTACTTTACTTTTCTTTACTCAATTCACTCAGTCACTCACTCAAAGTACCATTCCGGATCGGCGGACTCGTAAGAACAGATCCACATACCAGTCCAACAGTCCACTAGTGTCACAGAAGTGATGTGCAAAATACATATATGTAATTTCAAAAATCTGAGTTCTGCAGAGCATGGAGTGATTACTGATTAATGACACAGACACAGTCATATGTTGGTGGCAAACCTTGATGCTGTCAGGAACACAGAGTAACAGCAGCTTGAAGATACCAAACGCAAAGTGTTGACCACTGCTGCTGTCCCTAACAGATCAACAACATTACATTATGATACACCAGGGGGCAGCACCATATTGATGAGATTGATTGACAGTGACAAGCACTCTACATCCATTCCAGGAAAAACCAAAAACAAATTACCACCCACCACAATCTATTCACACAAATTCATCACCCGTGGGCCGCCACCGACAGATAAGCCAAACAATAAACTGGGAGAAATAGTTGATGATGATGATAACGATGATGCAAAGGGTGATGTACTGCAACTGTCATTTTACTACTACTAACATCATCAAATTACAGGTTCACCCTTGTGTACCGTGAGTATCACGAAGCAGTCACAGTACAGTCAGTTCCTTAATCACATTAATTGTAAACACAACCAAATCGACTTAAAGATGATAGGCAAAGGTTTTTACAGAAAGTGAGTAAAAAGCAGTTTCGAACAGTTTATTACAACGCAAACGCGTGTGGATAGCACAGATGGATGAATAA
>Ga0056114_1000520_pt1 | contig 13820 bp, 10 predicted proteins | sample WorMetHERISLAND1_FD_77005 | JGI IMG/M metagenome (GOLD analysis project Ga0056114, IMG submission 77005) | Marine gutless worms symbiont microbial communities from Max Planck institute for Marine Microbiology, Germany - Olavius loisae HERON... ...
ACACGGTGGTCGGCGCCCGCCGTTCAACGCACGTGTATACTGGCCGTCAAGTTTGGATTTATAACCAGTCGTACACAGAAAGTACGCTAGAAAAAAATGACGGCAGAACTCGTACTCTGCTGTACCGCATATCTACGTCACTGATCATGTGATGTCTCACCACTCTTCCCTCCCTTCCTCCCGGTCAACGTCGTGAAACTGGTTAGTCATCTTAGCACTGACAGTGCATCGTACAATAGGTAACATAGTATGTACCGGTGCCGTCGTAACCACAGGCTGAACGGGCCGCTTGCCCGGGCCCCGTGACGTTGTCGGATTTTTTTTACTGTCATACGACACTTGACTTTGGTAATTTCAATTTCGTCTTGGTCGGGCTACCTGCAGAGACGCCCCCAGTCTGTGTTTAACGCTGTTTTCCGGCTTCGCCGTCACGACTACATCTCCGACGCTCTTGCGTCGCTTCACTGGTTACGAATACACCTGAACGCGTCGACTTTATATAGTCGCTGTGATAGCTTTTCGTGTGCTGGACGGTCTGGCTCAGTCATACCTGGATCAGCTGGATCTACCTGGCCATCGGCGCCTACGTTCGTCAACATCACAGTCCCGGCACACCGCCTTGCAACTGTTGGCCGTCGTTCGTTTCCGCTGGCTGCATCCATTGTCTGGAACTCCTTCCTTACCACTGCAAGTCCAGTCATTGGATTCATATCTGTTTTCCGTCGACGTTTAAACACTTACTTCTTCCAGACATTATTACTCTCTTATAACCTGTGATCTGCCGATCTTTGTAATAACTTTAGGCGTATAGCTAAACATTTCGGATTTACATTGATAACTTTCGCCTCTGAGAAGACACTCGGAAGCGCTACTGATCTCGGTTTGTGTCGACAAGTTCCCGACGACAGAACAGTAAGTTATTACTCACATACCCGCCGGCCAGCCAGCTAGTCAAGTCATTCAATTCTCGTCATGTGTGGATGATATAATGTCAACGCATTCGTATCAGTTGCGTGTAGTCATTCACGCGTATGTGTCGTGCCTGCAAGGGCTGACTCGATAGTATGGTGATGAAAGGACGAGTGTTTCGTGAATTGTGAGTAATAACTGCGCGTATGAATATAGTTTTGATCGACGTGATAGTTTCGATGCGTCGTCGTCGTCGTCAATGTCATTCAGTGTATGGATGATTGACTCACCCATTAACCCTTTGACGCCCACTGATGCCATATGGGTACAACTATAAAGCATCTGCCAGACCGGGTTATTTGTAATTTTTGACATCCGGGCACTATGACGCACAGCCCTGAGCGTCAGAGTGCCCGGATGTCAAAAATTACAAATGACGGCTTAACCCGGTCTGGCAGAGGATGCTTTATAGCTGTACCCATGTGGCAACAGTGGGCGTCAAAGGGTTAGGTCGATATTAACTAGGATCTGTCAGCAGTTGGTACCCGGTAGGCCTGTAGTTACAGATAGGTCTGCGAGTCACCCAACACTGTCTGCCTGTCTGTCACGTGACGCATTTTTATTAGCTCACAATCGTTAATTGTATCTGCCGTCGTCAGCTGTTGATTCATTGATGTCATTCCCCCTCCTCTGTCCCACTCACTCCGTGCCCGTGTAACAGTCAGCTGATAGTAACTGTAACGTGAAACCAAATATACCCGACAGTGACATTTCCGTTTCAACAGTCCTATCCAGTCCACTCCAGACATTGGATCACTTTAACTTTTGACTTAGCCTTTCGCTAAGCCTTTTGCTGAGCTAAAGTTCGGTATAAGTACAGACTTAAGTCAAAAAGTAAAGTAATTTCACTCAGCGAAAGTCTAAGTCCAAAGTTAAAGTGACCCAGTGTAGTCTGTTTCGTATGTCGTTGCTCCACGGCGATGTTAGTGTTGTTAGTGAACTAAAACCTCCCAAAGTTACCGTTATGTAAATTATTTAGTTGTAATTATACCCGGCGCTCGTTTGCCTGTTCGCAATCCCGTCCTTTACGTTATTGATCATACCTTAGTCGAACCAGGCCAATAGCTCAGAAAATGCTCAAATTTCTATACACCGTCTGTGTTTAAGGCCACTATTAGAGGTGATCCCGTCGGAATTTCGTAACGCAAATTAGTGTCTGAAAACTAGAACGTTAGAGCTGTCAGGTGTCGAAAGAATTTCTCTGTTTAAGTTAAGTTGTTTCGATACAATAGCGGGTCGTGACAGACGGACAGACAGACACATTTCGACATCAAATACCGCGATTATGCATAGCATCGCGCGGTGAATATTATGTTTGCAGATTAATGTAGATATATGCTGCGTGCTAGATACTGTAATAGCGTTGGATCAGTCAATAATCGTTAATAACACGACGCATTTTGACGTTATCACTTCGTCGTTATCTGTAGTTTGATACGCTATCTATTACTGTGTGGCGTCAGTGAGATCGCTAAGTGACTATAAATGACAATGATATGTATCTGTGGGTCGTTCTGTGCGTTGACTCGGAACTGTGCCGTGTCCTAAGTGCCCTGTAATATGTGTGAGTACGAGTACTCAACCGACCGCCCCGCGTGGAGCTGTAGTACCGGCGCTGACACGGAACTCATTGTTATCTGTGGTCATAGTTACTGCGTGGCGTGCTCTACGTCGGGCCCAGTTAGTACTGGGATGGGTGAGTGAGTAAGAGTGCTTATATCCGGCACACTTAAGTAAAAGTCACGATGAGCCGCACCCGCAGCCTAAACGAACAAAAACGGCTTAAATAATCGTCTATAATGTTCAAATGTAGTGCCTCTCCTCCGGATCTCTGTCGGTAGGTTGTTCCATAGCCGCGGTCCGGCTACAGAGAAACTGTCGCCAATCTGTGACTGTGTCCGTGGGACGACACACGTGTAGACCTCGGAAGACCTGAGATGTCGACGTTCCATGTTCGTGACGAGTTGACAGTCGTCCGAAAGGAAAGGTGGAGTGAGACCATGCAATGACTTATAATAAACAAGCACCGCCAATTTGAAATCGATTTTCTTCTTTCATAGGCAACCAGTGGAGCTGTCTCAGCACGCCGGGGAGCAGCAGTGACGACTGACGAGCCTTGCCGCCGAGTTCTTTATACTGACTGTAGCCGTTGAATTAGACCGCCAGAGATTGGGAGACTGTCCAGTCGACATGACACGAACGACTGAACTAATGTCTTCTTGGCGTCATCCGACAGTGAACGCACAACCATTCGTAACTGACGCAGCTGGTAGTAGGCCGAACGACAGACGGCAGTGACGTGGTCAGACATCGTTAAGCCACTGTCAATGACCACTCACAGGTCACGTGCTTTGTCGACAATCCTGATGGATGCCGATAGGATTGGAACGTCTTCAATGCTGAGCTTGAGCTGTTGGTTCAGAGCCCAGCCACAGCACTTGCGTCTTGGCAGGGTTCAGTCGCAGTCGGCTTGAGCTGAGCCAGGCCTCGACATCATCGAGACAGCCGGGAAAACGGTCAACCGCAGCCGCCGCATCGTCGACTGGCGTGCTGATATAGATTTGACAGTCATCCGCATACTGATGTAGGACAAGGCCATGACTCGCCACCACTCGACTGAGGTCAGCCGTATACAGAACGAAGAGCAAAAGGGCCTAAAGCAGCCCCCTGCGGAACTCCGAACCGTATTGAATGTGTGGGTGACAGCTGACCGCAGTTGCTGACTTCTGTTGGTAATGTATGACGTCAGCCAGCACAGAACCGTCCCGTCAAGGAATGGTCGACACAGTCGAAGGCCTACGACAAATCCAGCAGGGTCTGCGGGCGAGTAAACCATCTCGGTATGTAGCCAGCCACCCAGGCCGACTTAGCCTTCTGCCCTTTGTGGGACGGTGTAATGAATATCAGCCTTTGGGCTGAGAATGAACTGAGTGAACTCTCACATTGGCCTTGCCACAATGACGGCACTATAAATATTAGGCAACATTGCTGAAAAGTGATTTCGCCTACTGGTATCAAGGTTACTGTTCCGTGGTCTGTCTGTCTCTGTCATGTTCGTGCATTGTGCTCAAATGGCAGAAAATATCGACGCAGTTTCTTTTGAATACAACAGCCCCATGTCTCTCCAGATCGCATTAAAATTTGTCTTACATCGGTCGACCCCTTTCTCCCCAAATTGTGCCCCAAAGTGACCCACCCCTCTTGATTTCAGCGTCGTGACATTCGATGGCAAATAGAGGCCGAATGGTTAGAGATAGCTCAGTTGTCACAATGGAGAACCTATCGCTCTTTTTAATGGTACCATCACTGACCCCTACTACCTCCCCTTCCCCCAAAATGGGGGTCCCAAATGCACCCTCATGACCAACTTCGCGATGCGTGTTGCCACGTGACGAAAATGGTAGAGGATATCGTCAAGAGCTCGAGCAGTGTCACCTTTTGCCAAATTGTTTTGGCCGTTGCTATTATTATTATTATTCTTGTTACTATATTGCCAGTGTTTTGAACGGTTGCTGATGGTGATGTTTGGCTTCAGTTTGTGAGTGGAGGCAACCTGGAGCAGGTGATTGCCGACAAGTCACATGACCTGTCATGGCCGGTGCGTATTCGTCTGGCGTGTGACGTGGCCAAAGGTCTCAAGTACGTCCACGGTCGAGGCATCATGCATCGCGACCTCACGTCAAAAGTCTGTATCACTCACCCTGCACTGCGTCTTAGAACAATCCTTTGACGCCCACTGTTGCCATATGGGTACAGCTATAAAGCATCCTATGCCAGACCGGATTAAGCCGTCATTTGTAATTTTTGACATCCGTGCATTCTGATACTCAGCCTGACCATCAGAGTGCCCGGATGTCAAAAATTATGAATGACAACTTAACCCGATCTTGCACAGGATGCTTTATAGCTGTACCCATATGGCAACAGTGGGCGTCAAAGGGTTAATAGTAACATCTGTCACAGTCAGAATATTTAGATTACATTGCGGCTTGGATGAAGTCAAACAGGCTGCAGTTTTATCTTCACAAGACAGAGAACTTATGTTGTTCCACAAGCGTCAACTACCAACGACTGTGATGTTCGTAGACGACGTTCTGCTGTCCCCAGTGCACACTTGTTGATGTGGACACACGTTTAGCAAACAACTTCGTGCTCTTCTGCTGTGTCCGATGCATCGATCTGTGATTGATGCTGTGTTGCATGATCTATTATTTGCATCTCATTAAAGCACGTTGTAATATTTTACACTTGTCCTCGCGTGTTCATACAGATTTCACGTTGTTTGCCGTTGTGTAGAATGTTCTAGTGAGAAAACATTCCGATGGTCGACTGTCGGCAGTTGTCGCCGACTTTGGTCTTGCCACTCATATACCAAAAAGCGGGTGAGTTGGTGACTGGCTAGCTTGTCTGCTACATTGTGGTCGTAGTAAGTAAGTAAGTAATTAAAACGTAGTTTTATCTAGCGCATCGCATTGGAAAACCTCTGATGGGCTGGTCACACTAGTAGCGGCTGAAAAGAATTGTTTCAAGAATCATTTAAGGCCGTCAAATCTGTCCGAATTTTTAAGTTCACCTGGCAACGAGTTCCAGACTGTCAGGCCAGCGTGATAAAAAGCCCGACAGCCGTACATGCTAAGTCAGCAGCGAGGAACTGAGACAATTCAGGTTAGCGGATCGTAGACGAAGACGGCGAGGAGCAGCATCAGAGGCTGGGATGAGGTGATCACCAATGTACCGAGGCGCGTGTTCATGAGACACTGGTACACACTGGTAGTGACGGCAGCAGTACGTTTGCTGTATGTAAATTGCACAATATGTTCTTGGAGTCAGTCTGTGAAAGTCTGAAATGTTGGGAATTTAGCAGGTCTACAGCTTCGTATGATAACCGAATTACATGGACAGGCTGCGGCTAATGTCACCGACTAGCAGTGTTATTATCTCGTTGTTCTAGGCTGTGCTATGTGAGTAATCTATTGTTTTGTTATGCAGTCAAGATAAACAGCTCACTGTAGTCGGGTCTCCGTATTGGATGGCACCAGAATGCATTATGGGACAGCCGTACTGTGAAAAGGTCTGGTAAATTTAAGTTCTTTGTTAAAATCTTACTTTTGCTGCTGAATGACGTGTATACGAGCAATGCAGTGATGTAAAGATGATGTGGTGATGCCATTATGTCAGAGTGACAACAAAATTAAATAAGTAAAAGCCGAAGAATTGGGGAATGATTTGCACTTTATGGCTAGACCTTTCTACCTGCCAATTTTTATAGATATTGGTTCAGGCAAAATGAAGTTTGTAGCTGGAAGAAGGTGGGGAGATTTTTTGGGACACAGTGTCGAGTGCATGTTCTGACAGCAGCCTAGAGCTGCTGATTGAGTGATTTATGGCTGAGTAAACATGATGAAAACGGCTCAGTTTTGAACTTTTGACCTGTTTAGAGAATAAACAGTCAACACAAATCTACTGTAATTGAGCGTTTTAATGAAGACATCAGAAGCTACAGGCTGCAGTTATAGCATATTTATAGCCTGTCTTTACTTTGTTAATTCTTCAGGTGTCAGTACTTCAAAATGTTACTTGTGGAATCTTGTATGATGGGATAATGTTAATTTAACTGCTTTGACTGTTTATCATGTACGTATGTGTGTGTAATATGTAAAACCTGTTGTCAGTCAATATCATTGTTATCATTGTAATATTTATAGAGTGTTGATTACAGAAATAACGAAACAAAATGCAACACAGCACGACGTTAAATGCAAAGATGAGTTATTGTTCTGGTTGTTAATGCTTGTAGGTGGATGTGTTTTCGTATGGAATCATACTGTGTGAGCTCATTGCCAGGGTCGAAGCAGACCCGGATGTCCTGCCACGCACCAACGTGAGTGCTGCCGTGTGGCATTACTGTGTTTTAGATAGCATTTGATATTTCAGATGTCATTTAGTCTTGTTTTCCACTATGTTAACTTTTAATGTTTCTGTCAAAGTCTGTGGACGCCTTATGATTTTGGATCATGTATCTGTGTGTCTGTCTGTCCGTCTATCTGTCTGATTTTGACCATCCGTCTATCATCTCAGTTTTGTTAGCGTGGTAACTTGAAAATTAACAAAATTTTTAAAGCAGTTTATTAAACTGGTTATATCTTGGAGTAAATCCACCTCTAGGAAGCAGTCACCTTGTAGGGGGTATTTTTTATTGTGTCGTAGCTGACAAATTTAACATCGTAATACATCATGGCTGGGGGAAATAAATTGAGGGTTACAACTTAAACCTACCACCAACCCATGGGGCAGTGCTTAAATTTTTCTACATCCGTGATCACCATTCTCACAGTGTTTTATCTAGGGTTGCAAAGTTTAGCAAGATTAACCTCCCCATACCACCTTCTTCCCTCACCTTTCCAATACTTGCTTCACTTTACCTTTTCCCATTTCTCTCTTCCTTCCCTGTTTTTCATGTTCTTTGACTGTTCCTTGCTTTGACTTCTTCCTATGTGTCTTTTACGGCACCCTTCATCCACTGGCAGAGGCAGTTAGAACTGTGGACGGTTCTAGTTACGGTGTTATGGTATGTCTTAATATTTTTTTATACTGTTAACAAGGACATCTCTTACAACCGTTTCAGACGTGAACATAAATCGTACTAGTTTCATTGTTTGCTTCTGCGGCACAGTGTTATATTCTGCCAAATTGTGCTATATAAATATCCGTACTGAACTGAACTGAACTGTGTCTATGAATTCGTCAGAAATTCGGTGTCGACTACGTTGCATTCAGCAAGATGGCCGCCGACTGTCCGCTGCATTTCCTCCACTTGACTTTCATATGTTGCCAGGTACGAGTGACTCCAGCATGTCCGCTAGTGAATAGTGTAAAGCCATCTGAAAGTTTTCTTTTGAAAGTCGCTGTTGACAGAAAGCTTTCACATGTTTCATAAATAAAATGAGTTCTATTCCTGAAAGTTTTCTTTCACATACAGTGAGCTGCGATTGGCCAGTCAAAAACATGTGAGTTTATTGACCGGAGTTTCATGGTCGCTATACTACGTGTGATAACTGAAAGAAAACAATCACAACAAACATGAAATGTTGTTGCTGTTGTTCAGTAAAATCTACGATCACAATACAGTGGCGTTTTGGTGGTCGGTTATAGATGGAGCCGTGGAAACGGCCGCGTTTTGCCGACCTCGTTCACAGCCTGGAATCAATGAAGTACAGTGCATTGATGAAGGTCATCTTGACGGATCTCAGCCGCCTTGACTTGACATCATCCGCCATGCCGGCTGTCACGACCGACACTGCCATGGACCGTGAAGCCCTCGAGAACATCCTCGGTGGGTTGATTCATGACTGTTGTGTTTGATGAGTCAGAAGTGAAAAATTTCGCTTGTCATTTATTCTGTTTGAATCGTTACGACTAGCATATATATTATTCAACTTTACGTCCTCACTCATGCTAAACGCTGGGCCAAGTCCTGGTCTCTCTGCCAAGTAATGGTATGCTATTGATAGAGTTTACTCCGGTTTTTATGACTGTATTTGCAGTACTTATCAATGGTAGTTTCACTAGTTTGTGTTCGTCTCTCTTTGTATATATCTGTCTTTCCTGCTATTATTGTCTGTTGCTTTTGGGAAATAAACGTGTTCATTATTGCTGCTAAACTACAGTAATCCAGTATATTTCTGATATCATTATATACTCTGTTGTATGTCGGGTTTCATGTGCTAATCGTTTTCTTAGCAGACTGCATGTAATCAGGATGTTGTGTCCGTTTATCGGTCGTTTGCCGTCGTCAGTGATATAATTTGACGTTATCAGTTGTGGTTGTCATCTGTCCCGGTGACTGTATGTACGTTGTGTGTGTGCAGACGTAAGGCAGCACAAGCGGACGCATTCTGACGATCAGGCACAGCCTAAACACACAACTCCACCGTCGTTGGCTGCTGCGCCCGGCGTGGTCGTCACGGCAACGCGGCGAATCGTTCCGGTGACCCCTCTGACGGTGGGTCGGGTCATGAGCCGAGACGATGCGCACTACATGCCGCACGGCGGCGAAAACCCGTTTGCCGCGTGTTTCCGCGACGCCGCCGTGAAAGTCGTGGACGGTTTTCCCGTCAATGACGCGGCCGTCGACGTGACGATGGGGAATTCGCCGCCGGCTCCAGCCGACAGCCAATCAGACGAGTGGAAGGCAGTGTCGCGCGGCCGGCGGCGGCGCAGCAAATCACTGCCCGGTTCGCCATCAATGTCGCGTGTCGGCAGCATGTGGTGCTGTCACAACTGCGCCGACAGCAGTGACACGTCTTCCAGTGTCGACAGCGCTGTCAGTCTGGACATCGGCTGCTGCTGCGGTCGTCGACGTGGTCAGGCCGATGTCATTGCTCGATGTCTCGCCGACTGTGAGGTGTGGTTTGACAGCGAGATCTCCCAGCAGCTTCACGACGACGCCTCGTCGTTTGCGTCAACACTGGATGAGACCGGACTCCTGTCTCCTGCCAGCTCGTACTCCAGCCGCGACGACTGCTCCGACATCATCCAGCACCGGTTCGGCCTGCACTCGGTCTTCTGGCACGAACGGTTTCAGTCTCTGCTGCGATGCTGGGAGTCGAGACAAGCGACCGTCAACACGGCGCTCCTCCCGGCGCGCCTCCGATACGCCGTACCTTACCTCGTCCAGTTTGCCGAACTCCGGTGCATGTGGGAGAGCGGTGTGTCCAAACAGTGTGCGCAGCGGACATCATCAGGTATAGACAAGTGATCGACGGAGTCCATGTGTCTGCTGTCTTATCCATGATCTTTCACTGTTTCATTCATTGAGTGCTAGCAGACTTGAGATAGCCAACAATGGTGCTGTAACATGTGATGATGAATTGAGTGCTAGCAGACTTGAGATAGCCAACAATGGTGCTGTAACATGTGATGATGAATTGCGGTTGATAGTCGTGAATCTCAGTTGTCTGCGTTCCGTTCTGTTCAGTCGTGTAGACTGATTGGTCATCTACAAGCAATGTGCTCTATACATCGCATGGTGCCTGCTGTTTGCTTTGTTGCAAGTCCGCTGACCTAAAATTACACTTGTCAGATGTCTTCATGAACTGTATAAGTCTCACCAGAATTCTCGGCATAGTCTCAGAGCTGTAAACTTTAGAAATTGTCACATGAGTCTTAGATTTCCAATCATGGTTGATTGAGCAGCGTTTTACATCCCCTCCAACACAGTATAGGTTATATGGGAGACGGTTAGATTTCCAATCAGCTGCGGCTGTTGTTACCGCTAGCCACATAAATAGCACATCGGATGACGTTCGTGACGTTGAAATAGCAGCACAGCTATTGCTGTGGCTTGCCTGATATCTGGGCAATATTGAGCTTTCCGGTACTGATCAGTCACACCAGTCATTTCCACTTCTACGTAGAATTCTGGCTAACTGACATTTTCTGCTGACCCTGTACGAGCCTGTGACTACATGCCTGACCCTAACCAACCTATGACTGCCGAAAATTTCGCCTACGCTGACATCGATGCTGCCACGTTGCACACCAAAATACAACAATGTGTCACGTGATGAAAATTCTGTAGTATTAAACCAACCGATGCAGTAATTATAGCTTCTGTGTTTCCAGTTTTGAAATCTGCTGTACTGTACACAACATAGAACAGTTTGTAGTAGCTTCTCATGGTGTTGGTATACGCTGGTCTGCTTGTAAATTTTACCAGCTCATCATCCCACTTGTAATGAATACTAATATTATTATCCTAATACTGTAAAACTTTTCCTCCACAGTAGCCTTCCACTGCTCCATGTTGTAGGCTTTTCTAATGTCATATTAGATTTTAGAGCTCACGTGAAATCACTGGTCTCCTCAAGTTCCTCCCCTGCCAATATTTGATCAGATGTTTTCTTCGACATTTGCGGTACTATTTTTATTGACAGCAGCCACTGTCACCTTCCGTACGTCAGATTGTAAACCTCTTTGATTGTTACATCTTGTACCTCGTCACTGCCTGTCCACCATACACGGCTGTCAACCGTCGGCGATCGAGCTTTTCTGATTGCCGCTGCTCGTACCTGGAACGCTCTGTCACGTCCACACCATCTCTGCCAGTTTCTGTAGCCGCCTGAAGACCCATCTCTTCTGGTGTTCAGTTTCTTGACTGTTGTAGTGCCCATGAAGTGACTAAGTCATTACTGGACACTTTAATGGATCATGTAACTTGCATGCTTTATATTACAACGTTGCCAATTCACACTGTCCCTCACCTCATTGCAGTTTCATTAAGATTCCCTTAGCCATGCAGACCAGACCAATTCGGTTTCTAACTGAGATGTCAAACGAGGCAGATTTTTGGTTTTCATTACATTCACAGATTTGACATTCAGTGTTCAGTACATGTAGTCAGTGGATCGTTCTCCTGTCGATAGTTGGGTCTTTTGACCTGTAAAAACCATCTCCCAGATAACCTATACTGTGTTGGCGGGGACGTAAAACACTGCACAATCCAATCCAATCCTGTTGATAGTGTTGGGCACCAAAATGATGACTAACGCCATTTGTCATTGTCAATCTGACCGCCAGCACCATATATTGAATTGTTTTTTAGCCGACAGTGTTAGCTGCAGTTATCAGCTTATCGTCAGTTATTGGCTGCGTTCTGTCATGCCAATTTTACAATAAAATTGAATTGAATTTCATGATTTGTGCAAACATTTGTATCGCAGAATTTGTACTGCAGTGCGTCTGACTCCGCAGCTTTAAGGAGAGCGTTTCGTCTCGTTGCGTTGCTGCTGATAGTGTCATCGTGAACTGGTTTACTAGATACGTTGAATTGTTGCTGAATTTGTGTGCTGCAAACCATGTTATTTGTCAGCCAAGTGTAGATAGTTTACGTAGTTGTCACGCGACTTCCTTGCTGTTCTTCGTCAGGATAACATGTTGGAACGAGTGCAGTTCTCCAGAGCATGGTTGGATACAGTGAAGTTGAGCTGTAACAGTGATTGAACCTCTGAAGCCCACTGTTGCCATATGGGACGGGTACAGATATATAAAGCATCCTGTGCCAGACCGGGTTAAGCCGTCATTTGTAATTTTTGACATCCAGGCACTCTGACGCTCAGCCCTGAGCGTCAGAGTGCCCGGATGTCAAAAATTACAAATGACGGCTTAACGCGGTCTGGCATAGGATGCTTTACAGCTGTACCCGTATGGCAACAGTGGGCTTCAGAGGTTGATGTCCGAGTGTTGTCAGGGATCTGTGTGGAATTCAGCGTGATATGGAGTGTGAGTGCACTGTGGTTGAGGTTGTCTTTCAGCGTCTCTGCCTTACAGAAATGTCACTGATTTCTGCCACACTGTCTAAGCTGTAGCATCACACAGAATACCTCTTCATTGTCCAAACTTGGTGCAAGTGTGTAGTTCTGTAGCAGTTTTATTGTATCGCAAAAGCTAACAGTGTCGTCGTACCTTTAGTGTTTTTCTCCATTTTGCTTTAAGTGTTAACATTCCAGATTATGATTGTGTCTGTTATATCAATTCCACTTGTTTAACCAGACCAGTTATTTATTTCGTGTTTTTATTGGTAGAGCTCTGGACAATGTTGCAATTGTTACTGTACTGTACGAACCAGTTGTAGACATTTTGTTTTGTTTTCCCCTCACAACTCTGATTCCAGCTGGGTCTTGAAAACGTGGGCGTTTTTAATCCCAGTGAGCCTGATATTATTAGATTTTGTTGCATGTTGAAAACAGATTTGTCAGTACGTAACTAAGTTGTATATATTCTGTAGGTGATTAGGATTTAGTACAGTAGTTGTTAAGTGACTCTTGAGTGCGTAAACAAGACTTCAGATGTCAATGTTGCTTTCGTTTCGTCAAGTTGTTGAACGTTAGTGTTTACCAAACCAAACATGCGAATATTTGACAGGGTGAGTTAACAGGGGTTTGGGGGCTTAGGCCCCCTTTTCATCTAATTTTCAGCTCCCCATGGGGCTGACATGCCCCCTGTGGGCTGAAAACTAGATGGATGGAGATGACTGATGATAACTAGTACTGTTATAGTCAAACACACTTATTTAACTTTTGTTTTTTACCGCGCGACGCTGTGCTAGCGCGGGTAATAGTGATCGCAACGTGTCTGTCTGTCTGTCCGTCTGTCTGTCACGTGCCGGTATTGTGTCAAAACGAAGAAAGCTAGCGTCATGATTTCTTCACCATCTGGCAGCCCCAAGACTCTAGTTTTCTGACGCCAAATTTCATCACCAAATTCTAAGGGTCCCCCGAACGGGGGCCTCAAAGAAGTGTGGCTGGGTGAGTGGGTGGGGTGTGAAAATTCAGCAATTTTCTAGCTTTAAGCGTCAATATCTCGAAAACAGTAGCAGATACGGCCATAGTTACTATTAGTGACTAATAGGAAGTCGTACATGGGCTTTCGATTGACACCAAGATCGGTGACCTTGGATGACCTTGAACAGAACTGCTGTAGGGTCAAATTTTGTCGTCAATTGCGCGACTTTGGGAGGAAACCACGGCTTAACGAATGAAGATAGGCCTACAATATCGGCGACGGAATTGTAGCCCATTAAATGCACTTTTTAGCGGTGTATAGATTACGTCGATATCTCATGGCGTTCCGCCGCTAGGGGGCGTCAAACAAGGCAGGGGTGGGTAAAATAAGCAGTTTTCTATCGAAAACGGTAGCAGATACGGGTATTAATGACTAATATGAAGTCTCATATGGGCTTTCGATTGGCACCAAGATAGATGACCTTGGATGACCTTGAACTGCTGTAAGGTCAAATTGTCTTTGTATTCTGTTGGCATTTAGACTCAATACCATTCGCCAGATGGCGCTGC
>Ga0056114_1000522_pt1 | contig 13806 bp, 12 predicted proteins | sample WorMetHERISLAND1_FD_77005 | JGI IMG/M metagenome (GOLD analysis project Ga0056114, IMG submission 77005) | Marine gutless worms symbiont microbial communities from Max Planck institute for Marine Microbiology, Germany - Olavius loisae HERON... ...
CACCTGTTCCTAAAGGAGTGCGAATGGCGGTTCAATGGAGGTGATCACCGGGAACTGCTTAACCAATTAAAGACATGGGTGAATTCGAGACAAAAACGTCCTTAGCTAGGACAGCCCCTTACCGAATTCCATTGTCCGGCGAACAAACCCCCTTCCCCGCGGTTAAGTAAACTGTCACCTTATTTCGTCACCTTATTTCCGGGGCGCTAAGGTCGTGAGGCCTTCGCGATTCCTGCCCGCGGCACAGGTCTGCGGCGTTCATGTGAAGGAGGCTCATGTACCTTTTCCTGATCACCCGTGGGGACCTGATAAGCTTCCTGCCGAAAGGCGGAACGGTCGCGGAAATCGGCGTGGCGGAAGGGGCCTTTTCCCGGGCGATCATCGAGAAGTCGGCGCCAAAGTGTTTACACCTCATCGATCCCTGGAAAGAGTTCGATGACGCCTATGCGGACGATGTCAACAACAAGAAGCAGGCGGAGATGGACGAACGGGCGGCGGCCGTCCGCCGATTGTTCGATGCTGAGATCAGGCAAGGACAAGTCGAGATCCATCGCTGCACGTCTGAGCAGGCATTGGATGGTATCGACGATGGGGCCCTCGATTGGGTCTATATCGACGGCAACCATACCTATGAAGCGGTACGCGCGGACTTAAACAGCTACTGGGACAAGGTTGGTGACGAGGGTTTCATCCTCGGGCACGACTACACCAATCACGCGGCCTACCGGGCCATGGGTTTCGGCGTCGTCGAGGCCGTCAATCAGTTTTGTTCAGATAAGCAGACACCCATACTGATCCTCACCTTTGACGCCGAGCCGACCTACCTGCTGGCCAAGAACCCGGATGCGCAGGTCACCCAATGGCTCCTGGGAACCCTGATGCAGTCAATCCATTTCATCGAAATCCGCAACTTCCCGGCTCGCGGGATGATTCACAAACAGGCGCAGTTCCCGGGTGGAAAAACGCGCGATTTCCTATCGTTTTGAATTCCACGTCCGGTCGTTCAGGTCACGGAGGCATAGATGCAACAGCTTAGCGTTCTGTTCGAGCCGCTGGACCTGCCCTGCGGCGCCACCTTGAAAAACCGGATCGCGAAATCAGCGATGTCGGATTCCCTGGGCGATGGAACCGGCCATCCGACGGCCGAACAGATCAATCTCTATCGGCGGTGGGCCGGCGGGGGGGTGGCCGCGTCCATCATCGGCGAGGTGCAGGGCAGCCCGAATTTCGCCGAAAAACCCGGCAACCTGGTCCTCACCGAGGCTTCCGACCTTGAGCGTTTCCGGGACCTGGCCCGACAGGGCGGCGAGAACGGCACGCAACTCTGGGTGCAACTGGGCCATGCCGGGGCGCTGGCCTACGCGCCGACCAGCCGCCCCAAAGGCCCGAGTGCTCTCGATCTGCCGGGGATCAGCTGTGGGGAATTGACCATCGACGAGATCCACCAGGTGCCCTCGGCGTTCGCGCGGACGGCCCGGTTGGCGCAGCAGGCCGGTTTCGGTGGCGTGCAGGTTCACGCGGCGCACGGCTTTCTGCTCAGCCAGTTCCTGTCGCCGCTGTTCAACAAGCGGAGCGACCAATACGGCGGGGCGATCGCCAATCGCATGCGGCTCCTGCTGGAAACCGTCGAAGCCATCCGCGTCGCCGTCGGGCCGGAGTTTCCCATCGCGGTTAAACTCAATTCCTCGGACCAGCTGGAAGGCGGCTTCGGCCAGGACGATGCCCTCCAAGTGGTGGCGGCACTGGACCGGTCATCGGTCGACCTGATCGACATCAGCGGCGGCACCTATTTCCCCGGCGCCAAGGCCGCCTCCGACGGCGCCGGACGCGGACCCTATTTCGTCGAATTCGCCAGGCGCGCCCGCACGGAGACGAGCAAGCCGCTGATGCTGACGGGCGGCTTCAAGACGCGGGCCCAGGCCGAGGAGGCCGTGGCCGGTGGCGCGATCGATATGGTCGGACTCGCCCGGGCGCTGGTCCTCGAGCCGTGCCTTCCCGACCTGTGGAAAGCGGACCGCAAACCGGAGCCGGTCTTTCCCCGGTTCGCCGAAACCCCGGAGGGTGGGATTACCGCCTGGTATACGATGCGCTTGACCGAGGTCGGCGCCGGCAGGGAAGGGCAGGAGTTCGGCGACCTCGGGCAGGCAGATCCGGGACTATGAAGCGCGCGACAAAGCGCGGACGGACGTGTGGCTGCGCCATTTCACCCATGATGGTGCGGGGCGAACGTAAACGGCAATTACGGTGAGCGGATCGGATTGCAGCGTACCGAAATCCGATGTCCGGCGAACAAGCCCCTTTATCCGTGGTCAAGTAAACTGTCACCCGAAATGGCACCCGTAAACTGTCACCCGACTTGGCGCGTGTGGGCCCGAAGCGACACGGCGGCCACCGTTGGGAAGGCCGCCGTGCCGATCGGGAAACCGACTTACCATGCGCTATTTTTCGTCATCGTACTCTCCTGTCCACTTCGGTCACCGGGGCCAATTGCCGAGGTCGATGCTAGCGTCGACCCGCTTTCCGGGTAAATTGTATTCGGAACCAATCTATTCGGTTGACAAATCCGAAAGGTTGTTTTCCGGGAACGACGACCTCCCGCATTCCCTCGACGGCCCCGCCTTGACAACCCGCCCCGCCGGGTCCATTCGGAACGGGGAGGACGACGGGGGAGGACAACGGCATGCGGCTTCTTTTCATCTCCGAGTGGGACAAGGCGGACCTGTGGCGGGACGCGCTTCAGGCCGAACTGCCGGCGCTTGAGTTCCGCCTGTGGCCGGACGAGGCGGAGCCGCGGGACGGGATCGATTATGCGCTGGTCTGGAAGCCGCCCTCCGGTGTGCTCCGCACCTTTCCCAACCTGAAGGCGATCCTGTCGTTGGGTGCCGGAATCGACGGCATCCTCTGCGACCCGGAACTGCCCGACGGCGTTCCCGTGTCGCGGCTGGTCGATCGCTGCCTGACCCAGGGCATGACCGAGTACGTGGTTTATTGGACGATCCACTACCACCGGCGCCTGGGCGAATACGCTGCCGAAATGGCCGACGGCCGTTGGCGCAACTTCCTGCAGGCGGATACGGAACAGCGCCGGGTTGGGATATTGGGTCTTGGCGAACTGGGCCGCGATTCGGCGCGGGCGCTAAGATCGCTGAACTTCCGGGTCCTGGGTTGGAGCCGGACACCGAAAGCCATCGACGGCGTCGAATGCTTCCACGGTCCAGGGGGACTATCGGATATGGTGTCGCAATCGGAGATCCTGGTCTGCCTGCTGCCGCTGACGGCTGAGACCGAGGGCATCCTGGACCATGGGCTTTTCGCCCAATTGCCGGACGGTTCGTTCCTCATCAATTGCGTGCGCGGCGGGCACCTGGTCGAGGACGACCTGATCCCGGCCCTTGAGTCAGGGAAACTCGCCGGCGCCACCCTCGATGTGTTCAGGGAAGAGCCGCTGCCCGCGGACCATCCCTTCTGGGCGCACCCGAAGGTGGTCATGACGCCACACATGGCGAGCCTGACCGTGCCCTCGTCGGCGGCCGCCTATATCGCCGACAACATCCGCCGGGTCGAGCGGAGCGAGGCGCCGCTCAACGTCATCGATCCGGAAGCCGGCTATTGAGCGACGACGCCGGTCTGCTCAGGGGCCGGCTGCTCGTCTTCCTGGCCGGTATCTTCTGGTCGACAGGCGGCCTGCTGGTGCGCCTCGCCGAGACGGCGAACAGCTGGCAGATCGTCTTCTACCGGTCGCTGTTCGTCGAGCCCTTCCTGCTTGCCGTACTTGCATTGCGCAACCGCGGCAAGGTCGTCGAGACGGTCCGCCGGTCCGGCGGTGCTCGGCGGTCTCTTCCTGGGCGGGACCTTTACCTGTTTCGTCCTGGCGCTGGAAAAGACCAGCGTCGCCAACGTGCTCTTCGTGCTTTCGGCGATCCCGTTCCTGGCTGCCATCGGCGGGCGCGTGATCCTGGGCGAGACCGTGCGCCGGGTGACCTGGGCGATGATGGCCGTCGGCGCCATCGGGCTCTTCGTCATGGTCGGGGGCGAGATCGGCGGCGAGGGCATGGCGGGCTTGGTCCTGGGATTCGCCGCCGCGCTCTGTTTCAGCGCCTACACGGTGGCGCTCCGCAGCGGCCAAACCCGCGACATGACCCCGGCCGTATGCTGGGCCGGTTTTTTCGGGGCGCTTTACGCCGGCACGGCGATACTCTTCGAGGGCGGCAGCTTCACCGTTCCCGCCTACGATCTCGGCATCTGCCTGACCATGGCCGTCGGCCAGATCGGTTTCGGATTGCTCGCTTATACGGCCGGCTCCAAGGTGGTGCCGGCCGCCGAACTGGGCCTCATATCACTGACCGAGGTGGTCTTCGGGCCGGTCTGGGTGTGGCTGGTGGTTGACGAGGTGCCGCACCGGGAGACCCTCATCGGCGGCGGTATTCTCCTTCTCGCCATTGCCGCCAACGCGCTCACCGGCATGCGCCGCAAGCGGCCGCCGCCGATGGTCTAGGGCGCCGAACACAAGATCATACCGACCGGGATCGCTCGGGTCCCGATACCGCCTTTTCTTCGAAGCGGGAGCGGCGTCGGCACCTAACGATATTGATCGAGGATCCCGTCGATGGTTCCGTCCGATTTCATGGTCGCCAAAGCCCTATTCAGCTCCCCGACGACTTTCGAAGGTTCGAATCCCTGCAGTATTTTTGGAACCCCGATATGGTTCGGATCAACCGATATCGGCATCTCAGAATAAAAAAGGCCTGTGACGTCCAAGCCCTCTTGATTGGCCAAATATCTCACCGCGGCTACATCTCCGGGAAAAACCACGCCGTCGAGGCGTCCGGCGACAAGCATCCGAAGATGGATCGAGCGAACGGTGGTTTCGTGCAGGCGCAGACGGGAACGTATCCGTTCGAACCCGCCTGAATACTGGCTGCCGCGAGAAATGCCGATGTGCTTGCCGATCAAATCGTCGACACCGTCAAATCGGAATGGCCTGTTCTTGGACTGCCATAGGAGAACTCGATCGACGTACATGGGGTGCGTATAGAGATAATCCAGCAATCGCGTTTCCGTCTTCGAAAACGCCGTGATGACGCACTCGCCATCCAATGCCCTCTTCTGGGCGCGCTTCCACGGATAGTTCTTGACCCTCGGCACATATCCCGCGCGCCGCAAAGCTTCCCAAGCAATTTCGATGGCGTATCCGCGCGGCACCCCGAATGAATCGGCATAGTGTTTGGGCGGCCCTTCGGCCTTCGCGCAGATGGTCAGGGTGTCCGCGTTTGCCGCCTTGGTGAGGCAGGCGACCGATAGGACGACGATCAGGAAGCGGTACATGAAATTCTACTTGGGTCTGTCGACAGGGCGCCCTTGTGCGAAAAGACTACCACGGCCCATCCCAGCCGTCATGTCGGGGCGGCGAAGTCGTGATCGGCTCCGGGCTGCGTATGGCTTGGCGCCGACCGGAGCGCCCGCAGGGGTCGGGCGGTTGTTGCCGTTAAAAGGCTTGTTTTTCCGGGTCGAAGATTTACTGACGGAAAACACCCACTGAAGGACCCGGAAAACGATGAGGAAAACTTGGCTACCTTTTGGCGCATTGACGCTCGGGTTGCTCGTCGTGTGGTCGACAGCGGCACCGGCCAGTCTGCTCGACGATGAACTGATGAAAGCCCTGACCCTGACGCCGAATATCGAGAACGGCAAGAACCTCTACGGCCTCTGCCGGCAATGCCATAAGAAGCACGGGCACGGCTCGAAAAGCGGCCTGGTGCCGCAGTTGGTCGGGCAGCACCGGGAGATACTGATCCGCCAGCTTGCCGAGTTTCGGGCCGGCATCCGTCCGTCGGAGGACATGGAGACGGTGACCGAAGAGGGCGAAATGGGCGAGCCCCAGGACATCGCCGATCTTATCGGCTATATCGCGACCCTGCCGCTGACCAGGGAGCCGCGGCTGGGGCCGGGCATCGATCTCGATCTGGGCGCCGAGCTCTATCGGAAACAATGCGCCGATTGCCATGGCGAGACCGGGCACGGCGACGCGGTGCAGGGCATCCCCCGCATCGGCGGCCAGCATTATCCCTACATGATCAAGCAACTGCTGGCCTTCCGCGACAATGTCAGGACCACACCAACGACGAAGATGGTGACGCGGCTCAAGAACTTGAGCGAGGACGAGCTGTCCAGCATCGCCGACCACGTCGCCCGCCTGAAAGCGGTCGAGCCGTCTGAGAATTAGTGACCGGGGGCCATGAGCGCGTCCTACGACACCATCGGCGTCAATTATTCCGATCTCAGGAAACCCGATGCCCGGATCGAGGCGGCGATCGGTGATGCCCTGGGGCCGGCGCAAACCGTCCTCAATGTGGGAGCCGGGACGGGCTCCTACGAACCCGCTGGCAGAACCGTAACGGCGCTCGAGCTTTCGGCGGAGATGATCAGCCAACGGGGAGCCGTGGCGGCACCGGTGGTTCAGGGCACCGCGGAAGACCTGCCCTTCGCCGACAATGCCTTCGATGCGGCGATGGCGATCCTGACGGTCCACCATTGGAGCGACCAGGAGAAGGGCTTGAAGGAGCTGCGTCGGGTGACGCGGGACCGGGTCGTCTTGCTGACCTACGACCCTTCGTTCCGCGGCTTCTGGCTGGCCGACTACTTCCCGGGCCTGGTGACCCTGGACGAGGAGCAGATGCCGAGGATGAGCGACTACGCGGCGTGGCTGGGGCCGGTCGAGATCACGGCCGTGCCGATTCCGCAGGACTGTACGGACGGTTTCCTCTGCGCCTATTGGAAACGCCCCGCCGCCTATCTCGACCCCCGGATCCGCGCCGCCATCTCGTCTTTCTGGAAGATCGGCGACCTGTCGGAAGGTCTGGAAAAGCTCGCGGCAGACCTCGACAGCGGTGCCTGGGCGGAACGGCATGCGGGACTACACGAACTCGATGAATGCGACTTCGGGTACCGGCTGGTCACGACCACATGACCGGCACTTGTTAGGCGCCTCACCGCCTCAACGGCCGACCCCCGCGCACGGTCTCGACGATGACGCTTTCGTTCTCGTCGCCGGTGAAGTCGCCGAGGGTCTCTTCATAGAGCGCTCTCGCCGCGTTTGAGATCTCCGTGCTGGCGCCGACGGCGTCGGCGAGGCGGAGGCCGTAGTCGGCGTCCTTCCAGCGCAGCCCGAGGGAGAAGTAGACGTCTTCGTGATCGCCTTCGGCCATGCGCCGGGCCAGGTTTTTCACATGCGGGCTGGCGACGGCGCCCGACGACAGGGCTTCGGCGACGACGGAAAGATCGAGCCCGGCCTTCTCGGCGATGATCAGGCCTTCGGCCAGCGCCGCGCCCTGCACCGCGCCCATGAGGTTGACCATGACCTTGTAGGCGGTGCCCGTACCGATATCCCCGAAGCGGATCTGGCGCGACGCGTAAGCCCGGAGCGTCGGCCAGGCGCGATCGATAACCGTGTCGTCACCGCCCAAAAGCAGGGTCAGTTTTGCCGCCTCGGCACCGTCGGGGCCGCCGGTGACCGGGCAGTCGAGGAAATCGTAGCCGGCTTCGGCGACCTTTGCCGCGAGCTCCAACATCCAGGCCTGCGACAGGGTCGAGCTTTCGATGAGGATGGCGCCGGGGGCGGGCGAACCGGAAAGCACGCCTTCGGGCCCGGTCCAGATGTCCCTCGAGGCGCCGTCGTCGGCGACGATGGCGACGACGATCTCGGCGCCGTCTGCGGCCTCGGCCGGGCTCACCGCCACGCGGGCGCCCTTATCGGTGAGCGCGATCGCCCGTTCGGGGGTCCGGTTGTAGACATAGACGTTGTGGCCGGCCTCGATCAGGCGCACCGCCATGGGGCGGCCCATGGCACCCAAACCGAGGAGAGCGACGCGGGTCATGTCACCGATCCCGGGCCTGGCGATTTCGGAGTCAACTCATGAACTCCGACACGTAACGCTCCGAGTATTCCTTGAAGGCGGCGTTGCCCTCGGGGGTGTTCTTCTCGGCAGCCGCGATGTGTTTCCACTCGTCCTCCGGGAATTTCACATAGAGCGGGAAGGTGCGGTGCAGGCCGACCAGTTCGTCTGCGCTCATCTGCGGCATGTCCATGGTCGGGCCGAGGCGGTAGTCCATGGCGATGTCCTCGTCCTCGATGTAGCCCAGCTCCTGGCACATGTCCCGCAAGGTGGCGCCCTTGTAGGGGCTGAAGAAGCTGACCATGACGCCATGGGGATTGAGCGCCCGGTCCAAGCGGATGGTGTCGAAGATCATGTCGCGGGTCTCGGTCGGGAAGCCGATGATATTGTTGGCGCTGACCCGGATGCCGGTCTCGCGCAGGAGCTCGAAGGCCTTGAGGATGGTCTTGTCGGTGACGTTGCGTCCGAGCACGTTCTTGCGCAGCTCGAAGTTGCCGCTCTCGACGCCGACGCTGATGCCTTCGCAGCCGATCTCGGTGAGGAGCCCGACCTTCTCCTCGTTGATCGATTCAGGCCTGGCCTCGACCCAGAAGGGGAGCCCCACCTTCTCCTGGTAGAGCCTCCCGAAGGTCTGGATGCGGGTCCGCGTCGTCGTCAGGAAACTCTCGGCGACCAGATAGACATAGGCCAGGTTGTAGCGTTCCTTCTTCTCGGCCATCTCGTCGACCAGACGCTCCACGTCCTGCTCGCGGTAATAACCGCCGAGGTCGCCGTAGAGCTCGTGGAAGCCGGAGTTGATGCAAAACGTGCAGGTGTAGGGGCAGCCCCGGTTCATCTCGAAGGTGCCGGTGACCGAGATCTTGCCGCCCATGGGTTTCCAGAAGCGGCGCTCGTCGTAGACGTCCCAGTCCTGGCGCGGCAATGACGCCAGGTCGATGGGCTTGCGCACGGGATTGCGATGGATCTGCCCGTCCATCTTGACCCATAGATTGCCGATTTCGGTGATGTCCTCGCCGCTCGACAACCTGTCGCAGAGTTCGACGAGAGCGGATTCCCCCTCGCCGACGCAGACCATGTCGACACTGGGAGACCGGATGACGATCTCGGGGGCGAAGGTGGCGTAGGGCCCGCCGACAACGGTCGGGATGCCGGAACCGCGGACCGCATCCAGCAGGCGCACGCCCAGGGGATGGGTGACCTCGATCGACGACAGGCCGATCAGGTGCGGTCGGTAGGTCTCGACCGTCTTGACGAAATCGTCGATGACGTCCTCTTCGTTGGGTTCGATGCCGAGATCGGCGAAGTCCGTCTCCTTGACCTGCAGCGCCGCGGCGCGGGCCTGGTCGACGGTGACGTCGGCGGTGCGGTAGAAGGTGGTATCGAAGAGCTTAACGTCGTGGCCCGCATCCTTGATGCAGGCCGACAGGATGCCGATCCCGGCGGTGACCAGGGTATCGAGCATGGTGTTGCAATTGATGAGGAGAACTCGGGTTTGCGTCATTGTGGGTCTCTCAGTCGTTCTTATGATTTGTTTGATGGTGTTATTCGGCTCCCGCCGTTTTCAGCGGGCGGGCAATTCGAAGGGCCGTGACGAGGCTTTCGATCCACGCATATCCGGCCTCGATTTCGGGATCGACATCCTCGACGGGATATTCGAAAACCACCTGGGCGTAAGAGGCCGCCTTCAAAACGGTCGCCAGCAACAGCGGAATATCGAGCCAGCCGTCCTCGGGAGCCTGGTCCGGATGCAAGGGCGTGTGGTGGTGGTTCTTCGTGTGTTCGAGCCCGAGGGTGTTCCACAAATGGAGCGAGCGGGCCTTCGGCGCCAGGTGGGCGACGTCGGCGATGACGTCGCGTGCGCGGATCATGGCGCCCAAGGCCGCATGTCCCACGTCGACGCAGATGCCGAGCTCGGGGTGCGGCGCGATGGTCGCGAGGAAATCCCCGGGCTCGTGGAAGGCGTCGGTGTAGGCGGCGAATTCGATATCGATGGGAACGCCGTGACGGCGGCTCATGGCGGCCATTTCCGCCGCCGCCGCGGCCGCCAACTCGACGGCGTGGCCATGATCGTGCGTATCCGACGGGCCATAGGTCAGATGGGTGACCACATGGGTCGCACCCCAATGGGCGGCGGCGGCGAGCGTTTCGTCGAGCAGCGCCAAGGAATAGGCTCTCTTTTCCGCCTCCTCGCAGAGGAAATAACAGGTGACCCCGCTCTTCGGATAGTCGGGCGAACGCGATATGGGCGCATGAAAGCTGAACTGCCGGCGCCCCTCCCTCGCCATGGCGGTGATCAGTTGGTCCAACGTTGTCAGCGTCTCGGGCGTCAGGTCGAAGAACTCGACGTGGCCGATGCCGCGGTGGATCAGGTCTTCGGCCGGGCTGTGTTCGGCGGTCATGGCCCGGCCCCCCCCGAATCCTGCGGCGGTTCGTTTGCGGCCAACTCCACCTCGACGAGATTGCTGTTGAAGGCCGAGCCGCCGCCGAGATCGGCCGCATAGTCGGGTGTCGTATGGTTGGGTGTCGATCCGCCCACGTAGCGGCGGTCCCACCACTGGCCGGCGGCCATGATGACACCCTGGCGGATGGCATCCGAGACCCGGGCCCGGAGCAAACAGGCACCGCGTCCGTTGTGAACCCGCACCAGGTCGCCTTCAGCAATCGCTCTGGGCCCGGCGTCGGCGGGGTTCAACAGGAGGATCGGCGTATTCTCGTCGCCGCGGAAACCGGGCCCGTCGCCGAAACTGGTGTTGTGGATGGAATGGGCCGACGGCGTCAGGAACTGCAGCGGATAGCGGTGGAACAGATCGGGGTTGCCGTCAGGACTTTCCCGGGGCGGATGGTAGTCGGGCAGCGGACCGAGGCCGGCGGCGGCGGCCCGCTCGGAGTGGAACTCGATGCGTCCCGACGGCGTCGGGTAACGGTGCCCGGCGAAGGCGTCGTGGACGGGGTCTTGGCCGGCCGGCGCCCAACCGTCGTCCCGGAGTGCCTCCCGATCGATACCGGTGATGGCCGGCTGATCGAGGGCCAGAACCTGCTCGATGACGGTTTCTTCATCCTGGTCGAACTCCGGATCGTCGAACCGCAAGGCCTTGGCCAGGGCGCTCAGCAGGTCCAGGTTGGCGCGCGACTGCCCGAACGGCTCGACGGCCTGGCGACTGAGCAGGAGACTCGGATGGTAATAGGAAAAGAAGATGTCGTTCTGCTCGAAGGCCGAGGTCGCCGGCAGGACGATATCGGCGTGGCGTGCGGTGTCGGTCAGGAACCGTTCGTGGACCACCGTGAACAGGTCGTCTCGCATGAGGCCCCGGCGCAACCGGTTCTGGTCGTAGAGCACGGAAGCCGGATTGCCGTTCATGACGAAGAGGCTCTGAATGGCGTCGCCTTCCAGCATGCGTCCCAGGTGGATCATGTTGTAGCCGGCCGGCGCATTGGGCCTGAGGTCATTGCCTTCCAGGCTTTCGAAATCGCCGGGGAAGCCCGTGCTGGTCGGGAAATAGATGCCGCTGGGCCGGTGGCGCCAGGCGCCGGTGACGGCCGGCAGGCAGGCCAGCGTGCGCAGCGTCATGCCGGCGTTGGTGTGGCGCTGGCAGCCGGGGCCGACGTAGATGAAGGCGGGATGCGTCGTCGCCAAGGCTTCGGCGAACCGGCGGATCTCGGCACCGGGAACGCCTGTGATCTCCTCGCCCCGTTGCGGGGAGAACCGCGCGAGGACGCCCGCGAGGTCTTCGAAGCCGAGCGTATGGCGCTCGATGAAGTCGTCGTCCTGCAATCCCTCGGCGACGATCACATGCATGACCGCCAACGCCAGGGCAGCGTCGGTGCCGGGGCGCGGGCTGAGCACGAAATCGGCGCGCTCGGCGCTCTTGATCCTAATGGGATTGACGACGGCGTACTTGGCGCCTCGTTCAAGCGCTTCCTTGAGAAACACCTGATGGTGGATGTTGGTCGACGCGGTGTTGACCCCCCAGTCGACGATCAGCTTGGCCGCCGCGATCGCCGTCGGGTCGGCGCCGGCCGAGGTCCCCATGGTCAGGCGGTAGCCCTCGCGCCCGGCCCTGGTGCAGATGGTGCGCACCGGCTGCAGACTGCCGAGGCGGTTGAAAAACCGCTTCGGCGCGATGTGGCCATGCACGAGCCCTTCCGTCCCGGACCCGAAGAAAGGCAGGATGGCCCGGGGCCCGTCTTCGTCGAGGATCGCCCGCCAACGCTCGGCGATAACCGAGAGCGCCTCGGCCCAGGAGACGGTACGGAAGGCGCCGCTCCCCTTGTCGCCGGTCCGCATCAGGGGATCGGTCAGGCGGTCGGGCCCGAAGAGACGGTCCGGCGCCTCCTTGAACTTGCGGCAGATCGTGCCCCGGGTCACCGGGTGGTCGGGGTTGCCCCGGACCCGCATGACCCAGCCATCCTCGACCTCGGTCAGCAGGCTGCAGGTGTCCGGGCAGTCGTGCGGGCAGACGCCGCGAACGACGCCGTCGACAACGGGATCGGTTGCAAAGGACCTTGGAGCCACCCGACGAGGAACCCATCCTCAGGAAAAGCCGATGGCGATCATGGCGCCGCCGGCCGGCGGGCGCATTAACTCTGGTCAAGTGGGGGTTCTCGGGAAAAGGCGCGATCCTCCGGGCGGAGTTGCCTTGCACCACTCCTGATCCTCCCGATCCGGTCTTATGCCGCTGGAGAATGCGGTGGGTGAGGATCCCCCCATTCCGATCAGCGGTTGTCAGCCGGGTCGTCAGGCATCGAAATCAGGCGATCCCTTAGATCATCCGACGTTTTGCTGAGACTGGCCAATTCGTCCCGGCCGAGCCCGATTGCCCTGGCGACGCAACTAGGGACGTCCGCGGTTTGCTCGCGCAAAGCGTGGCCCCTTTCTGTCAGGTGAATGCGCACGACACGTTCATCGCCCGCATCGCGCGTGCGCGTGACCAACGCGTTGGCTTGCATCCGCTTAAGGAGTGGTGTCGGCGTGTTGGATTCCAGGCGAAGCGCCCGGCCAATCTCCTTTACGCTACGCCCGCCCTTCGACCAAAGCCGTTGCATCATCCGGTACTGGGGATGGGTCAGCTCCAATTCGTCCAGGAGCGCCCGATACAGCCGGTTGAAGGCGTGACTTGTCGAATAGACGGAAAAACAAAGGAACCGGCGGGGCGCGTCCGGTCCTTCCTCAAACGCCTGAAACGGGAGCCCGGCTTTCCCATCCTGTTGGACCTGAACGGAGAGGTGTCGAAAGCCTGGAAGGCCTATGCCAACCCGTCGACCTTCCTGATCGACAGGACCGGCACCATCCGCGACGCCAAAAGCGGCGCCCTGGAATGGGACGACCAGGAGGTGATCGACACCATCGCCTCGCTTTTTTGAGGGGTGCGTCGGCGGACGTCGTCTGAGTTATCACTTCACGGATTTGGTGGTCGGAATACTGAGATCTCTGCTATCCCCCCCTGAGCTGCCATATAGTCTCATGTGGGGTGGCGTCTGCTTTTTGATCAGTTGTCGGACATTTCCGCCGTCGCGCCGGCACCGCTCCCGCTCACCAACAATAGACGGTCTCAGCGGGCTCAATTACCTCAAGAAAACCAGGACAGAAATCGAGATACCTCTTCCATGAATCGCGGCCACGCCGGCTCGCTCTCCAGGATCAGGTGGTTCTTGCCATCGAGTGCGACAAATTGGGCGTTCGGTATCATCGCCGCCATTCTTCGACCTTCGGCAAAATCGATAATGCCGTCGTCCTTACAGTGAAGAACAAGTGTCGGCAAATTCAATCTCGGACACAAATCGACAACATTTATATTAGGGGCTGTCCTAGCTAAGCGAGATGCTTGGGCTAGGATTGCAGGATGTATGCGAGAAGAAGCCGGCTCAGTGGTTGGAAGCGTGATCGTTTGATGGAGCACTTTGTGGCGGCGACGAC
>Ga0056114_1000523_pt1 | contig 13787 bp, 12 predicted proteins | sample WorMetHERISLAND1_FD_77005 | JGI IMG/M metagenome (GOLD analysis project Ga0056114, IMG submission 77005) | Marine gutless worms symbiont microbial communities from Max Planck institute for Marine Microbiology, Germany - Olavius loisae HERON... ...
AAGCGTGCTTGTAGAGTAGGCGGATGATGAAGTCAGCGTCATTAAGGAATTTAGTTTTATTGATTAGAGCCAAGGTGTGAGATCGTGCGCGCAGCTGGTAAGGAATGTCGTTATAGTCAGTCATTCAACGTCGAATGTAGCGCAATGGTTGACATGACCTTGATACGTCCTCTAAACGAAGGTCAAAGTCATTCATTTTGGTACCAATTGATTTCTCATAATATACGACTTTCTATAGGCTCTCAACAGTAACTTTTGCTCTAGGACGCACCGTTTAGTCACAATATATAACGTCACAGACGACGACGACGACAGACGGACGCAACACTCTACCAATAGAGCGAACGTTAGTACGGTCGGCTAAAAATCAAGCAACATGGCCCCATATACACCGACTAAAGTTTTGACTTTAACAAGCTTTCATTTAAACGCATGCAATCAGGGTACGAGTCAATGAGGGGAGAGGTAGGGGAGGGGTCAGGGACAAGTTGACCCCCACTACTTTAGCAGCTTCCTGCTTATCCAAAAAGGCCAGAATTGCCAAAAATGAGCACGCGACACTGTCAAAGGCGTTATTACTTATATGTTTACCTACATTTGCTCGCTGTTTCAAGGCGTTGATGAAAGTGATGACTGATTGCTGATCTGCACAGAGGACGCAAGGTGCTCGAGGAGCGAATCATCCGCGACGAGGATCGCATCCAGGTGCTCGAGAAGGAACTCGAGGTCACGATCTTGTTTGGTGAAGAGGCTGACCGCAAATACGAAGAGGTATGATCACTGTGGAAGTGATATCGCAAGAACACTTAATAGGGCCTACTTGTAATTGATTTCTGCAGGTTATTCATAGATCAAAATCGTGCAGTCATGAAATATTTCGCTGAATATCATATCGCTGTGAATTGTGGTTGGCTAATCTATGGTGATTTGCCAGACGCATATGTCAACTCCGGGTCTTAACTCGAGTGCTCCAGAACCGGCTGAAAACTCACCTGTTCACCAAGTCCTTTCCTGACGTTGTTGTCAAAATTAACTGATTCATCTGTGTTGCTTTGTTATATTTGTTCACTGGATAGTATGTTCTTATTTAGGCCACTGTAAATATTTTATGATTGATTTGTTGGTTTACATTATGTAAATAGACGGCGCGGAAACTGGCCATCACAGAGGTTGATCTGGAAAGATCAGAATCGCGGGTGGATACCGCCGAAGCGTAAGTAGATCTGTTTGTTAAGTGTGCCAGGTCATCGACTTTCTCAGTGGCGTGTCAGTGCCTTCTGTAGAAAATTGCACGCATTGACAATGCGCCGCGTCTTTGACAACTTCGTAATCAATTAAAAATATCATGCAGGTACAGTTCGTTAATCTCAATTAATTAATGTATTATGGCAATGGCAACACCTTTTTATCAAAGTGATTAGGAATATTTTGTTAGGCCCCAACATTCGGGACAGCAACGTGAAAGTTCACGCATGCAACCTCTTTTGAATGCGGTTAAAGCGAACGGGACATTGTTCCAAATTCCTATAACGAAGACAACGAAACGCTGCATGCGGGTTATACATGCAGCTGCCTGACGGTACCGACACTTCTTGTTTAACCAGTAGGGCCTAGGCTTAAGTAGCGATATTGCACGCAAATAACATTACAAATCGCAATTAAATATATTGCAAAACGTCAGCTATCGCAAACGAACTGCGCTTTTTTTCGGGGGGGGGGGGGGAAGTTTTCAGTAAAAAAGTTGAAATGCGCAACTTATTCCGTTGCAAAGATGTATCCGCCGTCGTCTAGATAAACAAGTGGGCCGCGTCGTGCTTATGACATGAGACGGCTAACATTGGTGTATAGCATATGCATGGATTGAGTCGACCACTGTACCCCGGACCACATCGCCAATTGTTCCGTAAACTTAACTGAGCCGTCAACCGCCACCAAAAGCATTCGGTGATTAATGTTTTCAACATTGTCAGTCACGCGTGAACAAAACACTAAAACTCGGTAATTTTTCAAAAATGGACCTGCATTTAAGGCCCTGATTGTTACTTAGTAGTAACCCTTATCAGACGGTGCTAACGGCATTCAGTCGTAGGAAAATTAGAATGATGGCTCTACGAAGCTGTGAAGGAATTTCGATCACATATTTAGTGATGGCCAGACGGACGGACGGACAGGGACGGATGGACGGACGGACGTGTTTTATCAGTCTGTTGCATGCGACGCGCGATAAAAATTACAAGTCCTTCCGTCGTTAACAGGAGTGACTGGATAAAAAACGCACAAGCAAAGAAAAATGCTGCAAATAAGAAATAGCCGGCTATTCTGTTGTGTAATTAAATTTAGGCACCCGACATGCTTCAAGCCTTCTCTGGCATCGTTCAAGTGGCGTCCGTAGCCGTACGTGCCCCAGTTGCTCAACCAGTAGACTTTCTGCAGTTGTTGTCCTCACAGAGAAACTTACAGATGAAATTCGTGGACGTTTATTAGGCCTACTAGCGAATGGTTTATTGTGCAGGAAAATCATTGAGCTGGAAGAAGAGTTGAAGATCGTCGGTAACAACATGAAATCTCTTGAGATCGCCGAACAAGAAGTAATAAGTTCATTCACGCTGATATTGTCAATAATTAGGCCTATTCGACTAAAGTACACACATGTACATGTAAAATGATGCAAATAATAGCGTGCTTATAGAGCGTGAAAATTGTACTTAGCATATGCTCGGTATCTGCTGTCGAAAGCTGTCTGTCCGTTCGTCTGTCTGTCTGTCGGTCTGTCTGTCTGTCACGACCCATCAGTATTGTATCAAAACGTCTGAACTTATTGTCTAAATTCTTTCAGTCCTGATAGCCCGGCCCAAAACGTTCTAGTTTTCTCAGACTATTCGACGTTACAAAATTCCCGACGGCATATCTCCCAACGGGGGCCTTTAACACGGGTGGGGTATAGAAGTTTGAGTATATTTACCGAGTTTTATCGCCTGGCTTGACTATAAGGTATGGTCAATATCGTGGACGACGATCCGTTTATCTCGCTAACCGTCACGTGCGATCAACAGCGCAGCGCCGTCGGACCTGTGATACACATTGTTCTGCGGCCGTCTAACGTATAGTCGCATTAAACATTGGTCCCCGTCGTCCGTCCGTCCTACACGGCAACTCGATAGATACAAGCAGATCCCAAATATTACTGCCGCTTTCCTTACGCCATTCTTGCGCAGATGGTCGCATATCGTGCACGTATCTAGACCGCATACCTTCTTTAGCTAGTGTGCACTAATGACTAGGCCTAAGTATTAGGCCTACAGCCTGGATGTTCTTAGATAAAACGAACGACCCTTGCGAAAGTATCGCGCGAGTTTGTCAGCGATAGCCGGGCTTTCTTGTGACATCTTGATGGATGCATAAGCATTGTTTATGACTCGTTGTTTCCTGGTCAGCTTCGTTAGTATTGCCATAAAAACTCCTTATTCGGTTAGGCTAAGCCGACAACTGTTCCAATTCCAAAATGTTGTCAATGTAAACTGACTGGTAAGAAGAGATTTATGACGAAAACAATGCTTTATTTAGATTTCTGTTATGTTCAGATTAGTTACTTTCATACTAGTGTTCTATTGTAATTTTATGTTTCTGTTATACTGTATGCATATGTAGGCCTGTTTACTTTTAACTGTGCAAAATATCAAAAGATCATACCACAGAATGTTAACGCATTCGTGACTTTCTAGATCTATAAATATGAGTAGGTTTTAACAGTCTGCAGTGTATTATACGAGCATCGCCATCGCGAGTATAATCACTCCAGACTATTTTAAAACTTGCTTATATCACGACGACACACTTTCAAGCCGCCAGCGAGTTGGCCGCAGCCTGAAACCTCCGTCGGTAGGCGTTGTCACCGTGCAAAGGTCACTGTTCACGCATGTGGGCTGTAGCTACGCTGGTTGCAGGTAGTTGTTTTGGCGTAAAATCGTGGAAATCACGGAATTATTTGCGTTATTTTGGCAGTTTTAACTTGTTTGCCTTTAATAAAGACATTTTGTATTTCGTTGAGTAAATTGCGTGGTCGTTTATTTACTATTTTCACGGTATATATCGTGTCCATATTTCTGGCATGTTCTACAATGCATGTGCTTGCGAATTGCGATCGATTTTCGGCGTGGTCGTGTCCACTGAAGCATGCGGTCTATAACACTCGAGACAGTCAGTGTCTGGAGTGTTATATATACCGTTTATATCCACTCTAGACACAATGCAAAAGACAGAAGTCTGGGAGTGGGTCGTGATATAAGTGCCGTTTTACTTACTTATTTAGTTACTTATATGTATCAATGACGCGTGATAGTGTGATTTGTAGGCAGCGATTAGACAAGAAAGCTTTGAGATGATGATCCAGAATCTGACAGAAAGGCTGCGCGACGTACGTGCTACAAGATTTTTAAGCCTGAAATTGTATATTATGTACAACTTATTTTTGTTTTGTATTCCAACTAGACTACATTTTTGTCCAGTGTAAACCTTGTAGACGACAGACATACACTAGGCTACAACACGATACATGTATATTGATGTCGATATTTTGTCTGCGACAGGCCGAGAATCGTGCTACAGAGTTTGAGCGCAACGTAACGAAATTGCAGAAGGAAGTCGACAAACTGGAAGGTATGCAAAACGTCAAGCTTTGTCCATTTCAGACACTTTATTCCTTCTTCCGGTCATTGTTTTTATGATAAGGTTCTGCTAGATACAATGTCATTGTTTGGTGTACCAATGTCAACATGGACTGGCGCCGACGTACCTGTCTGACGAACTGTAGGCAGACAACGATTGTGTTCCTCCTCGTCAACATCCTTAGCCGTCCGACGCACTCAGATGTCTACCGTCGGCGACAGAGCGCTTCCTGTTGCGTCTGTGGAACAGTCTTCTATAGACTTCTAGTCTTCTTAAAGCCTATGACACATCAGAAAGTTTCTTGTGAAAGTGGCTTTCGAAAGTGACTTTCACAAGAAAACTTTCAGATGTGTCATAGGCTTAAGGGGCACTGCTGTTTGTTTTGGTTTCTGGCTACATGTGCTAGATTATGCTGTATACTCAGCTTTCGGAGTCCACGTTAAACTCTGCTATCGTATCGTATCTATCGCATGTCACCGTTGCGCCGTCGCTCGAACTCCACCTATCGCTGTCGTCTTAAATCCCATCTCTTCTCTGTATCTTATCCCATTTTTTGATTCTTCCTCCCCTCTCTCTCTCTCTCTCTCTCTCACTTGTTCGGTGCCAACGCAGTGACTTGCATTTTGGACACTATAATAATCGTTATTGCATTACATTAAAAAACAATGTCTGGACATGGGTTACTTTGACACAGTTGTATATATAGAGTGCAAAATTGACAGGTCTGGTACGTCTTTACACAATGTTTTGCGGTCCGTATATATCGTTGGCTGGCTGTTATGTGGCAGACGAGCTGGGAGGCGAGAGAGACAAGTTCCGTCTGGTCACTGTAGAACTGGACTCGACGTTCACAGAGCTCATAAGCTTCTAGGCTGCCTGTGTCCAGTGACTGCGAGTCGTCATCGTTGTCATACAGTATTCGTCACGTGTCCACCCGCCTGCAGTCGCTCTGTCACCGATCATCATCAGTCGCTCAACACCACAAAACACGGCCAATATCTGTTCACTCACTCCGGGATATGTCGCTGTCCGCTACCTCTGCGAATCATCCCGCACACATCATCCGCCTGGCCTTTCGTTCAGCTCGAAGTCTGTTTCAACGTGAAGCGGTTTAGTCCGACGACCGTAGAACCTCAGCCTTAGAAATCGGTTCACCTCCTTCGCATAGGCTACTGCACGCACCATTTCGAGATGATCGACTAAATTGCGCCGTGCAAACGTGCTACATATGCCACTGCATGCGTTTCGCTAGATTTAGCTAGTATACCGTGTTATGTAGCTGTCACATTGTAGCATGCAGTCGCAATTCCAAACCTTCCACTTTCCCTTTCGTCAGCAAGACAGCAACTGTCTATAAAATATTCTGTGTTACGCTTTCAGCGCCAATAATAACAGGCCTAGCTGCATAGTCTACGTATTGTCGCTGGTGTTGCGTATACTGTACAGATGTTTCATTAATAATAACATGCCTACATATTACCGCAATGACTAAACCTGTGTTAAACATAACATTATAATAAACTATTCATCGCACATTACAGAAGAAATGACTGCATAGTGTTGATGGGCATAGTTTGTTGAGGTCTCTAGGCCCTGCTATGTTCGGGTCAGTTATATTGAGGGGTAGTTTGTATCTCTGAAATAATTAAAAAATCATTTTTAACAGTGACTTTGCCGTTGTCTTTGAGTTTGTCTTGCAGCACTAACTGCCATATCTTTTTACAAGTTTCTTCTTTACAGTGTATTACAAATTTGCTTGCAGTCCTTTGCAAGCTCTGTGACCCACTCACAATACTGTGGGGTCATAAATACAGAAGTAATTTTTGAAGATAGATACAAAGTATGTATACTACGTAGCCTATCCAGTAATCAAACATGCACGAAGTACAGTTAAAGAAATAACTAGTGTCGAGGCTTGAGACCTATTGTTTTATGTGCAGTGTTGTTACGGTTAACAGATATAGGCTACAGTAACAGTGTTCCATGCATGTGATTATTCTGAAGGCAACTTTAATGCAAGTTCTTGAACTTGTTAAATTTCATTTTATTAGGAACAAGTTCACCGCATCCGTCAGCTGTTCCAGTTGAAAATTAATCATGCCCTGATCGTACTCCTGTAGTGTAACTACAAGTAACTAATTTGGTGAGTACAGCATTACAGAACATCCCAAGCAGCCCATACTGTTACTGACTACTGAATAGACTACACGTCTCTGCAAAGCACTAGTGGCCTAAAGTAGACCAAAACCTCAGTCTCCTTGCCAAATGTTACCCAACATTTTCAGCTTCCAGTGTCCTGGTAGAAAGCGATGTTCCATGCCAACATGGTTACAGTCCCGAACGATATTATGCCAATTTTTTTCCAACCTCAAGGGCAGCAGCTGCTTCTATGAGATCAATTAAGATTGCAAGCAAACTATTGGTTCAATGATAACAGAGACAACTGATACATCATGTGTGACATTGCAAGTTGCAACAGATTTACTGTTCTGATTCCTGCAGTGACAGTTTGTGTTGGACTCGATTAAGTTTTGTAATTTTGATAGGTGATTGGCCTGTATATATTGATTTTCTTGACTGAAGGGTCACACAGCTGATCTGGCAGAGCACTGAAAATCATCAGATCAGCAACAGAGATGTCCAACGGGCCCTATGTCGTGTTGTGATGTGGTGCAACTGTCAACTGGTGATGTAGACGATGAGCAACTGGTGCACTGGTGAGCTAACAGCAAATGATATCCAGCGGCCAAATTACGGACATTTCTCCTGACATTGTGGAATCAGGTGTGACAGACGTCATGTGACTAGGTTTCTACTGCTGCAGCTGAGCCCCTGAACCGGTCCATCGTTCCTTGAGGTCCACGTGGCAGCCGAGGTCCCGCAGAGCAGCATGGGCCTCGTCCCGACATGACTGATGTGATGTCATTGTGCGACGTAAACACGACTCGACACCACGACTGGTGAATGCTTCAGCGAGGTCATGGCGTCTCGCGACGATGTTCCGAACGGCCATGCATGCAGACTTCTGCGGCATTACACACAACAGACAGCACCACAATTATGTACCGATCGTTTCAACAGAATCTGAAAATGCCGCCTCATTTCACAATGGCAAGCCCACTGCATATGATTTGTACAGGAAAAAAAATTCCACATTATGACACCGATAACACTATGTGTGGTGATATGAGCTAGCAACCTATTACGTTAGCACATAACTTACAGCTCAGCTAACCGCTAGCAATTCCATCCAGCAGGTCTAGAATGACAGTGGCTTTGTGGTAGTGCATGAATTGGTTTAAACCAACGTAATTACTCTACATTGGGCTCGGTTAGTACTGGGATGGGAGACCGTATACAACCAGGTAAACCATCTCAGTATGTAGCCAGCCACTCAGCCTTCCATCCCTCTGTGGGTAGGTACAAATAAATAAGTAAACAAGCACACCACACGATGGCCTTATATCCGTGGCCCCAGACTGTAAACTAGTGTCTGGCTGAGGCCTATGGAAAATGAAGGATCAGTGTCGACCTGTGGACTGCTGGCTGGCTGGAGACAAAAAACTGCTTTCATTTGCAAATGAAAAATAGGTCACTGTAACGTGAGCACTGAGCACAGTAAAATGAAACTAATCACTCGTAACATCATTAACAGAAGATGCACAGCTGTAAGCCAGCACAGAGCAGAATATATTACAATCAATTATATTGGTCACTGGATGATATCAGTGTTTACGAAGCCACAATTAGTTCAATTACCTGCACAGCGGGTGAAGCTGCATGCACCTCAAGACTGGAGCAGATCACTTCAACGCCACCAGCATCAACGACCAGGTCACAGTGAGCAGGGAATCGGAGAACGAGGGCAGCAACTGCGGCACAACCGGCCTCACAGACTCCTGCATTGCGCTGGTGCCGACGCATCGCATCAATGACCATCTCAACACCACCAGCACGTGCTACTTCAGCCTTCACACGATCACTACCAGCCAGTGCTTTCACCACAACCAGCAGGCTCCGAACCAATACCTACAACAATTTTGTTCTCTCAGTGACCTTCACTTTTGACCTTATGACCTCAAAATTACTCCACTGGTTACTCGTGTCAAGGATGACGGGTCCACCAAATAGAAGTTCTTATGTACTTGTATCTCCACTATCAAGTTAATGGATGGCACATGAGAGACAAACAGGCAGAGAGGTGCAATGCTTAATGAAGCCTCATCAGAAGGGCTGTATAAAAACTCACTGATTTATCACTATTTGAAGAGCAACTAAACAAGTGCGTTTTCAAAAGAAGAGTGTCAGGAATCAGAGGACAATGGCAAACTAAGTCCAAAGATAGAGGTCCACCATGAAAAAACTAAAACAGTGATACAAAAAGGGCAACAGGAAAAAGAACAGCTAACAGTAAATATAAATGCTGACAAGCAAAGTCAAAAATGAGCCAAAGATCATAACAGATGAACGGTATTAATCCAAGTAGCTTGCTTTCGAAATGGATTGAAAACTGATGTTTACAAGCAAAGCTCAAAGCAATTAAGCAAACAATGAAATACACACCTTATCAGAGATGCTGTTCTGTAGAGCTGACAAAATGCTGGCAACACCACCCAACTCCAGCACCTTCAAACAGAACTCGTCTCGGACTGACAGTTTACCAATCAACTCAAACAGACCCACCATCAGTTCTGAGTCAGCGATATGCTCTGTACAATTCACAGACACCTGGAGTTACACTGACAATCTGACACAGCGATGTTCAGTTACTACCGGTAAATATACTGGCAAATTTATGTCAGCATGCAGAATGTGTCTATCAATCACAGATGTCCACATTGCCAAATAAAGCTAAAAACTTGTCATTGGAAAAGGTTTGAAGACTTGGAACAAAGGTTTGAAGACTTCTAAATATCCACAAGAGGCACAATCTCAGGATATTCTCATTTTCAATGCAATATATTACACACAGTTTTTTGTTTCAGGCTCTTCATCAGATGGTGCCACATACTTTATGTTTATAATCTACTTCAGCTTCATTCACCACGTATAAACACAGGTCCTGACTGAAGCCAGGAAGAATGGCTATTTAAAATAAATATCTTCAGCAAAACTGCAAATAATCAACAAAAAACATCAACTATTTCAAGCTTACAAATATATATTTCATCAAATTTTGACCATCTGGCCAATTTCGGTCACAGAAACAGGTATTAATACCTTCAATGAAATGTTGTTGTGTGTTTACACTATTATTTGCAGAATTAATGCAAATATACAGAAGTTTTAGATAAATACCAGATGCCAGTTGCAGCAGTGTTTCAAGTGCATTGCCTTCAATGACAATCGCTTTAGCGTGTTCATGACTTTTGCCAAATGCTACACGAACATCATCATCTAATGTCAATGCAGAGAAGACTGCACAGGCAGCCCACACAACTCCTCGGTGGCTGTGATATGTCGTAAGTAAGTCGGCTGCCACTGGAATAATTTCAAGTGTCACAAAGAGCTGGCGGTTGGCTTCATGTAGTGTACAGCATCGGCAAACTATATTCAGTGCAATAACAATGACATCAGCAGACGAGACACTGTCGTGTAAAATATTAACAATACATGTTGCTCCACGCTCATCCAGGATGTCCGGCTGTTGATCCACAAGGCTTAACAGCGCTGGAAGCATAAAGGATAGGTTCTCAGCGGGACTGTCCGTATGCAATATGGACATTAGAACATCATATGCACCACATTTGGCAGCCAAACATCGATCAGCAAGTCCTGCATCACAGACGGAGCTTAATTCGCTGCAAGCTTCAGCAATGTGTGACATGTTGATAGGCTCTTCAGCTGCAGCAGTTTTCAGTCTGGCGACTGCAACAATGGCATCATGCTGCATTTCTCCCGCATCATTCGGTGGCCGATAAGCCTTAACAATCATGTTAAGGTTCACACCCTGTAATGCACAAACATGCCGCTGATAGCGTAATAAAACAGCATCATTTTCGTTAGAATGGAGTCAACGAGTAAGCTTAAGAAGCCCAATTCAACAATAACGGTATTACCAATAATGAAATGAAGATACCAAAAATATAGCAGCCTACTAAGATAAATAAAAACACGTTCTTAAAAGGCCCTTAGTAGATGGCATATCCCCGAGAACTGACTCTTAATCCCAGCCCCTTGGAGGGATGTAGATAAGGTCAAGAGACATATCAACTGGGGGTGGTCACTGGTCAGTCATCACACCAAATTTTGTTGAATCCATTGAGCAGTCAGAAGATACACTGTAGATATTGTGGGTGGGAAAAGGGCTCTTGAGGCTCCACCCACTCGACTGCAGGGTGCAGTCGACCATGCGTATTCATGGTGTAGTCCTGACTGGTCATCTGGCTAAATTTAGTTGCTCTTGGTGGAACTGTTGATCATATGGAACTAGGGAGTTTTGCAATAATTTTGATTACGGCAGACTCGGCCACTCGGACGCGGTCTGCCAAAGTCCAAACGTTTTTGCAACACACCCTATTTCTGTGCAAAAGCTGCCCCATGAATAAGCACAAAAGTTGACCCCTACAATTCTTCGCCTGGGCACACTGGATCATCCAGCAAATATAGTAACTGTACACGTACCATTAATGGATAGTGAGCAGAGATCACAGGTATGAAATATTTTGATGCTACCATGGACCGCGTCCCTTGCGTTGTGTGGTTTGTCTTCTGTTCCTGCTGTGTTAATGTGCTAAATTTGGTAGCTCTGCTTTAATACCACCCCCTAACTGGTTGTGTTTTGGATTGAAAATTTTGCCCTCCCTTGGGTGACCCTTCTATTGAGAAGAAGAAGCCCAATCATTTCTAGCAAGAAACAATATCTAGCACATGCCACGTGGCATACAAATCCAACTGGAAGTTTTAGAGAAAAACAAAAAAGAATGTCCCATAATAAAAGGATAACAACTAACAACAAAACTGGCAAATTTCAAAAACTCAAAATGGTGCTGGTCGACGTCTTGACAATCAATGAATTTCAGTAAAATATCAACTGATTTCGACATTTTGTAGAATGAGAAAAAATTGGGACTGCAACCATAATACGCGAACAAAATTCAATAGTGGACAATAGATTTCTGGCTGTATGCTTTTGTATTTCTGTTGCTCACTTCCATATGCCTATTTTTATTTAATTGTTTGCAGTTATATTCTGATAAGAAAAAAGCACCTGGGCTTCAAATTGCTGTACAGCTTCTAGAACTGCATCTTCTGGACTCATTTCCAACAAGTCGATGTTTTCCAAGACTGCAGCATCGAAAGTCTGTTGAGATATTTGTCTCGCCATGTTGACAGTGCACAACTGCTTAACAATCACCATTAAACAACAGCAAAAATCACAAGATTTGAAAGATAAATCCACACGAGTAATATTTGTGCCATAAACCAAAAGCAGCTGGCGATTACTGGAATTAGTTAATTACCTGGCAAACAGCTAGAGTTAATTTTAATAAATCTAGCTTTAAACCATACAAATAAGCCATATTATGCACTCGCATCATTTTCACCGGCTGAATTCATTACGGAGCCCTGCAGTACATAATGTAAGCTTCTAGACTAAGTAAGATTATTAGAACACTAATCTAGTATGCTCATGTGAATGCATAGCAGCAGTTATGTTATGTTACTTTGTTACTTCCAAAGTTCTGACGTAATTTGATTGCAACAAGCACAAATGTAATGAAATAGTTTATCGCTGAAATTACTAAGTTACTTATAAGGATATCAAAAGTACAGTTGACAACAGTCATAGCTAGTCTTTGTTCTAATTAATTTGTGAAGTTTTGTGTTAAACAATATTTAATCAATTTCTGTTCAAAATAAATGGGAAGAAGAATTCCTATGTATATGTATAGTGGTGTTATTCAGTATTTTGTACAGGTGCTTATTCAGAATAAGATGGACCGAAGTACGTAGGCACTGATGTAGTTTCATGTCGCTAATTGCCTGTCATGACGGTCATTACCCCACATACAGTATGTGAACGAAGAGAGATGATGTTTTGTCTCCCATGTCTAACCCCCATGCAAAAGTGTCACGAAACACCACACCGGCCACAACGTCCGCACTGGCCCCAAAGCAGGTATATCTGCTGTGAAAAAGCCAAAAAGCTCACTTGGACGATGCGGCCGGCGGTTTAATACATGTTAGCATTACCACACCTGCTGGCTGTTGGAAAATGTTAGATATCTGCATGAGTAAATTGTGGAAAGACCTATGTTTGGGGCCGTTGCGATGTTTCGTAACATGCTTCGTGACACCGCCCATGCATAACCTCCCTTAATTTACAGTACAGATTAAACAGGGTCTGACTGAAGTCACCACCGACACCACTGATGATAATTAGCAGCCCGTACCAACTGAATAAGCAGACGGGTGAATTTATCAATATAAAGTGAATGTTTACTAACTTTTTAACTTTATTTGGATGATCCTCAAGGCTCAAATGCAAACTGGGGGACAGGACAGTGATTATTTCGCTAGTAATGCCTCTGACCGGTACGGCTTAGCCAAGTAATGCTATGCATATAATACTATGCATAACTTCATATCTATATCAGTCAGGTCTATAGAGTTAAACATTTCAACTAGGTACGGGCTACTGCGGTCGGTTTGTCTAACGGTCGGTGGTGTCGGTTGTGCAGTGATGCCGGATTGGATTAAAAACGTACTAAACTCTGTTTTGCAATAACCCTACCACACTATATGTGTCTTTAACTAACTGTCAGCATCAAATACAAATAAATAAACTAGATTTCGCTATTAAATAAACGGTAGATAAAATACTGTTTACATTACAAACACCATAGAGTCGGTAACCAACGTACCCAGACACTGCAAACTAACGGGCCGTAATTTTTACTTACTTTCCAGTTCGACATGATTTCTCACGAAAACTAGACCTACCTACTTGCCGCTTATTCATCGAGCATAAAAGATCATTTACACGCATCATTTCTAGTTTCATTACCGCGCGATGCACTTTAGTGCAAAGCGCGGTATTGCGATCGCATGTCGTCTGTCTGTCTGTCTGTCTGTCTGTCTGTAACGTTGGTGAATTGTGATCACATAGGTTGGAATTC
>Ga0056114_1000524_pt1 | contig 13785 bp, 11 predicted proteins | sample WorMetHERISLAND1_FD_77005 | JGI IMG/M metagenome (GOLD analysis project Ga0056114, IMG submission 77005) | Marine gutless worms symbiont microbial communities from Max Planck institute for Marine Microbiology, Germany - Olavius loisae HERON... ...
GCACGGTTTTTGAAGACAATTCTTTTCAGTCGCTACTAGTGTGACCAGCGCATTAGAGGTTTTTCTTAAAACGAGATGCGCTATATAAATCCACGTTTTACTTACTTACTTACTTACTTACTATAGAAACTCTATCCTGCACCGTACCAATGACCTTCGAGACCAAGACCGAGACCACGTCACGGTGTGTATGGCTTTCCATACCGGCTTGGTCCCTCATTTTCCACCCCTGCATTTCGGTCCGGCATTTTCCAGTCCTGGATTTTCAGTCGCCCCCGACGACCGACCTCTCATTTGGAAAATTTCAAATGGCGATATCTCCGCAACTGGTCCACTTCATGTTTGGTTCTACGGTGACGTTTACGGGGTCGGCGGATCGAATGGCGCTATTTTCGGTTCGACCAAATCCAAGATGGCGGCCGGCCGCCATCTTGGAAAATTTCGAAGGAATATATCTCTGCCATCTCTGGAATGGGTTATCAATTATCATAGCCACTTTTATGAAATAGAGAGGAGCTTTGCAGGAATATGGCAGAGATAATTAGATCGGCCACAATCTAAAATACTTCTTGTACAATCAAATGGATGCCAGCAACCAGCAGCAAGCTGCTGTTGAACTGACTTACCCACAATCGTTAACGAGAACGTGTTAGTGTGTGTTATCTTCAGCGAGGCAACGTCTTCGTACAGTTTCTCGACAGTCCAATCCTGCGACCATACACACAGCCACACAACTATCTAGCAAAAATCAAAAATACACATTGACACTCGACGACGGATTTAATGAAATAATTAGTCTACAAGTCAGTTTTACACCTGAAAAAGTTAACGTATACATTAACTTTTTGTAGGCAACATTTATCTATAAATCTTTTTTGTATTTGCTACTAAAAATCCTTAAATAAACATGTTAAAGCATAATGTCATTAAACTGGATTCTGACCATTCATCGCTGACATCTCACACCTTCTGCTGTTTATTACAATTTATCATAATATTATCAAGAAAAGTCTTGTCCATTATTTTATTAGGCTACAATCGAAGATCATAGCTCAGAGTGCACCAGGGTACATGCGATCCGTTAGCGATAGTTGGCTTTCTTGAGTCTGGACTTAGACCGAACTTTAGCTCAGCGAAAGGCTAAGTCAAAAATTAAAAGTTAAAGTCACCCAATGGTTCATCTCCTCGACTGTCGATCCGTCTTTGCAACAGCAAAGCAACACGCGTTCCTGATTTTCGTAACCGAAAACGCACCATCCAAATCGACTGCATCAGCGAACATGCGTTCAGTTTGCGATCGCCGAAGTTTTAGTTTTGTTTCAGTTATCTCTCCAACTTCCCACGTGTGGTTGTTTATAAGCTTTTAAATGTTCTTTTGTCAACCGTTGTCTTTTTAAGTTTGTCTAGTTCGCAACTGTGTTTTATGCATTTGCGCTGTTTTATGGCACTTTGGTTGGCTCGATGGCACTACTGGTAGCGCGTCGGACCAACGATCGGAAGGTTGCTGGTTCGAGGCCTATACTAAAGTAGTGTGTATCACAGTGTTGACAGGTAACCGCAGGAAGTAAACTGTTCGCTGTGGCCGGCCGCCACTCCTTCTTCCGAGCTGTAGGAAGTTGGAGTTTAGACTGTCAGCGTTGATGGACTCGGATCTGGCATGGGTAAATGGTAAGAGCGCTAGACAAAGCTGATCCTATCATGCTGACGCTTTCAAGCACTCTATAATATAAATATCGGGAGCCATTTAACATTTATTTAACATTTATTTACTTATTTACTTATAAATGTGTTCGTATTACACCTTACCGAACGCGCTTGAATAACAGGAGGTCTGTCGAATCCGGATCCAATTAGTCGAATAGGTAGGATTCTTGACGACATTATTATTTTGATAATTTGAATCACGTTACCGTTACACGGAATAAACCGGTTTGTTCGATCGGACACAACAGTGCTGCTATGCGCCAAAAGCTAAAGCAAAATACTGAAAATAGCAACGCGGTTAGCCTTTTATATACGTGACGTGACTTTCATTTTTCGGCAAAGCTCGACTGGTTATAGCGTGTTGCATCTGTTGGAATTTCCACACTATCGGTGGGTATAAATGGTATTGGAGAAAAGCTAAAGATGGAGAATTGAAACTCTGTCTCAAAAATGTCACTATTTTCACTTCAGCAATAACCCCATTGAACCTTAATTAATTTGGATAATATTTACCAGAAATACACCTCAGATAACTCATGGGCGCCGGCACGGTTTCAGGCCAGGGTGGGCAAACATTATTTTGTTTGATTTCGCGCCGAAAAAAATTTCGTTTGCCCACCCTGGTTTTCAGTTTGCCCACCCTGCCATACGTAACGGTTGCCCACTCTGCCCACTAGTATACACTGGTACCGACATAGTGTGTGGTGAGAATTTAGTTTGGTTATTAAGATATGAAAATTTGCCAACCCTTTATCTCATATCTTGTCTGACCTATAGTCTTACAGTTAGGCCTAGTTATACACACGGTCTTTGACTACATGAAAACGCTAACATCAGTACACTATCATGCGTCACAGAAATATACCATGCTTACCACCATCAGGTTCATCACAATCACCTTTATCACACATTCACACTGTAACAGAGCCACTGACACATTGCCACCAGGGTTAGGAGTTTGGCATTGCTGCCAACTAGTCTGCAGTCCAAAGTCATCCTTGCGCTGGTCGTTAAAACGAACGAGAGCTTCAATCACGCCGTCCAGGTCAACTGGTCTTGCAGAATGTGCCACAGGAACGAGCTCGTGATTCAACCGAGACTGCAGCCTGTTGTGCGTCAACTGACACAGCAGCACGCTGAACGATCTCTCGCATTCAACACTTGTGATAGGCAGGCCAAGTAGATTCTTGTAAGCACACAAACGTCTTTGAATAGTACGTCCAGTTTCTTCTGCTGAACATCACGTAGCTTGCTCAGAACATCAGACACGTTTCTGTAATCTTCAAGGGCCTTGGTCGCCGGCAAATGGATCAATGAGCGACTCCAGGTGTCGAATCAATGAGGATCTAGAAGTACCACTGTACCATGCACATAAATTGCTAATCATTATACTAGTATACTTTTATTAACAAACTATTGCCAAGAAGTTTTCAGACCACTGCTAAAAGTCCACCCTGATTTTTTCCAGGGTGGGCGCTGCCCACCCCGTGCCGGCGCCTGGATAACTGGTAATGCATACCACCACACATATTTCATGTGTACGCACTTAACACGATAGTTCAACTTTATACCGATGAACCAGCAAAAATGTCAAAATTAGATAGTTATCGATCAACATGAAATGCTGATAAAACAGTCGTACAATTACAGCAAGTGTTCAAACTTCAAAATTAATTACTTGACCGATGACGTCACGTGACGACCCTGAAAGGTCAAAGTCGTGACACTATTATGCTTGGCGTTCATTATCTCGAAAACGGCTGGGGAAGGAGACTTGGTTCCAAAGGACCTTGAATAGGAAATGGCCTATGGCATGTCAAATGGTCAAAGGTCAGGTGCTCGATGACGTCGCGTGTGACAGTCTTCTTATTCCGAACTGATTACATATTGACACGCCACTTACAGAAACGATAAATAAAAAACATCAAATATAATAGAAAAACTGCAGTTTATCACAATGTTAACGGCGATCCTGCGTTGATACACACATCGAAAACAGCAAAAATGATAAAGGTTATATTAGAAAGCAGCACGTTGACATTATGAAAAAGTGCTTTATGTAATAACTTTTATGATTTTTTGCTGTTTTCGATGTGTGTAACAACGCAGGATCGCCGTTAACATTGTGATAAACTGCAGTTTTTTTTCTATCATCTGCTAAATATTTGAGAGTTTGTTTATTTTGTCTGGGGCCTATCTCCTCCTAAATGCCGCGTCGTACGATGGCGAAATTTGGCACACACACGCGTGCCGACCATTTGCAGGACATGTGCTGGGTTTTATGTCTATAGGGGTCGTCGTTACGAAAATAATGACATTTTTCTACAACTACGTGCATGTATATGCCTAGACTTTTGCTGCGGTGACCTGAGGTCGGTCGGTGAGACCGTAGACAGTAGGCCTATACCAACGGGCTGGCTGGCTGGCTGCAACAGCGCGCTGGGCGGCTACAGTGACCTGGCAGGCGTGTCGCAATCTGATTGGCCCCTGCTTGTGCAATACTATAAGTCGGTGAACTAAGCGGGCTGGCTGTAGCTCATGCATGCAACTGCCACTGCACACTGGCACTGCATGTGCCGTGTCTCAGTCGTCCAGTCTTTGTCTATCCGTTGCGCATCGTACGCTTAATACATGCAAATCAAGCCAATAAATCAAACTGTAGCGGCCCAGCTTGTAATTAATAAAGATATGCAACATAATTTTCACGCATACGTTGCAGAAGTCTAAATACAAAACTATCGAACCAATTGTAAATGTCGAAATCGTAGGTCTACTGTAAGTCGAGATGGCGCAAATCACCCGTGTGATATGAAAATTGAGAGAGAGAGAGAGAGAGAGAGAGAATTTTATTCGCCATATCAGTGAAAAACAACAAATAAACAAATTCAAACAATGACAGGCTGCCAGAAAGGAACATCCATCATAGCTGGCTGCTGGCCACTTATGATTATTATGAATAGTAATTATTAATACTAGAATAACAACAATGATAAAAAAAACAAAAAAGACAGCGAACTGCGAAACAGAAACAAAATATAGACTAGAAAGTGCACAAAACAACTGTTTCGACGACACCGGCCAAGTAAATATCGGTAAAGGTCTAAACACTGCCATAAGGATATAATGCAGTATTTCACTGTGTAGGCCTATCTACTGCAATGTGTCACATCACGAGACATCAAAGAACTGTGTCGCTTCAAGCGACGACGACCACTTGCAGTGACTGCTGGGGATACATTCTTGTCATGAGACGTCTGACGCCGTGCTTGAACTCACGGTACTTGGCGGCGTAGATGAACGGATTGATACAGCTGTTGGTGAACACCAGGACCACGGTGAAGTGGTAGAACCAGAAGGACAAGAGATTCAACGTGGGGGTCGGTCGGACACTGCGTCGCAGAGTAGTACCAGAGACACGAAGTATCAGAGTAGAAGATCGCTGTGGAGTACGTGAGAAGAATAAGAGAAATTAAAGTTAGAAAGTTTCTTGACAAGATTTGGAATGAAGTGGTAGAACCAGCCGGAGAAGTCGATAGCGTAGCCGATGAAACTGATGAAGAAGGAGATGGCGTTTGGTGTCCAGCAGAGTATGTAGCCGCAGCAGATCATCAGTGATGTGATAATAGCACTGCGGCTGGCCGCGTTCACCGCTGTAGTGGCAACCGGAAAAACCTAAACATCAGCATGATTAGTGAAGTATTTTGTTAAAAGCCGGACAAGTTCTTCATGGCAAGCCACCTCAGAACTACGGGGTGTCACCGAAGTATGGTGGCACACAATTTTACTTGCAGTCCGACATAAGCGAGCCTTATAACCCCAGCCGGTGAAGGCTGGTACTCGATTTACCTACCACGGAGGGATGGAAGGCTGAGTTGAGTGACCTAGGTGTCTAATAAAGCCCGGATGTGAAATCGAACCCATGACCGCTAGGTCAGAAGTCCGACGCCCTACCGCTGTGCCACCGAGACACCTTTGGTTACAGACAAGAAACTGTTTTCAAAACGTATATTTCTACCAATCTATCACAATTACTTAGCTGCTAATACGTAATAAAGTATTTGTGCAATGTAATTACAGAAATTATCTTTCCATCTTAAGGCCGATATATTGATAAACATCGAAAAACAGCGAAAATTACTTAGGGCTATATACTGAGACTCGAAAACCATGTGATTGCGATTGTATTGCCAATACAGCGCTAATAATTTATGGTGTTTTAGATGTGAAAACGCCTTATCTCAGAGAACCTATCAGCCAACCTTTCGGGACAGGGAAAGACAAAAGCGTAAAGTTTCACATAATGTGGGGTAAAGATTTTCCATGCTGTAGATATTGCAACCAATTTTGGTACTCATTGGACGGATGTCCATGACGTAATCATGCGCGATAATCTTGAGATAAAAATTTAAGACGTTCATTGCAGAATGTGATGGTAGGGGGTCGCTGAAGTAATAACCTCTGCCAATTTTTGTCATTATTGACTGAGGGGTGGCGTGTAGGGGGGGGGGCGAATTTTGGGCTTTTGTGTTGTTTTTTCGTCGTCGTCCTAACAACGGCGTGTACAACCGTATAAAACCGTGCGCAACAACGTGTTGAACAACCTTGCGTTTTAGCACGTAGACGATCCTCGAATAGCAGGAAACCATTATCATCAATGGCAACAGATAGGTGATGAACAGGTTCAGTGATGTCGCTGTTTTCCCGGCAGCGTATGTACCGTAGACACCCCAAGGGACACAGTTTCCATTGACGACGTCTGTGCTCAGAACACCCAGAGTTGTTATGTATGTCGGAACGACTATCCAGATGATCGCCAGAGCACCGTACACCACCTGCTTTTTGACGTAGAGCTAAAAACAGAGCAGACACGCTCTTTGGGGCTGATATCTGGACCGCAAGCGTAAACATGGTCAAAATACTGGGAGTTGTCTGCGCTTATTATTATTATTAGCGCGCGACAGCATAGCGCGATGTATGCTATCGCCCGTCCGTCCGTCTGTCCGTCAGACGGGTTTATCACAGAAAAACGGTTGAAGTTAGGAGCATGAAATTTTCACCATACGGTGTCCATCTAGTTTTTGCGGGATACGTTTCGTCCAGAAATTCTAAGGGGTTCCCCCCGAGCGGGAGCGTTAAACATAACACGGGAGGGTGGGTAAAATCAGCAGTTTTCTATCTTTAAGCGTGATTATCTCGACAACGGTAGCAGATACGGCAAAGTTACAATTAATGACTAATAGGAAGTCACATATGGGCTTTCCATTGATACTAAGATCGATAACCTTGGATGACCTTGAACTGTTGTAAGGTCAAATTCTTTTGGAATTTCGCGACATTTTTCGTGTTTCGGAGGCAATAACGGCTAAACGAATGAAGGTAGACCCGTATTGTCAGCGAAGGAATTGTAGCCCACTAAATGTACTTTTCAGCGATGTATAGACTGCGTTGATATCGCAAGGCGTTCCTCAGCTAGGGGGCGTAAAACAACAGTGAGATGGCAAAAGTAAGTCTAATTCATACACACACGCAAATGCACCTGTGTCCATTACTTACACTACAGCACTACAAGTACTGTGACGTTACTTAAGCTGCACTGACACTTGCACGCATGTTGTTCCCGCAATGGCACGCAAAGCGTCGTGGCAAGGCATGCCATATCAGTGGTACGCAGCGTAACGTGAAGCGTTTGTTTGTCCTGTTTGCGCGCTGTATACGCATCAGTTACGCACAGTTCACGCAATGCGCGAACGAAATGACCGCAATATTCGCGCAATGGAACGACTTGTTTACGCATACATGTAGCCTACTTCTCGCTATCTTTGCACACCTCCACGCATTGCCCCGACGACTTCGCGCATGCGTGTATTTGTCGTGGCATTTTTGGTACTTTTCCCACTTTGCAGCATAATATTTATATAGCGTTGGTTTCACAGCTCGACTCGCTGTGGATGATTAAACACGCTGAATACCAGAGACAATGTTGTTGCAGAACAGAGAAAGTGCCTACGGCTGCGGCAGGACTATTGCATCTTGAGGAGCAGGAGAAAAGGCAGCAAGAACAACAGGAAGAGCACGAGAAAGAAACAGAAAGAAAGCAAGGACAGTGTGAGTTAGGGGATGGTTGGCTAGAAGACAGCAGTACGGACAATTTGATTGACAGAACGATACGATACGATACGATTCGATACGATACAACAGTTTAACTTGGACTCGAAAGCTGAGTGTGATCAGCTTAATCTAGCACACGAAACTAAAACAAAAAAACGCCAGTGCCCAGTTATTTCAGTACAGGTTCAAGATCTGTGAAGGCCGTCCGGAAGGAATAGGAAGACTATGGAGGAAAGGATTTGTGAAAGAGATGAGTTTTAAGTCTGGAGTGAAAGACTGATGGAACCGAATGATAGATGGTGAGAGCAAAGGTGGTGACTGTGATGAGGTGATATGCGCAGGATGAGGTGAACCAGGAGGAGAGTGAACTCCACAAGGAAGATCGCCGAGGCTGCAGGAATTATCTAATATAATAATAATTATTTAATTATCTGTCTTCCTTGACGCTTGAAGTGAACTCATGGTGAATTTCTATGGCACGCCTTAGCACGCACCGTCCCGCAGTGTTGGCGCCAAGTTTGCGCAGTGTTCACGCATGGTTCACGCAAGTGGCACGAAATTGATGCGTGCCAAATTTTTTGAACTTCAAAATTCTCTCTACGACATGGCACGCATCCCCGCACACTTCACGCGCTGTTCACGATTGTTGCCGAAGACTTTACGCACTGGCACGCTCAAAAGCCGACAAAATGCGTGCAAGTGTCAGCGCAGCTTTATTTACTTACATGGATTTTCCTGCCAGCTCAGCCCCTGTTGAAAGTTTTTTTTCTAACAGTGGGCTGGTCGTCCGCCCACAACGTGCGAAAATGTCAGGCAAATTGATGGAGTCATTGGTATTTGCCAGCTGACTGTTGTGAACTTGTGTTGTGATGGTCAATGCGCGTGGTGTGGCTAATTTTGTGATAATTGTCATCTTTTTTGGGTGTTTACTGTTTGGCATCCTTCTTTGTCAATTGTCATTAACAGCAATAACATATCCATTTATTCATAAACTGACAAAATACAGACATGAAATAGTACGCGAACACAGAAACACTTACACAACATTAACGATGAAAAATGATGTACGGAGTACGATGAAGACCGGTGAAAAATTTGACCTTGATATCTCGAGTCCTTGGCCTTGGCCTTGGCCTTGAGGCCCAAGTCCTTCTTAACATCACTGGCCAGGACATTTTGTAAAGCGCCAGCTAAAAGTCTAAAAGCGCTGCGGTAGTAAAACAAACAGACGAGATTTTAACAGTTTTGTGAATGTTAAGAATAACAGAGACGAATCTCGGATGACATCAGGTAGGTTGTTCCGGACGCCTGGGACCAGCGACGGTGAACGAAGTTTGTGCCTTTACTTTCTTGTTATTGCTATCTGATCAAGTATGGTAGATTCAGCAGTCAGCACGTCGCGCATTTTTGGTGCACGACAAAAATTTCATTAGCGTATTTTATATTGGTAACTATCGAGGACCGAAGTTTCACGCCTGAAATGGTAAAGCGAAGAGTGGTTCTTAGTGAAAGTGTATAGACAGCTATCTCGCCACTAGCTATTTGGAGGGCATTATAAGCTCCGTATAGAGGACGTCCGGAGAGCAGAGAAGCCGGGTGCCACAGAGTTACGTGCGGTTAGTTATCAGAAAAAAGCGCGAAAGAAAGAATTTTGACAATGCGTTTAGCCATTTAACACAATTCCATGCAGCATGTGGTAGATAGACAGATGAGCGGAATTCATCTCGCGTTCATCCATAAACAAATGCGGACTTGCGGTAAAAACATGGTACAAGCAAAATGGCAAAGCTATTATAGTTTATTAGCAAAATACGTCCGAAACAAGCGTGTCCGCTAAGTGGTGCTGAAGTTTTGCTGTTTTTTAAATAAGCTGAACTTTGTATGCGCGAACGCTGTAATGCACTCATGGTCTTTAGTAACGTAATGGGCAAACTATAAATTTTAAATATGATATGATGAAGTGTTGTGTGTGTCTTTGCATTTCCGCATTGCGATTTTAATATGCGCTAAATCAAGGGCCATGAACTGCTGGAAGCTACCAATAAATCCAAGTTCCACAGGCAGATAAAAAAAGTGCTGGAGCATGAGATAAAAACAAAACATAGCATTGCTTTAGATTCATACATGCATACATACATATTTATTTGCTTCAGGTCACAAGTACCCATACAGCAAAAACATAAGCCTAAACATAGCAAGCGAAGGAAACTAATTAGCCGAGCCATCTACGGGATTCCGACTGCCGCAACTTCATCATCTCCTGCTGCTGGGAATTAGATAGAAGAGTTTAACGTGGACGAAAAAGCTGAGTGTGGTCACCTTAATCTAGCACACGTAACCAAAAACAAAAAATAATAAAAAGACGGAACCAAAACAAATACACGTCAGTGCCCACATAAAATGCCAGTGCCCAATTATCTCAGTATACACCTGTACGCTCAAACTATACTGAAAAAGGCAAAATGTATCGACAGTTTAGCAATGAGATAATCAGTTAAGTTTTAATTCATTATGATAAGTATGTAAATATATGCAAATGGCGTGACATAAGCTTAAGTAATAGTAACTGCTAACTGGGGACTCATGGGCCCAGCAAGATACCATTTTTAGCCTACCGTTGCGTCCGTCTGTTGTCCGTCCGTCGTCTGTATTGTATTGTGGCTAAACGGTGCGTCTTACCGAAAATCTGTCTGAAGAACAAATAGGAAATGGCCTATGGGGAATCGAATGGTCACGTGACCGATGACGTCACGTGACTGTGGAAGGTATCTTGAAAAATAGCTGGAGATGCCATTTAGCAACAATCGCTAATTACTAGATAGTTTGCTGTGAGGCAGTACGGTCGGCTATCCTAGCGACAGCTTGGCTTCATGTTTCTTTTAGTTTCTAGCGCTCGTGAGTCTCTTGACTGTCGCGATTGCTTTCTGAATATTCAGCTGCAGGTAGCTTTTTTCGAAGCACAAGTCACAGACTTCCAATAGGCAGACGAGACCACAAGTCCACCACTGGTAAAGCAGACGCATGCATATTTCCAGTATGAAAAAGACGCCAAGTTCGTACATAAGTCTATACTTGTAGTTCCACGACGACAGATGAAGATGATATTTATACGGTATTATAAATGTCACGGCTACAGTATGAGGATAGTTTACAATACCGTGTTTGTGCAGATTGAAATGAAACGAATAAGTGAATAACAGTAATAATTCTTACATTGTTGTTGTACCAAACAGTGTAGATGACAGCCACACAGCGTTCCAACGCCATCAGCAAAATATTGTAGGTTGACGTAATCAGAAAGTCCCAGAGAGGAACCCTTGTAAGCCAGACGCGACAGACGAACTGATCATAGAGACGGTCATGTGACATGTGGGTACCGCCCACCTCGACAACAGCCGTCATCAGCGTGAAGAAAGACGCACACATGTCGATGACGCTCTGGTTCACGATCAGAATGTTCATCGTCTGAACAATGATACGAAAACAATCAAACCGTTATCAGCTCTACGCTTAATAGCCTAACACTTTCGGGTTCGTTTCCTTTAAAAATTTAGTGAACAAAAACAAGAATTAATTCATTTTGTACGTTTGTCGTGTACAGTACTTACTTGCACAAGCGCACATCAAATGGGAAATGAATATCTTTATTTGCTGGTAGAAAGGTGCCTAAATTTACGGCTACTTGATGTCAAATGAACTTGAACAGTGGTTGGAATTCTATACAAGAGTGAACGCGATAGCTAAACAGTTTATGCAAGGTTGGAATTGTCGGGGGGGGGGGGTTAACCCCTCCCCCCAGTTCACGTCTATACAGACGCTCATTTTTGAGTGAAAATCGGCTTTAAATTTCAATCCCTGGGCAAAATTTCAAACATTTCGCAGCTGACCCCCCAGTTCTTTTAGGTCAATTCCAACACTGAGTTTATGATTGTGATAACTGAGTTTGGTAAGCGACATACGGCGTATTCTATGAGATGCTTGTCCATCGCAGACAGAGACGAGTATCTTATTTCTTGCAAAGAAATGTTTGCACAGATAGATCGGTCGCAAGAAGCACAGAACTTATTCGACTTCGGTATATGACACAATACGCCGTCAAAACGGAAGAAGATGTACAGAAGAATGGACAGTCGTTTCGATATAATACTGGAGTGTGACAGTAGCTTATATAAACTTTAGAAGTCACTCAACGTCATACGAGATCAGACTGTTCGACAAAAATGAAATAGCACTTGAGTTACAATTAGCGTTCAATAGTAACGATGTCGTTATTTCGGAATTCAGTTTAATAAGTTGACAGAAAACTAGGATTAAGTGGCTGTTGAGTGATAAAAAAAATTTCGCCGATAGATTTAACCGTTTTGGCATAATACTGCAGCGTGTGAGAGGGCTGACAGACGGACAGAAGTAAATAGACGGCTATAAACCGCGTAAAAATGGCCATCGCCAATACCCTGTCGGTGATAGTGACGAACAGTGCAAACACAAGGATGACGAACAAGTTGTCGATGATGCCGACAGTTCCGATGATGATGTAGGTGACCTTGAGAGCAAGGTCACGGATGTTGGCGAGATACAGCGTCAGATCATTGTCATCTTTCGACGAGGACGTCGTGATGTTGTTCCAGACGTCACCCGGCAACGATACGTTCTCCATCACCGCTGGATGCTATGTCAGTTACCAGCCTCAGCAACTTGTTGCCGCCTCATCAGACACTGAAGCTAATGATGTTATATAGACGCTAACGACTTGCTGCTCCATAGCAGAAGCAAGCAAACAAGCAGACGAATATTGCTGCCACCGATCAGTTTGCAGATTTTCTAATTATACTTCGTGAGCTAGAGTTTCGTGTTCATTTTCATTCGTATGATTAGTATCATTCGTCTCTTTGCGTTTGCTTGATAAATCAATGTCGGCCAAAGATGACCTGGATTAATTACCGCGCGATGTTGTGCACAGTGCAGACTATCATGCTGTCAAAAGATAACTGTCCGTCCGTCTGTGCAGAACATGTTGTCGATATTCTTTCACTACCTGACAACGCCATCGTTCTAACGAAGCATCACTACGCATTACGCAACCGTTGCGTGGGCCTTGCATACATCTGGGATATAAAAAAATTCGCGACTTTCGGCCAGTAAGTTGCTCTTATCTCGGAAACGGTTCAAGATAAAGCTACAGTTACCATTGAAGGTTATATTCTCTATCGAACCACATGCATAACTGACGTCAATGTCGCAGGAAGTGGTCGTCTTGCTTGCCTTGTTCTACATATATCAAAGATACGCTGTTGACTTGTCATACGGTCGATACAGCTTTACATCCGTGTAAAATATCAAATGTTTTACCAATAACTTACCCCCCCCCCCTCCAGAATCGGCTGCAAAGGCGAATTCACGATCCAAGCCGGCATTGCATTGACCGATTCCTGCTCCAAACACCTGCCAAATGCCAATTTGTTTGTTGAAAAGGCTGCCGATACATCTCATCTTTACAACGATCGAAGGCAGGCATGTGAATTTCTCCTCAATTACTTACGCGCCAGCACGGCTCTCTGAAGGCCTGTCAGCTTGGCACTTGTCAGTCAAAATTGAAATATTCACTATACATGGCTCAGGAAAATGACGAAAGACCGGTCAATGTAGGCATAACTATTATGAGCACTGAGTCAGACATTCTGCGTGAGATAGACTTTGTTGCCATTATCAAAGACTTTGCTGTGGCGATCGAGAATGGTGTCTGGCCTTTGAATGTACTGTGTTGGACGTTATAACCATGGTGGTATTTGACGGGGTGACGGGGGGGACATGTCCTCCTCACTAAACTTCGGCGTCCCCCTCACTTGAATTGAATCAGTGATCCCTGGGCTGATGCCTTTAATCCCCCTCACTGAAACGAATTGTGTCCGCCAGTCAGTGAGTGATAACAAACTGTTAGCAGCAACAACAACCATGCTGCTCTTTTAGCTATTA
>Ga0056114_1000525_pt1 | contig 13782 bp, 8 predicted proteins | sample WorMetHERISLAND1_FD_77005 | JGI IMG/M metagenome (GOLD analysis project Ga0056114, IMG submission 77005) | Marine gutless worms symbiont microbial communities from Max Planck institute for Marine Microbiology, Germany - Olavius loisae HERON... ...
GGTCAAACTCGTGACCCCAATACGCTTAGAGCGCAATATCTTGAAAACTACTTGAGCTAGAGACTTCAAATTTGGTACGCAGCTTTTTTTATCGGGAGTGCCGAGCGGGCGCACAAATAATTTTCCCTGAAAGTGGGCGTGGCCTAGGTCACGTGAACCATAAAATTTTGGCAGTACGGTCGGCTATCCTAGCAACAGCTTGGCTTCTTGTTTTTTTATTGTTCCAACACATATAGCAAAGAAGAGGTGTTGTATACATGTTGTGCTGCACGTGTATACTACAGTGGTATAGGGCTTGAAAACGACTGCTGGCGAAATGCCTCGTGCCGTGGCGTACTGGATCACGAGGGGCAGCACTACCGCCGCAAGTGATTCCACTGGCAGATGCCAGAGAACATTGGTATTGATTTACTGTACAGCATGTCAGTGGTGTAAACATGCCCTTTGTTGTTTCGTCAAATAAATAAACACTGTACACTGTAGATCTACCAATAGCGCGACTGCGCGACCGTTAGTACGGTCGGCTAATAATTTAGCTAGGGCTCCATGGACACGAGTTCAATTCCCGCATGCGACCAAATTTTTTCGCATTTTCAAATTCTGGAAACACAAGCAACTTGTTCAGTTGGTTGAATACAATACTTTTACGTATTTAAAATGTAGTTTATATATTTGCTGGTTTATTTTGTTGCTTATTCGGTGTATTCACCGACAATGGGTGTCGAAACAGAAAGGTAAAAAGATTACGCGGGACAGGAAAATTACCGGTAATACGCCTCCGTGCCAGTCCGGATTTTCGTTGTATGCAAGTTATAAATAAATATTCTATGTATTTTGTAAACAAAACAATGTATAGTTTCGGTTTTAAGTTGTATATTTTGAGGGAGTTTCCCAAATTGTAAACTTGATATCGTCGCCGTAGGACACATTATCTAAGTTTTATGTGGTCTATGGCAGCAGAAATTGTTGTTAGAACAACAAAAGATGAATATGTCGGCGGTGATACATTATATGGGTACGTTCGATTTATGGGGTCCGTTCAAAAACCCGAAAGAAGGAGAAATACGACGAAAGATGCCGAAAGATGGCGAATAACATAGTAATTATGAAAAATTTAAGCAAATTACATACATGAACATACTGGTTTAGTGTAGCCTAACCAGTGCATTCTACACTGTGAGACAAAAAAAAATTGCACCCTTGTTTGTTTTGCAATAACTTAATCAAGCTGAGGTCTAGTACACCAATTTTTCGCAAGCAGTTACCTGAATGTATTTGTAACAAAACGGTGTAAAAATTTCACAGTTGCTACAAAATTTAATATACGTGTCAAAATTGTTCAACAACCAGAGCTAAAACTTTAAAAGTCATGACTTGTTAAAAGGTGTGAAACAAAAAAAATAACTGAATGTAAGTTTCATAACAAATTATTGACAGTTGTGGAACAGCATGTTTTCAAAATGCTTTTCTTTGGCTTTGACACATGCATTAAGGTGAAGTCGACATTGGTCAGTCGCCTGATCAGCGACAGTTTGCTGGATGTCAAACTTCAATTTCAAATGCCAAACCACACTCCAGTCAGATGCAACTTTAGTTCTTCAGCGTTCAGTTTTTAACAGATTTCCGATAAACACGTTACTGCAGCACTCCACATATCCTGTAATCCACAGGATTAAGGCCAGGACTGTTAGGAGGCCATAGGTCTTGAGTGATGAAGTCTGCGGTCTAGCGTTGCAGCAACTGTTTCACATTTTACGTTGTTGTCTGCTACTAAGTAAGCAATAACAAATCTGATAAGTTGGTTCTCAGTTTTCGATTTTATAAAGACTATCAAACAGGTAGGCGATAGTCTCACATGCATCTATGTGCCAAAAATTGTCATAGTATGGCATAATTTTGCAAAGTTACTGTACCATTAAGAAGGGTGCAATTTTTTATGCCTTACAGTGTAGTTATCCATGTCAAAACAAGTTTGAAGGTTTTTTTTAAAGTAATTGAATGCATATGTTTTCCATATTCAGGGTGGGCCAGGTAAAGTGAAGCCAACTTATATTTTTGCTGGTAGCATTTGAGTGCTTAGATAAAATTTAATGATTTTTTATTTTTGGCATATGTAAACTGCATACAACAAGAAGTGTGAGGGAAATTTTTAAGCAAATTTTGTCATAATAAACACTTAACACGCCAGATGGCTCCACATATGATCAACGTGACTGCTGCAGATATAGACGCATAAAGGGCGAAAATACCTAATGTTGGTGGCACATCTGATGAACAATATTAAATATTAAATTTTTATGCTTCCCAAGGTATATGTCTAGCTAAACTGTTATCACATTTGTGAAAAAACATTGAATTTTATCTATACATTCAAGTACCAAACGTTACCAGCAAAAATGTAAGTTGGCTTCACTTTAGCTGGCCCACCAGGTAGATGACATATGACAACCAGCTGATGGACACCATATGTCTCATAGTTGGTCATTTTATTTGTATATATTTTTCATTCTTGTTATATGTGTACATGTATATTAACTGATGCACCTCCATTATCAATGCATGTTTTACTACCGGGTATTTAGTTTCTATATGGTGAATCCATCTGCAACACATTTGTTTTCCACATGTGTAACATATGACTCTCCTGTCCCACGAGGGGCACTGGGCGATAGATTTCTTCACTGGTTGGCAGTGTGTATGTACATTTACCATCATCATTATTAAAGTTAAGAGTTACTTCGTGTGAGGCCGGGTTCACATGCTGGGCCATTGTTTTGCTGCTGCAGACCTTCTGTTGGTTGTTTGTTGTCTTTCACCAACACAAGGTTGGCCACAGTTTGAGATGTGAGCCTGGCATGGTGTGGGTGAATGATAGTCCACTGTGACTGAACAGTCTCTACCAGAGCTGAGGTGGCTGGAATGCACTGGCACAAGTGTGTCTGCCATATCTGAAAGTTTTAAAGAAAATTTCAGACGTGTCACTGATAGGCTTTATTTAACCAAAGCGCCTGCACCTAGTCCGCCTGGGTTCACTGGGTGTAGCCTAGGCCTACATGGGCATAGCGCTGACAGCATCAGACTTGCATTCTGATTGGTCGAGCTAAAAATAGAATATGCAAGACATGGCAACATTTAGCTGCAAGTTTTGAAATTTCCAAGGTGGCAGCCGGCCCATGCAGAGTTCTACTGTGCAGATCAGGAAAGACTTTAACACTGCATAACCCTGATTCTAATCCCACTGACTAATTTCTTTGGCTTTCAGAATGAGCGTGTCAACTGATGCAACAACCAGTTATGGTGATACATTATTTTCTGTGGAGATTTTTATACATGTGACATCAAAACTGTTTTCTGTGAACCCTTTTTGGTGACCCTAACCAACCCTGCAATTACACCTAAAGGCATGTTGTGTTTTTCATCTGTTTGTGGTCCTGTGTGTTTTATCTGTACACATAGATAACATTTTCCACTATCACCTCAGTGTGATACTAAGCCAGACGCCCAGTTTCATGACTTCTTGGTTGGTTGGTTGGCCTGCTGCTGATGCAATGCCTCTGGCTGGTTTGCATCTAATTTTTGGTCTTCACTCTTCAGATCATATGTCATCTGTGTCTGCTCATCAGCTGCTGCCTGTTGTGCATCTGTGAAATGAGTGTGATGTGATGTGAAGCCTGCATGTGCAGTGTCGTTACATTTTAATGTGTAGAGCTGCGTATCTGAAAGTGTCTGGTCCAACAGCAGCGTTTGGCATTTGGATTCGATTTTATGGCTTTGAAAAGTGTAAGTATTTTTTGACTGAACATTTGGGTATGCGTTCTTCAACAAGAACTTTGTGATGTCAAATGTTGGATATTAATGAAATTGTTGAATGTTGTGTCACTGTGTGTTAATATTTTCAGTTTTTAATTGTGCAGTGCTATCGTCATTGTCATTAATGCTTTTATTTCAGGAACAAGCCCATAATGCAGAGATAGAGAGAGAGAGACAGATAGGAGAGACAGGAGAAACTACTAAGAAACTATTATGCAAGTTGTTTTATCAGCATGTTCTGTTATGAAGATGTGTAGTGATGATGTAATTGAAAGTGTTTGAATTGTAGTTTTATTCAACTGTGTCGTTCCCAAGTCGTGCTTATTGGTCCATGGAAAAGAAAATGATTCTATTTGCAGTACAGAACCTCTTGTTGATTCAGAGTTTTCAGACAAAGTTTTGCTGTATGAATTTGATGGTTAGTTGCTTTATGAATATTTATGAATATTTGTTGTTATCATAAGTTATTAGCATAATTATCAGTTAGTGATGCAGTATGTAATAATTAATTCTTATGCACCAGTTAATATTTTATATCTTTAGTGTTTTTATTATTTATTTTTGCTACTTTTATTTTATTTTCTTCATTTTTTGCAGCTGCAAAGTACACAACTTTATCCTGTATTTGGTCAATTTCTACAGCATTTGGCAGGATAAATGACTACCGGTGTGTGTACAATGAGTTAATGACGTCTATCTCTTCTCCTATCCAATGAGGCAGGTTTAAGAGGCAGATTCCAGGACTATGCCATCTGTTCAGTGTCTTTATTGTTCTTCTAGTTATATTTTGTTACATGTGGGCACTTTTTTCTGCTTCTGATTTTGTGCTTTGATTGTTGATCACTTATGCTATCTGATGTTATTGATTATGTTATGTGTAGATGAAGTTCTTTACTTGAGTTATTTACTGGCCGTGTATTTTCACGTTCAGTTTTGCAATTTTTGCTAGTTTTTTTATTATGGTCTGCAGGTTCTGTGCATTGTTTTCTTAACATTACGATACAGTTATTCTGTTGTGGATCTTTCCTTTCCTCCAGTGTGGCGACTTTCAACCGCCAGAGTTTAGGTCCCAGTGCACATCTTCATTCTTCAATGTACTTCATAAGACTACGTTGTCTATAAAGCTTATTTGACTGAGTCAACTTCACTGTATTTAATTATAATTTCTGCTGTGTATTCGGTGTATCAGGTTCAATAGCTCTTGGTCAGTACGTGTTTCCTTTCTCTATACAGTTGCCTGATAATCTTCCAGGTAAAGTGCATTAATAAAATCATGTAGAGTTTATTCAGTTAAATTAAATACGTACTACCATAATCCACAATCATACTGATGTCGTGAAACTAAAATCAGTGTATGAAAATTGAATCTTTGGGTTCACTTCAGTAGTGCCAAATGTATCCACTAATTTCACGTCACAGAGAGGTCCAGTGCCTCCAATCTCAGATTGTTAGTTTTTGACAGAAAATTTCCAAGAATTTTTATTGACAGTTTACAAGGCATACAGTTTTGCGTAATATGATGAGATGGTGTAATATATTCAGCTACGTCTGTGTGGAAAGTTATCAGAACATAGCTGTCTGACTTCTGAAAATGCAGTGAGATATATGGTAAGAGTGTCCAACTAACGAACTAATTGCGAGGTAAGTTGAAATGTTAGCTGCAACACTTTACTACACAAAATGACGATATTTAGTGGTGTGCTTGACTTACGTGTTGGCTAGGGAGCATTGTAGAATAAGCCCACCTTGTTTCCTGGCCGAGTGTCGTATGAGGCGACTTTACCAGGCTAGTTTCGTTTTGCTGTATTTTGTATTGTTTGCTTTTTCTGGGTTGTGTTTAGTTTTTGTAGTGTCTGTCTTTAATTGGTTTTCTGTCCATATTTTCTAGCATGTACTAACGTGAATGGCACTGTATAGCCTAACTGTGCTGATGTGCCATTAAGAATCTTCTTATTTACTCGACTTATACCGTCTTTTTTCTTGAGATCATCTAAACTGGTGACATGCAAATAGCTGTGAAAAATCCTTGAATTTCTTTAAACTCTGACCGTTTTACTTTCTTCTCAAGATCAGTATTGATACCAGTATTAGTTGATAAACAAATGATACTTAAAACATCAGTATCACATTGTATTCATGTCCATTCTAGAATACATTATTTTATTATTTGCTTGCACTTTGTGACCAGACTGTCGTGACTCAGAATGTTGTGGAGAATTACTGGTGTATAATATTGACTAATTTGGAGACATTTCTTTTTTGGGGTGCTGTGTACAATGTTAAGTTGTTAACAAGATGCTTTGTTTGCAAGCTACAAGGTCGAATGTCTGATTCATTTGACTTATCAATGCTACTTCTCTTTGGTTATTGTATTTGTTGATGTACTCTGTGTGATGTGCAAAACTGATCTGGTAAAACTGATAACTGTGTGTCAGTCATGCTTAGAATTTTTTATGCATTACAGTATATTGTAAAAAATGCTCTGAGTGAGGTGTTAAACTTTACTCGTCCTTAGCCTTTAGTGCAGTTTAAATAATTGTTTTATTTAGTATATATGATGTGTACATAGCCAGCACAGAGGTGAAGTGGTCAACTGGCAAAGCTGAAATTTACTATTGTGTCGAAGCACTGCTGATGGGTGCTGAATCTGTAGTGGTATGTTAGTTTAGTTACTATATACAAGCAGCTATTTGCATTGTATCATTTTAATACCTGCTTTCAAATAATGTTGATACTTTTGGATTTCTAACACGTTATTTTATATGATCTACCACGTTGCATATTGTGCAATGTCTGGCATTTCTGTGTGTGTTGTCTGATAACGTTAAAAGTTATGGATATTTTGGAAGAAATTTTTTGTTGTTGTCATCATACTTTCAGCTGGGGACAAATACATTAGATCATCAGTAATTGAGTATTCCGAGCTTGTGGAGCAGATCCTGGCAGTCAATTGCACCGTTCTTACCTACACTGAGAACATTTGATGCGGAACTGGCAAAATTTTGGTACAATTGTCCACGTAGGAGGAGGAACATTTCTAGGAGTTCGACGATGCTTTTTCAAGGGATGAATCTTTGAGAACTTTGTTATGTTCACGTATACATTATACACTGCTCATGCCATTTACCGTATGTCTACTGAATTATACATGGTAAAGCCAACGTAGAGTGTGGACGTGTGTGTCACTGCTGTTGGGGATCCACATATTCTTGATCAGATCCTGTTTTAGTTATGTAAGTATTTTCTGTTGAGATTCTCTTCCGCTGTATGGACAAAGCTAATTATTGTTAACATTATCAGCTGATGATGATTTTACAGTGTTATTATTAATATTAATGTTATATGTTAATATTTCAACGTATGTTTGTACTTCATCACATTGACTGCTGTGTGATGTGTCATTACATTACCGTATGCTACGTTGACAGGCGTCACAGAGAGTGTGCATCATGCAGCCGTCACTGGCTCGGCTCATCATCGGCGACTCTGAACTCACAGTCGCTGGAGACCAACTTCCGCAAGATTCCAAGATAGTTCGGCTTCGGACGGAATTTCCATTTATTACGTCTGATGTCACAATTACAGCCAGGTACATCTGTTTGTGTTTAACTTAATTCGTCCTCTTTGGTTGTCACATGCACTGTTCTAACAATCTTGCATGAAACTAGAAGTGCTGCTGAATCAGTGAAGAGTCGCCCGATGTGGTGTGGTGTAGCATGTGTCAGTCATTGTGCAGCATTGTGTGGTGAGTCTGTTGGCAAAGTTTAACGTCATGTTTTTCCACAAGATGGTCATTTGAGAGATCAGTCAGTCAGTTGCACTGGTACTGACAGCGTGATAAGTTGAGCTATAGTCAGTGACGTTCATTCACTCCAAGGACAGCTAGATGTGAGGGTCCTGTGTTGTTTATGGTCATTGTAATACAATGGTCCTGTCTTTTGTGTAGTCTTGACAAACTGGAATACCACGCTGGTGATGTGATGAAGTTACAACTTCGACTCGACTCTTCTCCCGGCATCAAACCTAGAATTAGTCATCTGTCACTTCAGGTTGGTCCAGCTGCTGGGCTTTATTACCTCAGTGAAGTGTGAACTGAACATTATGAGATGTTTACACAATGTCATTGTCTCTGTTAAACACTGTTCACATATGTTAATAAGAAACAGTTGTGTATTGACTTGCATGTAATTTGAGTAGATTGAATCTCATGGAGCTGGTAAGATTCAGTAAGATTTAACGTTTTGCCTTCTTTGAATTAGGATTTGCAGCCATTTGAGTTTTTATTCCCTTGAAGAGAACCAGAACGGTCTGTCTGTGCAATAATGTTGTTTAAATAAATATATAACTTGTGGTGGCTTTCAAACAACTATGGAGGCTAGTGAATATTTGACATAGAATACTATCTGGACTTCATTTTTTACATACAAATTTTTTACTGTTTAATTCAGTTTCTGTCGTTAGACTGTGGTGAAAACCAGACTGTAATAGTTGTTGATTCTATCTGTTCTGTATCAAATGAACTGGTATTATTCATTGATTAAGAGCATATCAAATGGATTAATTACTTTACCAAGTCTTCTTGTCTTTTGTCCACTGCTGATGATGTCTGAAATTCTTAGCAACAGACAACAGTAGTTTGATGTTGTTCATTGGGTGTCATGGAAGGCGTTCACGCTATAAAATGTCTTCAGAATCTACTGTACATAAACCATCATGGCAGGACACAGTCTGAAATTAATCTTGTTGTTAGACAGCAACTGTTCTCGTTGTTGTTTAATTTCAGTTGCTGCGAGAGAGTCAGTTGTCGCTAGAGAAACTCTCGCCAGTTTGCAGTTCTCTGATTGGCTGTGCGAAGACCAATTGGAGCTCATCGTTTGGTGCATTGGTACCTCACATCTGTAGCATGGTAGCAGCTGACAACTGTGTCTACCCAGAGCAGCGGGACGACGGCAGCGCTCTTGTTGTCTGGGAAAGTGGGCGTGTTTATGACAAAGACGGATCTCTTCTTATCAAGTAACACCAGTTTTGTCGTGTTTTCTGTCGTCGTATTTGTATTTGTACAGTTTCGGTAGTTTTTAAGTGAAATTAAAAACATCGTTGTTTTTGAAGTACCAGCTGTCTAGCCCATTAGCTTTTATACGACAATGCTGTCTACAAATCAGCTGACTTATTTACTTGTGTTGAACAAAAATGGCTGTTACGATAGTTTGCCTGAGAAATGCAGACTTGGCTGCAGACCAACAGGCCAAGGTAATCAATTTGGCTTTGAGTTCACCTGTAGGCTGCCACTGTCTACATCCAGAGATTGATCAGAGACATTGTCTCTTACTGAAAATGATGGTCATTGAAAGCTTGCATGATATTATAGCCTTTGCTGACGATGTTTTGAATTGGGTTTCATTTACGATATACAATAGTTTATAATTAGATTATAGTTATTTTCTGTGTAATAGATATTTCACGCTTCTGTTGATCTGTAATGTCAACTGTGTTGCAAGGAAACAAAATCTGCTAGTAAAACCTGTACTAAACCTGTATTTGAAAAGATTTATCCCTTCAGCAACAAGTCAGTATTGGCAATGCTGGTGTTTGTTTGGTTGTCAGAGGTTTTAACGACCTGTTGATTCCACTGAAAGATGTAAATTGTGTGGATGTTCCTGCAACTGCCTTCGGTCGCAGTCTCACGGTATACTGTGGAATTTATGTGGCATGATATGGCTTAAAGGTTGATAACAATGGCATTAGATTATTCCATTGTTTTAGGTTTGAAAGTGTCAAGGTATTTTGTGCAGATTTTTATGCTAAATGTAATGTAGTTAGTTATCATGTATTATGCATAACATTTGCCTGTTTTCGCAGGTGTTGTATACGCTAAAAATAGAACTTGCTTTTACAAGAAACAATCCAGTCATTATGAACATTCCGGTGTGTTGCATATGGCAGCGGAATTCAGAGGTACGTTTGTAATTCATTCACTGTGCTGGGCATATTATGTGGGCGTGTTATGTTATAATTCTGTCTGTCTATCTGTCTGTCGCACTTGCCATGTCATGATGGCTTAACATCCAGGTTTCTCTCCACCCAGTTGAATGCACTTTTGATGATACCACTTTCAGTCCAGTACAGACAATTAGCCAGCAGTGAAAAAGCACATTAAACTTTAATGTTTTCAGTCTGCTTGTGAAATGTAGGCTGTTGAATGCCCTTTCAGTCAACATTATTTCTAATTTCCTGCCTGACTGATCCAGCTGTTGACTCCAAACATTTTCAGCAGCACTTAAAAACACGTCTACGAGTATTTGCTGGACATTACAGAGCATGAGCACATTTGGGGTTTTCTACGTTACAAATCAAGATTAACTTTCTTTCCTGGGGGGACTGCAAAATTCCAGACACAGGCATTGCTTATGCGTGTGTTGGGGTCAGAACTTACCTATAGTAGAATTGCTTTGATGATGATCTTGGTGTTTTCGTGTAGGCTTTTGCTCTTTATTGGTATTATTCACGTGTAGATGAAATTAAAGTGCATCGCATAACTGGCTAGCTGGAAGGATTTTCTTCCTGACAGTCTTGTTGTGTTGGTAAATGTAGTGGCGGAAATGGAAGCCTGCAACATGGATGAGTAACTGTCAGATATTGCTGTCAGTGAATCCACTTTGCCGTCTAGCTGATGGTGTTGGTAAGTATTCTGCCAAATCTTGTTACGTCACATTTTATTCTCATCATGATTTGAACTTTTGATGACAATACAAAACAAGAAAGCCGTGCTGCTGCAAGGAAACCGCGCGATGCCGCAGCTACTCCGGTCAGTTTTCACTGCCATGTTGTTGCATTTCCTTTTCCAATTGCTATGAGTACCATGTCGCCTTTCGACCCTCCCCCCACAGGTGTGTAGTATTTCTGGTTACGTACATGTTGTTTGGAGTGCATCAAAAATGGCCACAGTGCTGCTTCCGGTTTTGGAGAGAAAGCCAATGCCCTATGTGCTATGAAACGTAACATTGCCCTTAACGCTGTGATAATATACGTTACAACGTCCGGCTGTCATTGTGTTCATCGACCTGCAACACCTCTCTACATATCTACTGTTCCAACACAAACCTCACAGCCAACAGCTGTTGGCTGAACAGCCATAAAGTATACTACAGCACATTAATTCTTTGCAATTGTTCGTAACCAATGACCTTCGAAAGACAAACGTCATCACAAAGTATAATAAATAAGTAAACTTCAGTGGATATTGTGACCACATCGAAGACACAATAATGACCTCAAGGTCATCCAAGGTCGTTGATTTGACACAGTCAAAAGCGCGTATAACATTTCCTATTAGTCATCAATAGTAGCGAAAGTAACCTTGGTCCTATCTTGCTGCATTTCAGAGATATTACAGCTTTTGTACGCCGAAATCCACTTTTATCGTACCCCACCCCTATTTCAGCCAACTTTCAGGGTGTTACTCATGGAGTAGACCCGTGATGTTGGGGTCTGCGGAGAGCGAACACCTCTTTCTAACTGACCGTGAAATTATTTTCGAAGAATTCCAACCTATGTCATCACAATCCATCAACGTCACAGACAGGCTGACAGCTGGACGGACGGACAGACGACATGCGATCGCAAGACCGCGCTTTGCACTGTAGTGCATCGTGCGGTAAACAGCAGTATGTTAAATTAATGCGTTAATATGAAGCCATGTAATTTTAGATTTTAGTTTTTGTTGCTTTTTATTATCTTCAGATGTGATTTTATGTTAGCATACTGTGTCATCTGTATGTTTGCGTTGTAGTTACATCAGAATTTTCACTGTTGCCCGGCGTTAATGAGGCATCGCAGCAGCCAGGAGTTGGCAGTACTACTACCCGCTGTTGATGATGAACGAGCCAGTATTTGAGCAGCTGCATTGAGTTTATATTTGCACTGTCAAAATTAATTGTGATCAACCATTGTTACTACAGTATTTACTTGGCCTGTTAGCTGTGTACTGAGAGACACATGTATGGTTTGTGTTAACCCTTTGACATCCATCATTGTCATATGGGTCATCCTGTACCAGACCAGGTTAAGCCATCATCTGTAATTTTTTATATCCAGGCACTCTCCTGAGCGTCAGAGTGCCCAGATGTCAAAAATCACAAACGACGACTTAACCCGGTCTGGCACAGGATGCATTATAGCTGTTCCCATATGGCAACAGTGGGCGTCAAAGGGTTAAATTAATTATGATAAAGTTTGAAATGTGCTATTGGCAGTCATAAGTGACAGAACTGACAGGTATCAGGTGTGATCAACAACAGAAAAGCAATAAGACGGTCATTTAGACATCTTATGGTGTTCTTTAATGTGTTAACATGATGTGCTGGTTTTTTTTTACTCTGTTTTGTGTTAAGGCACCTGGTGGAAAATCTACACTATATATAATAATATATAATAATGCTGTGAAATATAACATTGTCGCCATTTGTTATAACAGATGTGTTTTTTATATGGTGCCTTCTGCATTTTTATGTGCAGTTGTTGATGTTTATTTATTACTGATTTTTGAGTCACTCGTGTGGCACAAATACATTGCTCAGTAAGTTTTCATAACGCTGTTGTAAATTGAGCTGTAACTTGTTGCTGTGTATATAGTGCAAAACTCAGCTGTGTTCAAATGTAAATAGTTTACATCTTGTAGCCTTAGTGCCTTTATTGCTATGCATTTGTTTAATGACTTATAATAAAAGCTAGGAAGATTTTAGCCCATGCATCACAGAATTGTAAGAGAACAGTTTTTTGAAATTTCTGTTAGTAAGTAACAAAGCAAAAGAAACTTTCATGAAAAATTTACAGATTTATTAATCTTCAAATTTTAATTTCCAGTTTGGTAGTTTCCTGTTTTCAGCTTTGCTGCATAAATGTCGTAATACTGCTTTGTCTGCACTCAATGTGGTTTCAGATTCAAATAAGATATTACGCAAAACTTTCTTGACCCAAACCTAACAAATTGAAATCCATCCTGGTGCAGATGTCGTCTTTAAACAACTTGTGCTACAGATAACACCACAAAACATGTGAAAGACTGTGCCAGACATGTGAAATGAACTCGTAAATGGATTACAGTGTTTGTATTTGACATGCGTATGATGTTCAACAGGTCCAGAGTCGTCCTGTCCTCGGAGACATTGATTAAAATGCTTGCAGTGTAAACAAGACAGTGTTACCAAGATTGCCGACTCTTTCATTCCAGACCTTTGTGATCGTTTGAAATTAACACATCAGCAGTTAACCTGCATGTGCTCGGCCCACGTTTCAGGCAGCAGTCGTAAATACAAAACGCTACAGCATTTGAATGTTGAATGCATACTGTGCATTGCATAGTGTATCAACATATTTGCTGTTTCAAGTTTGTACTCACTGCCAGAATCTCTTGTCCCTGAAACTAATGCTTATCAGTGTATTGTACTGTATGACATCAACAAGTCATTACCATGTTTATTGCATTTACTGGTGTAAGATATGCTGACCATTTGACCAATACGTTCGACTATTAGCTTCTGAACTGGCTGTGTGTGACATGTGACATAAACATAAACAGTGATCGTGTCAGTGTTGGACTTTGTGGATCTGTTGTGCTTTGAGTGTTGGACAGACTGATGCATCAAGGCCTATGGAGAATAGAATACTTAAACACAGGTCGTGCAAACAGCCCGAAGGTGTGGGCTGTCAGTTTGGTGCCAGTGGCACCATTAGTGGCAGTAGTAGTGGTAGCAAACTGACACTAAATAATAATAAAATAAATAATTAAGTAATCAAACTATAATATTTTAATAAATATAATATACTATAATCAAACTAAATAATTTTCGCAAGTCATATTACAAACAAGCGATACGTAAAATCATGGCCTCCCCCCTATTTGTTTACAAATTGCGGTCTCCGCACGACCTGTGTTTAAGTATTCTATTCTCCATAGGCCTTGTGATTCATGTA
>Ga0056114_1000526_pt1 | contig 13764 bp, 9 predicted proteins | sample WorMetHERISLAND1_FD_77005 | JGI IMG/M metagenome (GOLD analysis project Ga0056114, IMG submission 77005) | Marine gutless worms symbiont microbial communities from Max Planck institute for Marine Microbiology, Germany - Olavius loisae HERON... ...
AACCATTGCGTTACATTTGACGTTGAATATCTCGGAAACCGTTAGAGATAGAGGCTTGGTTCCAAAGGACCACCAATAGGAAATGGCATATGGGCTATCGAATGGTCACGTGACCGATGACGTGACCAATACGCTTAGAGCGCAATATCTCGAAGACTACTTGAGCTAGAAACTTCAAATTTGGTATGCGGCTTTGTCTTGCCATTGCTAATTGACTGTCGGGTTCTGCATACTATATTGTGAGGCAGTACGGTCGGCTATCCTAGCGACAGCTTGGCTTCTTGTTTTACTCATCGCGTGCTACGTTCCTAACGTAGCGAAGAGGAGTATATGAGATCAATGAAAGTATGTATATATTGACGACCGACCGACCAACGACCGGCAACCGACCTCTCATTGGAAAACTTCAAATGGCCATATCTCCGCAACGGATCATCCGATCCACTTCATGTTTGGTTCTAGGGTGGGGTTTTCGGGGACGGCGGATCTAATGGCGCTATTTCTGCCAACGACATGTACGTCCAATTTACTTTGCCTTCGGACTTCGGAGACATCACATCAAATCACTGTTGATGCGTAATACGCTGGAGCTAGATTTCTTATCGGACGGTACCTAGGCTATACGGTCTCGAGGCAGGAAATAAAATAGCAGCTTTTAACTGGAACAATTTGAGAATAGCGAATAATGCGCCATCCACACGTTTCGTACTAATGTAGAGTTTTCGGAGTTGGCGGATCGTTTGGATTTACTTCCGGTTGAACCAAATCCAAGAGGCGGCCGCACGTCATCTTGGAAAATTTCGAATGAATATAGGCCTATCTCTGGAATGCGTTATCTGATCCATTATCATGAGAGCAGCTTTGCAGGAATATGGGAGAGAATAATGCGCGAGGAGTAATTAGATCGGTTACAATCTAAAATATTTCTTGTGCAAACATGGTTTTCTCTAATCTGTTGCTATTAAAAGTTCTTCAATCAGAGTTTGAAAACATGACGGTGCAATGAGAATTATTATCGCTGAGCTGAGCGTCTGCCAAAAAGCCAGACAATGATCTGGAACTGAAATAAATGTGAAAAAAGCGACAAATCTTGTTAAATTTCACGGCAACACTTGTAATGGTTGTCCACGTTAATTGCCATGTTTTGAAACAATCCGGAACATAGTACACCGGCAAGTTGCCAAGAAGATAAACCACCAATCTCGTGCAATTCAGCGAGAAATTTGAAAATGCGAATTTTGTTCGGGTTTTGTCGACAAAATAAATGCCAAAGAGGACTTCTTTCAGTGACACTGACTCATACAATGGACTCGACCCGACCCGACCAGTGGATGGACCCGACCCTTGTCCAACTCTGGACCGACCGTGATATCTTGAGTCTTTCGCTAAATAAGCCGCAGTCGCATCGGTAGCTGGGCTTCATCATTAAGTAAAACTACGGATGTATATATAAATATTCTTCTGGATACCGTACTGGCCACGGATGTTAATAAATATTTTCTGGCCTAAGCTAGGTGCCAACAAAAATGGCGGACCAATTTGGGGAAACTGCGTCTATTTTTAGCTGTAGAGCAAAGGACTGTGGGATTGTTTTCCTACTAAACCAATCACAACAAAGCAGCAGTTCGTGTTTTGGTTAGTCAGCCAATCACGCCATATGTCGGCCATATATGTTGGCACTTGCCGGTGGATATCACTTGCGGCGGCTATATAGTGGAGACCTGTGAGTAAAACTATCGGGGTACGGGACGCACCTGCTTCCGGTCCGGCGCTAAGCTGGTTCTCGGTCCGATGAGGTCGTAACATGGCGGCTAGCGGCAGACACCCAGCGCACTCGTCCTGCACGACAATCAGCTCCGTCAGCGACGACCCGACCAGCGCCGACTCCGCCGATGACGTCACTTCCGTTTCCGGTGTGCGCGGCTCGAACAGATGTCGCGCGTTCTGGCGCACGAGGACCAGTGACGTCACCGCCAAACCATTTCCGGTCTCTGCGCCGTCGCTGGCCGTAGCCAGGCCGGCGTCTGTCGGACTTCCCATTCCGTTGGTCGCCGTAATCTACGCATTAACCAAATTACAAAGCAGCGTGTCACGACACTCGAGCATGTATCTCGGCCCTGCTACGGGCAGATACGATCACTGCCTGACGTTTCCGTTTCCGTAATATTTTACTGACAACTAGAAAGTAGTCGATGACAAGCCGTTGAAATAGATTTCTTACCTTAACCCCAGCCAGGCAAGCTAGCACGCGATATTTTTACCCCGGAGGGATGAAGGTTGAGTTGACCTAGGCGGCTGGCTACAATACTGAGATGGTTTACCCGCTGGCAGAGGGTCACCAATCGACGTACTAACCGGGCCTGACGTAGGGTAACTACATTGATCGACACCAACACGTTACCGCTAAGCCATACGCCGCCACGTAATGCGATGTAAGCGGAATGGTACCGCAAACGAACTTATAAAAGCAACTGTAACAGGATAAGGTAAGGGCGGCAACAGAAATATTGCCGGCGGGCTGCAGACTCACTAAACACAGCACTAACAGCTGTGAATCCCATTACAGGCCTACTGCCTGGTGACCCTGTGATGTTAATGCACTACATCAATGCTCTTATACGTAACAGTACGTTCTTACTTACTTAAAAAAAAGTTAAAGCAGTGTTAAGTTCTTAATGTAAACATCTCAGAACTACAGGGTGTCGCTTGCCATATGGGATCACACAATGTTACTTGCCACCCGACACAAGCGAACGCACCCCGCCTTAACCCCAGCCGGTGAAGGCTGGTACTCGATTTACCGACCCCGGAGGGATGTAAGGCTGAGTTGACCTATGCCCTGATTGCACCTGGTCCTGGAATAGAACCGCTAGGTCGGAAGTCCGACGCCCTAACCGCTGCGCCACCGAGACACCAGAAATGAGTGGTAACGATCTGCCCCATACTCTAGACAGTGTTTAACACACTTATTACACTGTCTTGTGAGTTGTGGCCGATGATCGATAGTGTAATGCCCAACTGTTGTTCACGCATGACTGCCGCCATGTAGTTAGTGACACGTTATACCACTCCAGACAGTAAGACATGCTTATACCAACATTCACAGCACACCGTGTTGACTCGCCGACCTTACTCAGTTGCTTATAATGACGGCACAGAAATTTCAACCAGCAAACAGAATGGTTTCACAGTCGAAATTCGCTTATCTGTACATTGGTCTAAAGATATTAACTCAAAACAGGTGCTTATTCCTATGAGATACATGCAAGCGATGACGTCTGAGTTGTTCACATGAATGCTTTGCAGATATCACACAATACGACGTAGCTGAGTTGGTTGGTAGCCGTCTGTCCGTCTCATGTACAATGTTGTATAAATTATTAACTAGCAAAGCCGCTGACCTACGCACATGGACTTAACACCATGGCACTCGGCGTCAGGCCGCTAGAGAAGCGCCGAGCACCAGATTTCGAATGACATGTGGTTCAATATACAATACTTACTTACAGGTTCCATTTACTTGTACACAGCTTAAGTGATAACAGTCGGATGTTTCATTTTAGTCATAGTGTTAGTCTTAAGAAGTTTTTTTAGTCAAGTCGACTAAAGGTTATGAATTTTAGTTTTAGTTTTAGTTAATGTCGTAAAAATTTTTGTAACCAATTTTGGTTAACTGCCGGGACGGATCGAATAGAATTTGAGAAAGAATGGGTGCACTTTTTTGACGTCTTTCCCACCCGCTCCCTTCCATCCCTTTCCCCTCTCTTCACTTTCCCTCCCAGGAAAGGCAACTGATGGCAAAGGGCATATGAATATGATTTTCTGATTTGGGTTATTCTCATACCCTTAATGTGTTATAAAATTCGCCATTTTGCCAGCATACACGTTGAGATTCCGAAGGAGGCGTGCCCCCCCCCCCTGAATACGCCTGTGAACTGGTTTGTTGACAGTTTTTTTGTAAAACTGTTTTGCGCGTGCTAGCATAGTCAGAAAGCAACGGCATACATACTCAGTATATACGGTGTGTTTACAAAGAATTTTTACAAAAAAATTTTGGGGACGTTTAGTTATTGTGCATATGATGATGATGAAGTTATTGTGCATACGTTGTTTTCTGGCTGGCCAGCGGGTGTTAAATTCTCAGAAGTTGTACAGGATTCAAACGTTTGGTCAAAATTAATCGAATTTAGCTGATTATCAACTAGGCGTTCAATTACTCGACTGATATTTTTCAAACCGATAACAGCTCTATTCGAACGCTACCTCATAACAGGAGAGAAACGGTGCGCGTTGTCACGCACGATGATACGCCACAGATCGTTGTGCCGTTATATCGAAACTATACAGTAGTTCGTGCCTCACTAGAAACAGATGCGGAACAATGTCGGCATTCGCGGAAGAAATGTTCCTGGATCCGTCAGCGAATGAGCGACCTCTACACTGAGCCCACGCTCTACGTGCTCTCATGTCACGTTCCCACGAGGTTATTTAAGTATTCGAGTTAAAATTCGAAACAATCGAAACCAGAGTACTGTATTTTGACTTCTCATCTGATCACTTGATACCACTGATTTTAGACTAGTTAGTTAAACTATTAACTCATTATTTGCTTTGCTCATTTGCTTTGTTTCTTTTTGCTTTGTGTTTTGTGTTTGTGTGTGTGTGTGTGCATCTGTACGGGCAGTTGTTACTTGTTAGTGCCACTGGCCTTTCTGTCTTATGGAACATTTTAGTACGTTTATTTTTCATGTTATTTTTATGTAACTTGTGTTCTGTGAAATAAAATGAATGAATGAATGAATCTGGCACCAGCGGTCAACCGTTCAAATTGTACAAAGGTTTTAGTAGCTCCATGCGATCTTCTTTTATCAGTGAAAGGTTAATTAATCGTTGTAATCGTCTTCCTGATTCTGTTGATTTTACCTCATTGCTTTGTTTTAAAAGATCTCTCAATAACGTTGATTTTAGTCTACTCAGTTAAACAATTACTCGTTTACTTTGTGTTTTGTGTGTCTTCTTGCTGTGATGCAGACAGAGTTAGTGAGTTACGTACCCGGTGGGTCTAAAAATCGAAATTCACGAAATCCACGAAATCCACCAAAATTTACGAAATCCAGTGTCAAATGCCACCCTCTGCAACAAAATCAACTTACATGAAGCGAAATTTATCTAAATCCAACGTAAGCAGCCACGAAATTAACGGCTTCCACGAAATCCAGTACTGTTTACGAAATCCACGCATTCGCATGCATTCAATAGAGAACATTCGACTCGGATGCTAAAATTTAAACTTGAGGCGACTTCAATCTCATCAACAGTCCATATACGCCGGTCTGATAATGTTGGCGACAGACATTGCTGATTTAACCAAGTTGCAGAAACTATAGGCCTATTAAAGACAATGGATTTGGTAAATTTTGGTGGACTTCGTGGATTTCATGGATTTCGATTTTTAGACCCACCCTTACGTACCTTTGTGCGTTGGAAAGTATCGCAGCAGCAGACATCGAGAGATGACGACTCCAACAGAAGTTTGATGGCGTCGATGTTATGAAGCCTCAGCGCCACGTGAAGTGGCGTCTCTTTGAGAACAGTCTGAAACCAGCACGCAGACCGACCAGCCGCATAGTGTAAACAGCCCATTAACATTTGCCCTCCGTAACGCGCGAGTCGATGGGTTTGTTATAAACCAAATGCACAAGTGACGAGAATGATTGGTCGTAATCGTGTCACGTGGTATGAAACATAATCCAACGTTGAGTAAAGGCCGCAACCCAATAGGCGAACTAGTTAGAAACTAGTCGGAAACCCGGGTTGCCAACCCGTTGCGAACTGGTTGCGAACTAGTTTCCAACAAGTTGCCAACTAGTTCGCCTAGTGGGTTGCGGCCTTAATCGAGTTTGTTACACCCGCACGGGTAATTGTATAAAATTTTAATGAGTAATTTCACATTTTACTGACTGTTCTTAATCGAAATCCGTGCAGCATTGCGGGCGAAACAGACTTCAATGTTAGGGCAGGCGATTAGGTACGGCCGTACGTTCCCACTCGGAATAGCGTACACGTACGGTAAAAATGCAATTACAATGTAGAATTAGCGACATTTTTGTGCGTAATAGTAACTAGAACTTCTCCCCTACAGACGTTTTTATTGTTTGTTTGCGTTTGTAAGAATCATTGACACATTCAGTGCTGAATTTTGTGAACTTTGGTTGTAAGTAACTTACGCTTACGCATAGTTTATTTTCGTCATATAATGAGGTCAACGTACGGTAAACGTATGTTAGGCCCCATAACGCTACCATAAGCCCACTTTTACAGATAAGGGCCTAATCAACGTACGGCAAAGTAACGTACGCGTAGCTGATTGGTTGACGATTCTTATAATTTGAGAGACAGACATCGCAACTTCGTATTAATTGAAAAGAACTCACAAATCAATCACCGGCATTTTATCGTCAGACAATTGTATAAATATTTGTACTGACTGTATGTGTGGTTTTTACTATGTCTTGTCTGGAGTTGCGTTCTGTCAACTTCTATTAAACGAATATTGTATTGTATTGTATTGTACGCACGTTATCGGAAAAATAACCTACGCACTTTGGCAGGCGACACCGAACATCATTTCGTTAATGTTCTATGCACTAACGATGTCGTCCATTTGCCTTCCGCCGCGGATGAAATACGCCGCGAAATGAGGCCGACGAATATCAAAGACCAGTATCGATCGCTGATTGGTTGACGGTTCGATTAGTGGCACCAATCAAGTGCCTGACGTTCGGACATCAAAGGACGCCGACACGCGGCATCCACGCAGTAATTAAATTCCTCGCTAATGCGCCAGTCGCTACAGCGGTCGATCACTATATTACAGTGATGCACGCAATGAAAAATACGCGAAACCGCTACTTTACGTCAAGTTGAATATACACAGGTTAAAACAGTTTTATTAATCGTTGTCTATTTAATTTCCGATGATTACATCATTGCTCACGTGACGATGATTCTCGGTTGACTGATTATAATGACGATTTGACGTATCAGTTTTTCTCGCTTCTTTGTATGTATTTTATCGTTGCTCGTTTGATGTTTTTACTTCATGTCACAGTGTGCGTATCTTATGCTGAATTAAGACTGAGTTATTACATACCAGTCAGACTGTATGGCATTTTATTTATTTGCACGTTTGATGTTTTTACTTCATGGTGAGTCGGTAGCCCTACTGGTAGCGCGTCCGACCATGGCCATGGTCCGACCAACAATCGGAAGGTTGTGGGTTCGAGGCCTACTAAAGTAGTGTGTATCACAGTGTTGACAGGTAACCGCCAGGGGTGAACTGTCCGCTGTGGCCGGCCGCCACTCCTTCTTCCGAGCTGTAGGAAGTTGGAGTTTATAGACTGTCAGCGTTGATGAGCGGTAGACAAAAGCTGATGCTATGCTGACGCTTTCAAGCGCTCTATAATATCGGTAGCCATTTATCATTTTTACCATTTATTTTGCACGTGTCCATTCCGTTTTGTACTTAGTTTCGTTTAGCCAACTTTATGTAATGTTGACCTTTTGAAATACTTTCATTTTAAAATCGACGAAAACTGTCATAATAATTAACTAGGTTTTTTGGAGTAAACATACAATTAATTTAGCGGTCTACAATTTAGTCAGCCCACCGCTAGTGTTACGTCGGTATTTTGCAAGCTTTGATAGCGAGTAGCCTAAAACGATTAGTATAATACCGCGGTTTTTTCAGAACCGGTATTCGACGCATCACTGTACTACCGATCCATTACGCTGACTCAATTTGGTCTAATTTTGGAACGAGTACTCACGGACAGCGTGATTTTTAGTACACTCTGCCGCATTACAGTAATTACAATGTCGCAATGTAGGCTATAGGCAGGCCTACCCCGCAGGCAGCACAACTGTCCCTACACTGTGCTTAAATAGCCTACAGTGTGTAACTTGACCACTCAGGGTTATGAGGGCCAAAATCGACGACTGGTTAACAGTATCTTAGTTGCAGGACAGTAAAATATCTAGGCATCACCGCACGCTTGGCCACAAGTAGTGTGAATGTCCCCTGTTAGGTGTAAGATTTTTGTTCGGAAATGGAAGTAGCCTATTCATTTCAAACATGCGCCATATCGCGTTATTTTCACAGAAAACATCAAGTTTTTCTTCGAGGAGGGATACAACCCGTCCCCACTATGGAGGGGACCCAACACCCGTCCTTTGTCGCCTTCGCTTGTACGTCTCAGCACAATTGTTGCTACTCCACTGACTATCAAGGCGTACCGCATTATCACGATGGTGTCTCGGTGGCGCAGCGGTTAAGGCGTCGGACTTCCGACCTAGCGGTCTTGGGTTCGATTACCGGTCCGCGCGTTATCAGGCACCTAGGTCAACTCAGCCTTGCATCCCTCCGGGGTAGGTAAATCGAGTAACAGCTTTCACCGGATGGGGTTAATGCGGGGTTTGCTCCCTTATGTCGGGCTGCAAGTAAAATTGTGAGCACCATACTTCGGTGGCACCCCGTAGTTCTGGGATGGCTTGCCCATGAAGAACTTATCCGGCTTTAACTTTTTTATGATGATAATGCGGTACGCCTTGACAGTAGCCACAAAATATCACGAGTCACAGAAAGCTATCAGACTTCTTCAGCTGCGGGCGCAGCAAAGAATATTAAGCAGACAGCATGGCGGTTCGTCGGAATTATGAAGAAATGTGATTGATGATTGATTGCTGTGCGTCTTTGTAACAGTTCTCCGGGGATTTGCCACTGGTCTCTGCATGCCTCGGGGAGAACCGCCCGCCCGCCCGGCCAACTTACTGGATAACCAGCTCGGAATTACGTCATGATCGATGACGTAATTATGTCCAAGCGCGATGACAACCCCGATTTGGCCCGAGACGAAACGAAACGAAGACGTGACGTCATTGATGAATAAGTCGTCGGTGAAAAATTTCGGACGCAGGAATGCTGATCAACCGCTCCATTCCCCACCAAATGTCAGATAGAGGAAATTCTACCTCCAAAGAACGGTTTAGCCTAATAGGCTACAGCTCAACCATCGGGGTCACTCTAGGTTATCAAAATGTCACGTAGTTACAGTGTAGATGGCTGGAATTGGACTTCCTATTAATGTTCCATGGCAAGTATAACATAACATAACATATCTTTTATTGGGACGGATAAAGTACAAACGACATCACATAAAAATGCTTCGTGATAACACTACACTCACGAAAAAGACGTCTATTGACAAATGATTGCTTTTATGCAGTTTGTAATTACACTGATGAAGATCACAGCGCAATAAGAGTTCCCGAGAAAACTACCGGTAAGGCTGTGTCTTGCATCGTTTCATGATATAGCGAGTTATCAGCAAAAATACTGAGTTTTAAAGGCCGCAACCCACTAGGCGAACTAGTTGGAAACTAGTTGCCAACCCGGGTTTCCAACTATCCAACTAGTTGCCAACTAGTTCGCAACTAGTTCGCCTAGTGGGTTGCGGCCTCAATGGTGCTAGGTACAGTTTAGCAGTTTAGCGTAATTTTCGTCACTTTCGGTGATGCAAGTTAGGACGAATATAAAGAAGTAAAACTGCATTAGCAATAATTCATTGGTGAGTGTATTGTGTGTAACTGTCTGCAGATTATGTATGCCAAATAACTGTACAAGCTTAAGTATATGTTTTTTAAAATTGCACACCGTCAAAGTTGGCGCGTTTGCTTGATACAGCGTCTAAATTCGTGTCATTTTCGGTGTAAGGTTTGAAAGAAGAAAAGTTTATAAAAAGCAAACCTACATGAAAACTTAAACATGTAAAGTCTATTTTAGTGTCTTTTGAATATTTCAGTTAAATGCCATCAAAATAGATCCTTATAATTTTGAACTATACCGTTTTAAATTTGGTGCATTTTTTCTGAGACACAGTGTAAGTCGGATAAAAATAATTCCTCACAGAAATCCACCACGAACTTTGCATCGGTTGCCGGAATTAAAGTTACGGTTCTGGGTGGAAACAATAGTTGTATCCAGTACAAGAATGCTATGAATCAGATTGCTAAAACTCTTGGGTATAAGGCTACTAAAAGACAGTTCCTCCGCCGGGATTTAGGACGGATGTTCGCGACGTTAAAAGGCCTATTTTTCCAAGGGATTGGTATGATATTTGGGATGCGTTCGAGCTGTACGAAATCTTCAACATTAGAGATGGGCCGTTATTAGTGATGGGCCGTTTGCATGTCGAGTCCAGCGATGCGAGACTCCATCGGTCGAGTGCCATTAGCATTCACCAGATGGCGTAGCGACGCCGACAAACTACTTCCGGTCGCCGCTGACCGGAAGTTAATCACGTGCCGACGTGTTCCGACAGCAGACAGCGGCCTTGTGCCATTGCAGCACACGTGCCGGTGCTGGCCCGCCTATCATCCTATGATTATCAAGCTTTTTATTTGTATGAGAGCGGCGGCACTTTTAAGTAACCCGTATCGACGCATCAAAGAAAAAAAGAGTCGACAGAATGAGCGAATGCACTGATAAAAGATTGTTGTTTGTTTAAGATATCTGTCTTTTAGCGTTTTATCTCAAAAAGTTACAGTTCGATTTCGACAAAACTTAACAATACGGTACTCCTGCTCCTGGTTGGCAAAGATTAAATTTTGAGCTTGATCCGATCATAATGAATGAATGAATAAGTGAGTAAGTGAGTAAAGTGAATCAATCAATCAATCACTCTTAGATAATTGTCTAAATAATATTCATTTACGATACGAAGGGTTTAACGTGGACTCACACTCAAAAGCTGAGTGTGGTCAGCTTCATCTAGCAGACGTAGCCGGAAAAAACAAAACTAAAACAAACAAACGCCAGTGCCCACTTAGTTCGGTACACGTTAAGATCCGTGAAGGCAGTCCAGTAAAGTAATTTTTCGTTTTTCGTCATTTTCTTGCTCTGTTGCTAGCTTTATGGTGAATAAAAATGAATACTTATAATACTTAATACTCATAAATACTTATAAGTATTCGAAAATACAAACCTCGTCGCGGATGTTGGCATCTGCGCCGTAGCTAAGCAACAGTCGCGCCATCTGGAGGTCACTATTCGCAACTCCGTGTTCAACTGCGTGATGTAACGCCGTTTTGCCATCCTACAGCAATGAAGTCACAACACACTTGACATAAAAACAGCAAGTGAGAATTGTCACGTGTTAAACGTGTTCAAAGAGACTAGAAAAATACGACAAGGCAAATAAAAGAATGCCTTCCGAACTGAAATACCAGCCACTTACAGTAATGTTGTATTTCGACCATTCGGCCCTAGATTTTCAAAACCGAATAATCATGCATAACTAGGCCTACGTTCGATTGCGTGTTAATATGTGACGAGAATGCATCCAAGTCATTGGAGGCTAGAAAGAACTTTGATGAACTTCACCTTTGACCTTTAATTAAGATCACAACTCATCAGTTTTACGTTTGTGAATATGCTAATTAGTGTCGACTTTGTATTACCACTTCGGCTGTTTCGAATAAAAGTGTTATGGTCGGAAAATTAGTCGCTATTGTATGTAAAGTATAGTACAGAAGTCGTAATAAAACAACAGAAAATATAACAAAGTGAGATAAAATTCAACAAAAAAAGCAAGCATAGCTGACGCAAACGTAAGCGCGCAACAGCAGTGCGTGTAAGAAGGCCCTCAGCGAACAAATAAATCTATGGGCTTACAGCAAATCAACCATTTCCTATTGATAATTAATAGTAACCTTGGCAGTACTACTTATCGTTCGCGATATTTTCGCGTGCAGAGGTTGAAAATTGCGATTTTCGCCCACTGCATTCTGATTGCAAACCTATATAGCAGAAAAACGTCCGGCAATACCAACGTGATCTGCACATCGTTGAAATGTGGATTACATTTGGTGGGCTACAATCCTGTCGCTGACAATGCGGGTCTATCTTCATCCGTTTACCCGACGTTGCCTCCCAAGTCTCCAAAATCACGCGAAATTCCTGCGAAAATTCCAGCCCATATCAGTTCAAGGTCATCCAAGGTCAATGATTTCGGTGCCAATCGAAAGCGCATAATAGGGGCCTATGCAACTTCATAATAGTCATTAATAGTATGTTTGGACGAATCTCATATCGTTTTCGAAATATTGACGCATAAATCTAGAAAAGAGCTTGTTTTCCACACCCACCCTTTTGACGCCCCGCGCAGGGGGAACCGGTCAGAAATTCTGTATGAAAATTTATATCGTAAAAACTAGATGGGTGTGGTTACTGTGTTGTGTTAATTCCACGATCCTAACTTCAACCGTTTTGACTGATCCACCCGCGTGAGAGACAGACAGACGGACGGGCGATATGGATATGCTGTCGCGCGCTAAAAACCATACTAAGCTCGGTCATGATATCGCACGGAAATCAAAATGACAAAGAGCCGGAGTTGAAAGGCTAAACATTACAAATGGGTTTAAATCGGCGTCAGCATCAATGGACCTAATATTGATCACGTGACGAGCCTCAGGTAGCCAATCAAATGGCTAGAAACGAGCCAAATGCTATCAGATATCGATGAATTATTACTGTATCGTACACGCAGCGAACGGTGCGGCAAAGCCTCTGTCTATAGCAGATAAAATCTGCCGTAAGCGGAACAGAAACAGAAACTATCGAATATGTTCAGGAAATACAAACTTTATGAATTTTAATATGAGTTTCTTGTAATCAGCGCCGTGTTTAGCACCCCGCAGCAGAGGCGGCAATGCACCACAAGCGACTGGAGGGTTCGCCAACACTAGAACAGTCTGCAAGCGGATTAGGCAAGGATAGGGCTGAGATGAAAATATTTCTAGTCGGCTGTAATGTTCGCATAAGAAAGACAGCATGCTGATAACGAAGTTATAAAATAAAATTAGCAGATGTTGAAAAGTCAACTAATTTTCAAGAAATTTAGATATCGCAGGGAAATAGCGTATGCGCTGGAAGTATATGACAAGGTATTCGTATCTGCAACAACCCCGAAGGTCACTCGATGTTGTTAGCATTGCCGTTATCGTCAGATCACGCATCATCATCATCATCATCATATTTATTCTCCGATAATACATCACCACAACAATATCACAAAAAAACCATACAATCGGTGGGCTGCCAGAGAAGCTCACTGACTGGCCGCCCGAGTAAAAAATAAATTGTCCACAAATAATACTATCATACAATAACAAAAAAATTACGAAATACAAACCAAAAAAACAACACTGTGCAGGTGCAACAGGCCATGAACAATACCACCATTTTATATACAAAATGGTGGTATTGTGGACCGCATTACTTCCTCTTACGGGCGTGCTGTCAGTATGTCGCTATCTTGCACTATTTCGAAGATCTAATATTTATTTTATGAACTACGCGACCGCGAATGAACTTGAACGAATCCAATAAAAGAGCACAAGTAAGAAAGACGCACGAAGTCTGCAATCACGGTAATTGGTTTAGTTGACGCTTATCGACATTTTGGCCACCGGAAAGTTTTCAGTCATCCGAAGTCATTAGAAATCACATCATTCGATAGACTATAATGTACACAGTGGTTGCCATTAACATTTCGTAATATGGCCACATTATTTGTCGTTTTTACCGCGCGATGCACTTTAGTGCAAAGCGCGGTATTGCGATCGCATGTCGTCTGTCTGTCCGTCTGTCCGTCCGTCTGTCTGTCTGTAACGTAGGTGAATTGTGATCACATAGGTTGTAAT
>Ga0056114_1000527_pt1 | contig 13760 bp, 4 predicted proteins | sample WorMetHERISLAND1_FD_77005 | JGI IMG/M metagenome (GOLD analysis project Ga0056114, IMG submission 77005) | Marine gutless worms symbiont microbial communities from Max Planck institute for Marine Microbiology, Germany - Olavius loisae HERON... ...
CCCCTAGTCTACAATAATATGGGGTGACTAGGGGACGGCTCCCACAGCGGGCAGGGTTGCCAGGCCTGAACGGCGGTGGGGCTGCCGCCGCGGTACCCCCGCCATAGGCCTAAGCGCAATCCAGTTATTTATACATATACATATCCGTGCTCACACCCGACCATACTGCAGTCAAAGCTCATAGGAGATTTAAAAGACATTACAAAGAGTATTTACAATCATTGGAATCAATCAACACACAGAAACTGATAATATATGAAAATAACAGGCTACCAAGAACAATACACACTTATGACTACGATACACTATAATAGTCACACACAACTAACAAAAACTTGTCCGTGTAGCATAGGCATAATTGATGCATCGTCATCGTTCAATACAGCGGAGCATTTCCATTCACAATTCACATCAATTCTTTTCAATTCACTACTCGTTCTACAGTTTTTCGTACTAATTTATTGTAGTCTGAGCTAAAAATAACTGTTGTACAGGAAACAAGTAATGCAATCACTTAGATGTAACGTATAATAATTGAAGCACATTGGTGAAACATCACAAAACAAAAATGCATACCATAAAAATTTGTCGTACCTTACAATTCATTATTACAGTCAGTGTACAAACATCCATTTTATCGTCTGAATCGAAGATCAATTCGTTGGCGTGAACAGAATCAATTTTTTCCACTGAATCAAAATGCTCCACGATATAGCGACATTGTAAACAACAGTACGCGCAGACACAAACTCATTACAAGACACTACACTACATGAACAGTAAAAAAGGCCGACTGACAACGGATACAAGAACTCATCATTCAGCACTCGACGAGTATCATATTGCATTGTTACAGCAAACGTCATACAGCCCGAGAAGATAACTTAATTAAATTAAATTAATCTACTGGAGTACTGTAAGAAGTATGTGAAAATCAAATGCATGCAACAATTTCACGTCATTATTTTTATTGCAATTTCCAGAAAAAATTTCTCGTACTCTGCACATGCGAACATCAAAGCGTGTCAGTCGCAGTGAGATTTCTGCATAACGACCGTCTCCAACAGAACACAACCTTAACACTTAGTAGCTGAGATGCAACACTTTACGACACGCAATCCTCGGAACTCAGACTTTGTTCACAACATATTAAACCTTTGACGCCCACTGTTGTCATATGGGTACAGCTAAAGTATCCTGTGCCAGATCGGGTTAAGCTGTCATTTGTAGTTTTTGACATCCTGACGATCAGGGCTGAGCGTCAGAGTGCCCGGATGTCAAAAATTACAAACGACGGCTTAACCCGGTCTGGCACAGGATGTTTTATAGCTGTACCCATATGGCTACAGTGGGCGTCAAAGAGTTAAGGTGGTGATTTTCACGTAATGGGTTAAATAAATTAGCTTAACAGCTTAATTGAAATTTGCTAAACTACGCACGTAATAGCAGTGCGATCAGATAATAACAGGATTCTTCTGCGTAGTGTTCTTGTTGCAGGGCGGTCCTACAGGACTAGCGACAGCACCACTGATGTGCCGCTAAGATCTACTCACCACCACCATTAGTCTTTTAACAATATTCGCTGTTTACGACCGAACCACCGTTACTTGATATATTTTCGTTTACAACTCTCTGCTTATGTTTACAATGGCACTTCTCTATGGTTTAAACACCCCGAACGAACACTCAGCCACAACCAAGTATTTTGGCTCCTTACTTGAAAACATCCACACACGGAGTCACACAATGACACAAAAAAGACAGACAGACATACATCAGAAGACACTTGAGCTATACAGAACGTATCGTACATCAGTCAGTCCTCGTGACAGTTGAGTCAATCAACTAGATCGTGGTTCAGGCTGCTCAGTGCAGGAAAAGAAAGCACAGGAACTTAAAAACCCAGATAAACCGTTGAACGGCAGAAATACCAAGACTGAAATAGACTTTTTTTCGACTCCTTCAGTTGGTCCTGTAACTGGACGTGGCTACACATCTCTCTCCAAATTTTCACGCTTGTTGTCCATTTTCTTTTCCAGCACTTTCAGCCGATACACCGCCGTTGCCGGTCTATTAAATTCCTATCGAGCAACTGTCTACAGTCTGTGGTGGGCTGCAGGCACAACGTGCCCGACGTTGCAACACTCTACGCAGGCTCATCCGTCGGTCTGAATACCCGAGGACAATAACCCCCCAAACAAGCCCCCATATTGCTGTCTAGGGGTGGGGGGTTATTGCCCCAGTGGGTGCTGCTAGGGTCACTTGATGGTGAGCGAAGCGGCCGCGTAACTCACGGACGAGTCTTTCATGGCGGTGCAGCGACTCGACTGGGCGTACTTCATGAAGCGCAGTGTGAACTGGTGGCCGTTGCCATTCTGCCGAAGCACCGACACCATCTGCAGCAAGCAATCAACCCACACAGGTCTAGTAATGCTGGGCAAGTTTTGAAACTAAACTACACTAGTGCACTAGTAATTCGCTGATAGTTTTCATCGTAATTATGTGTTATATTTATTCAAAAAACTTAATGCAGATTTCTGCACGACATTTGGCAAAACCTAATGATTTTTGACATGTGTAGAAAGGTGCAACTATTTGTTTGATGTTGTCTATTATTTTTCAACTGCAGTCAACTTGTAGTTTAACTTAACGATATTGTTATTGATAGAAACTTTCAAGAGCTGCCATTTTCTGTTTCTCTCTGTGCTAGCGTTGATCGCAAGTGACGGCTAGCGAGATCAATAGACCGTCATCTACGTTGTTGATCACACCTTAGTCGGTAAATTCTCAAAATTCTACATTGCAGGTACGATGAAGGCTACCATTAGAGGTGATCACATAGGAATTTTGTAACACTCATTGCTCTCTGAAAACTACAACATTGTAGCTATCAGGTGGTAGAAGGACTTCGACGATAAGTTAAGCCATTTTGCTACAATAAATGATCGTGACCAACAAATGGATGGACAGACAGACGGACAGGCACCTTTCAACAGGAAATGCTGTGCTTATGCATAGCATCACACAAACAAAAACCAAAACCAATATAAAAACTCAGATTTTTGCCCACAAAATACCTAGCAAAACTAAACCGAGTTTTTGAAAGCGAAAACTGTCAGTGTCACAACAGTAAATTTTAATTTTCCACTTTTCCAGGTGTTTTAAAATCAAATGACCGACCCTTCAAGAAGTTCGTCATGTTGGGTTGGTTTCTCGGAATGTCTCACAGAGAGAACTGACGGAGCTGACTGTATCAGTAGCCATAGCTCACCCTTTGACGCCCACTGTTGCCATATGGGTACAGCTATAAAGCATCCTGAGCCAGACCGGGTTAAGCCATCATTTGTAATCTTTGACATCTGGTCACTCTGACGCTCAGGGCTGATCAACAGAGTGCCCAGATGTCAAAAATTACAAATGACGGCTTAACTCTGTCTAGCACAGGATGCTGTATATTGTATCAGACGTGTACAGTGGGCAGCAAAGGGTTAAAGCAGAATACATCAGAAGGCTTATGTGTTGAACAGCTGATTGACAGATGACCGCCATGAGGCGCGAGACACTCACTCCGAGGAGAACGCCAATCGGATGTCGTCCACAGATGGTGTTGTGGCACTGCTTCAGATAGCTGTTGAAGCCGACGTGGTTCAACGACTCTATCAGGTCCATTCCCTGCCACGCAACACATGCGCTCTATGCACTAGCACTATGAGAAAGAAAAAATGTCTTGAAAGAATGTCCATAGCTAGTAGTGTTGTGGCTAGTGTCACGCAACAGTCTAGGTAAAGAGATCCACAGTGATGGACGGAGTAGGGAAAGCGCCCGAAGGCCACGAGTTCAGACAGTACGACGAGCTGATGACCAGCAGTGTAGTGTAGATGACATCTCTGTGCCATCTGGGAAACCGGAACACAGTCGGCAGCTAGATACCGAGGTGCAGTATCGATGAGGCAGCGACGAGTCAAGATGATGACTTTATACTTGATGTGCTCAGGCACGTCAAGCCAGTGGAGATTGTCAAGCATCAGCTGCGTCAAGCCTCGTCAACTTCCTCGTACCAGTCAGAATGCGGGGCTGGGGGCTGCTGCATTAATCACAGTTTGCAGTTTGTTGGTAATGACCTTTGGAGCCCGGCGAGAACGACATTACAATAGTCCACCCGTTATGTTACAAAGACGTGGATGAATTCGCCGCAGACTCCGCGGTGAGCATCTGCCGAATATGTCCGAGTCGACGAAGATGGTGGAAGCAAGTCGCACTAATGTTAAACAGGTTAGAATGCAGACTAAAAGTGTCCTAGACGAAGGAAAGACGATGTGTCAGAGAGAGACGATGTGAGTTCAATGTGTCGCAAGTAGACAAGGTGTCACAGTGACTAGGTTCCCACCATTCTGTCAAGCTGCTCCACGGACTGCCAGATCTCGCCGTGAATCTTGTTGTAGTAAGTGAACTTGAACCTCTGGCCTAAGCACATCACATCACGTCGCCCGTATAACTTATACTGTGTTGAACCATGCACTATCACATCACATACCACGACAAAAACAACGTCAAGTGTGGGAGAGTAGTTCTGGGACAACAACAGATCACAGCAGACTCCGTTGAAAATTCACGTTTACTGTAGTTCGATAACGAGACACGTTGCTGCGCTCCCGTCACGTGACTGAAGTAGGTGTCACTGATAACATGAGTTGTGCCTAGTGTCACAGCTAAAGACGCAGTGCCAGTAACGACACTTGGAAGGAATAAAGGTGTTACTGTCAAATAGCTACAATGCCTTCAACTAATGCACAGTATGGTAACCAAAAGAATATTTTTTATACACATGCTGATTGCTGACATAATGCCCGAGTAACCTTGACTATTGAACTGTTTAATTCAGAATGGAATGGACATTTAGAGGCACTGGACTGTGCCAAGTTTCAAATCAAACAATCGTGCCGCCAGCCATGGCCGACTGGAGGGGCACTGGCAAACGTCACAGTACTAAGAACTATCGACTTTAGCTCCAGGCTGAACAAACACCAGTAACGTCTCCTAAGCTTGAAAATGCAACGAACACCACTATGCTCCGTGAAAAATGCTTGCAGCCGTTGAAAAGCCGTGCTGCAGATACATCATGCTTGACAGTCACGTTGGCATAAACTCGATCGTTCTGTGAATTTGTTGCGGTTTGTAGATAAAGATAAAGGTAAAGGTCTGGATACTTGATATAGCGCTGCTTACAAGAGGAGACTCGTGAACAGCAGAGCTTTACAATCTTGGAAGTGGCAGCTGATTGGCATGGGCTAGTGGTACAGTGGCGCGATATGCAGCCATCCATTGCCCGCGATAGCGGACAATGGACCCGCGGCGCAGCACGACAGACATACCTCCGCCCCAATCAGCCGCACCCTGTAGCCCGTAGGCTAGTACTCATTAACCGACCCTGCAGGGATGGCACGCTGAGTTGGCGTTGGTACACAGCAGCCATTGGCAGGATTCGTACCCACGACCTCCCGAAGGCAAGTATGGCACCGTACCACCCATCCACTGCGTACGTCGTACGTACTAGATGTACCAAACACCTTTTCACCTGAAAACCAAGTGTGAGCCGGCCTGACTTTGGAATCGTCTCAACAAGCATTTGCAGGCTGCAACAGTCCAGTTGACTGTGTCACCATGAAGACCTAACCAAACACCACTAAACTTCAGTCAGTGAGAGAGCGTTGCGTGAGCTCACCCCAGTGACAGAAGTCGGATGAGATGACGAAGAGGTTGTCTGGGTCGGCGAGGTACCGCGCCAGCAGCTGCCCGTACGATTGTTCTCGGTCGAGCGTCAGAGACCCGACGAGAATTGGCACGATGGTGAACTGACCCCGACAACTACACAGCACACACCAGCCAATCAGAGATCAGCAAATCACCTCGACACAGCCACCTGGTGAATGCTAACAGAACCAGACACGTGTGATGAATATTAATTCATCCGAACCTGGAGCTAGATACCCGCTAATTATAACTCACTGTTCTGATATAAATATCACAAAATGCAATCCAATCCATCACTCTTTGATTAGCACTGTTTTTTTGGCTGCCAAAGACCAATAGATTATCACTGTTGTTAGAGTATCATACCGTTAAGTTACTTAGTTCACAGGTGTCATATGACAGATAATAAGCTGTCAGTTAACACAACAAATACTGTATTCTCCTACTTACCACATCAACTCAATAAACACTGCTGCGGTGTAAAGTGACGAACCTTTCCATGACTTTTGCAATGTACGGCAGTTGCATCTCTATGCTGTGTTCGTCCTCGTCAGTTGATACACTCATCTCCTCAAACAGCCCCGTCGCATACAGCTCACTGTACACTGCAGCCACAAACTAGGCTGGAATACTACATCTCAGTCCATTTAACCCGGCAGTAGGCTCGTTTACAGATGAATTTATAACTGAGGGTTTTAACGTTGGTAAATGTTATCACTGGTTTAAAAACAAACTTTACGGTTCAGATGAAGCACTGTTTTGAAAAAATACACCATAAAACTTAGGTCTTAGCAAAAGACTAAATTCATCCAATATAGTATGTTCATATTACTTCAGTTAACCATTCTGTCTCGCTATATGATTCCTGACATGCCCCAAAACGTCCGTCCCTCAATAAAAATTTATGCAACACTGCAGAGTTGAACCAATAACTAAAATGACAGCCCAACACAAACCAAACTTGTCATTCATGGACAGTTATCAGTGCTACTAAGTGTCGTAGTCTTTGCATACAAATCACAAAGTGTGTTAAATAATGAGCTCATTACAGCAGACCAGAAGCTCTACCTTCAAGACAAACCAACAACGACCTAATCGTTGCCACTATTAACAGTTGTTGAAGTGTCGCTGTTCAGAGCAGCTTGGTGCAGTAAATAGTACAGTTACGTGACACAGTCCCACAAAACAAACCTCACACAGCATCGTTGCAGGGGCAGGATGTACGGTGCAAATATCGTTTTTGGCTTCATTCACTGGTTCACTTCAGTCATAACAATGCATGCAAATAATATTTGTTACCAGATATGTTTAAGTACCGGTATGCCAATTAATTGCAGAAAATCCGATCAGAAAACTGCAGTTTCAGACGGTCTTTGTGTGGGCTCAGGAGCGTTGTAGAATAAGCCGGTCTCGTTTTCTGGCCAAATGTTGTACCAAGGCGACTGAAACAGGCTAGTTTTGTTTTGCTGCCTTTTACGTTGTTTGCACTTTTCTGGGTCGTGTTTAATGTCTGTATTTTTAATTTGTGTTCTGTCCTGTATTTTTCAGAACATCCAACGTGCACTGTGCTGATGTGCTGTTAACAATCCATCGGTACTCGAGACGGTCTTCTCTAAAAACCACGGTTTACATTTTCAGTTTATATCAGGCCCATTCAACACAGCCGCTGCAACTGTTATCACCAGTCTTCCGAGACGAGACACAAGGCAAATAAAGAAGATAAACCAACAGTCGATAAAGCTCGTCACTAGTTAGCGTACCCTGGTTGTCGATGGTCAGGTCGTAGATCGGCGTTTTGTAAGTTTGTGTGGATGAAAGTGCACAGCCGGTGAGGTGAACGTGGTGAGCTGGTCCAAGGATGAACACCCGTCGACTGACATCAAAAACAACATCGAAACACTGACACTCAACTGACATCTCAGCACACTGCTGCTACACTCTCCAGTTTCACAAATTCACTTCAGTGACAATGGGTATTTCACACTAGTAACAGTCAAATAGGTAAATAAATTAATATAGAACAGTTGGAGAATAACGTATACTTATTAAAACAATAATATATAATCTGATAACTGAAAATGACTATTTACCGATGGTAGAATCTTGGTATAGTTGGAAACTTTTGTTTGGAAATGATTTAATGCACATATAATGAAGGAGCAATGTTTTTAGTGCGGGAGGTTAGGCGTGGGAGAGGGGTAAATGTTTTGAGCCGGGATAAACTATCTATTAGCCCTATTCAGTTTCATTTGGTATTTTGCTAATAGCTGCAGTTTCATTGTCAATTTCCATTTTCCATTTTTCAAACAAGAGGCTTAGCTATCACTGAGGGACGACGTGTCAGAAGCACATTATACTGGACGTTAAGTGAATATATATCTGCAGTTGGACAATATCAAATGTCTCAGTTGAAATAATATTTGACAACAAGAAAGCTGTGCTATCGCAAATATGACCGCGTGATGCGTGTTATATAATATGGGTGCCCCAAAAACCCTACCATAGAACCTTAACATGAAGTGGATAGCATGACCCTTTGCAGAGATATGGCCATTTAAAATTTTCTAAGATGACGGCTGGCTGCCATCTTGGATTTGATATATCCCAAAATAGCACCATTCGATCCGCCAACCCTGAAAATCCTACCCTATCTACCAACGTCACATACAGACAGACGGACGGACAGACGACATGCGATCGCAAGACTGCGCTTTGCACTGTAGTGCATCGCGTGGTAAACACTAAGTTTTTGGGACTACCGTTTGTTGAAAACCACATGATCAGTGTATTCTTCTGTTGACATTATACCACAACACGACTGACGGATGGACAGGATCATAACTTACTGCACTTAGCAGATAGGCTTAAAGCAAAATTTAGTGAAACTAATAAACTATATCGACCATTTTAGGACTATTTGATATTTGTTGAATAGTTTTAAGCTTTCCTGTCAAACGACAGTTTTGCCGTATCAGTTGCTTCTCATTAGTTGAAGCTATACTTCCAGTGTTCATTGGGTTCCTGATCACTCATTCAATCACAATCTCATCTTTAATCCCCCAAATCAAATCAATTCCTGTTCTGCAGCGTATCCCGTCTCAAATATTTGATAACAATTTATTTGTAATTCTGGCAGAAAACAGTATCAGCTGAACAAACCGTCACTGTAATATGTAAATAATACTTTAATTAAATGATATTCTCTCAAAAACGATTGGCTCCGTTATTCACTATGCCAATTGTTCAGCTGATACTGTTTTCTGTCTGTTTTCTGTTTGGTTGTGTTTTGACAACTGAAAATAAACGAATATGAATGAATGAATGTATAATATTCACCAAGCTTAAAACATCACATGACGACACATGCAGCCATCAAAATAAGCCATTCAACTGCTACACTGTCAGATAGGAAGGATCTCATGGTGGCTTACATCTTAGCTGGGTCGACCTGTCGGTAAGCATGAGCAGCTGTACTACCACTGTAGAAGTATCCTGCATGCCTGCAACGTTAACACAGTGTGATACTGCAGTGAACCGTCGTGACTGATTGAAACATACTCACTCCACTAATGCAATCAATACTCAGGCAAGTGTTATAGGGTACACACCGCATTCTGTTTGCCATTCAGTGGTTTGAAATCTGATTAAAGTATAAACAAGAAAGCCTAGCTAACGCTAAGGTAAGTGCACGACAGCTGTGCGTGTATGAAGGCCCCTAGCGAAGAAATCTACGGCAAATCAACGCAAGGAACAATGCTGAAGAGTACAATCAGTGGGTTACAACTTACAACGCTGTCTCTGACGATACAGGTCTATCTTCATTCGTTTAGCTATTGTTGCGTCCCAAGTCTGTTAAATCCCACAAAATTCTCTGAAAATTCGAACTAATGCAGTTCAAGAGTATCCAAAGTCATCGATCTTGGTGCCAATCGAAAGCGCATATGCAATTTCCTATTAGTCATTAATAGTAACTTTGGACATATCTCCTACAGTTTTCGAGATATTGACACATCTAGCTTCAAAATAGCTTGTTTAAATCCCGACCTCTAGTGGACAAATGCCTTGCAATATCAGCATAATCTATACATCGCTGAAAAGTACATTTACTGGGCTACAATTTTGCCGGAGACATTACAGGTCTGTCTTCATTCGTTTAGCTGTTGTTGCTCTCAAATTGCGAAAACCGACAAAATTTGACCTTACAGCAGTTCAAGGTCATCCAAAGTAATCGATCTTGGTGTCAATTGAAAGCTCATATTCGACTTCCTATTAGTCATTAACAGTAACCTTGTCCGTATCTGCTACGGTACCATTTTTGAGACATTGACGCTTAAATATAGAAAATTGCTGACTTTTCCCACCCCACTCTTGTTTGAGACCCCCGCTCGGGGAACCCCTTAGAATTTCGGGATGAAACTTGCCCCACAAAACTATAGGGACGGAGCTACCGTATGGTGAAAGTTTCTTTATCCAACATCAACAGTTTTTGTATGATCCACTCCACCCGTGTTACAGACGGACAGACGATAGCATATAGCACGCTAAGCACATGCTATATGCTGTCACACGCTAAAAACTGGATTAAATACATGTTCTTAAACTGCAGGACGATGACAACATTTAAATAAATTTATCACGCATTTCCAGCTGCTACAAACTCTTTCCCGGTATTGAAGCAAATTAATCATCAGAACATCAACCAGAGTCAGTATCACTGTGAATTTACTGCAAATGTCTGTCAAAACAGACAGCAGTGAAAAGGTATATAATTCTCGTCTCTATGAAGCTACCGTCTCTGCTATCAAATCAACAGATTCATGAAACCGCTGCCACATTGCTGCTTTGATCAGTGCTATTGTATCGGTTCAGCTCCTTAGATGATGCCGTTTTGCAGATTACTTGTCAATTAATTAAAATGTTAAATCGTTAATGCATTGAATTAATGAGCTACTGCACAGTGCAGTTATCTGTCCTTCCTACTAACAGAAATCTAAACGTTAACAATAAACTGACATAGTTAATTAATAGCACAGTATCAACATTGCTTTGATATTGCGATATGTTCTAAATATTGTATCAAAATGTCATACTGAACGTAAATTACTGAACACATCACTAAAACACACTTTATGCTCAAACACTGCCACCACTATATATAGTATAATGAGTCTTACGGCACTATGATCGCGCGGGCAGGTGAATGAACAATCGGTGCGTCCAGCAACCAGTGTGACAGATCCAGGTTCAGTTCACCACCTACACACAGCAAAACACCGCACTTGTCAATCACTGCTTATATACGAAGCCCAACGAACATGGTACCCAATCTTTCACTGGAAAAAAATCCGGGACTTTTCCAGGATTTTCCAGGATCCCCGTGAGAAAATTTCCAGGACCTTTTCAGAGCCCATGAATGCTTAAATATAAAAAACACCTTTTACTCACAACATTCGGAGTATAGTCCATTGCAGAAACTGTAGCATGAAGCAAAATGTTGACTGTAGTTGTACTCAGAAATCGGACGTACTTCTTTACAGTCTCTATATTCTGCTAGTTTCCATTAGAACCAATAAAAAATGCGTAATTTTCAAGGATATTTTCCAGGACTTTCCAGGATCAAAGTGCTTTTCCATGACTTTCCAGGTCCTGGAATTTTCAAGAAAAAATATCCAGGACTTTCCAGGAGGCGTGGGAACCCTGAACGAACATACACACTGAAACAGCCAGGCAAAAGTCCATAATAAGTAACTCGTCAAAAAAGCAACAATTGGGCAATTCCACGCCAGGTGGTCCATCATAGCAAAAAAATCAAACTAATATTTGTTCATCTACAGCAGTGAATTGTAAAAGTACAACATTTGCAGTGTTCTTAGTAAGGTTACGAAGACTGAAAATAACCAAAAAAACGTTTTTCGCGTGTGTTGCAGAGATGACTGTAAAACATTTCACTAAAGTGCTAGATTATAGCTGACAGTTGTGTTGTTTTTGTTTCTTTTTCAAATGCTTCTTTTTAAAGTCTGCATTGGTGTTGTTAGTCCATTTATTTATGTTTTTGCACAGTACTATGGTGCTACAGTATTAAGTCATTACTGCAGCTTGTATTATGTTTCTGGATACTAAATTCCCTATACTGCTAGCAGCTTGCTGAGCAGTGTTTCCAACACCGTCACTCCGTCACAAAACTTGTGTCACTCCGTCACAATGACACGGTTTGTTCCAGATGGTCGGCATCATCACTTGCCTAGCTGATGATTGATTGTTTATTACCATCAAACAAGTGGATTTTGTAACAGGAAGTATTTTCATCAACAAAATTTTTGTTGATGAAAATACTTCCGGAATATTCATTCATAGATAGCAGAAATGTGAGGAAGCTTACAAAGACTTACATCCACATGTCCAAATTGATGTCACTCCGGCACGCCTAGTTTTTTGGCCATATATCCAAAACGCATCAAGCTTTGTTTTGTATTCTGATGTTTAAAGAAAGGGCTAAGGAAAAGTGCTTAAGAGACACCTCACATGTTCTGCATATTATTCCGGTTTTAAAGAAAATCCACAAAGATAGTCAATCTGTCACTCCGTCACGGCGTGGAATTGCCCAGTTACAGTTAATGACTAATAGGAGTCACACATGGGCTTTCCATTGACACCAACATGGATGGCCTTAGATGACCTTGAACTGCTGTAAGGTCAAATTCACTTGGTATTTCGCTACATTTTTTGTGTTTCGGGGGCAATAACAGCTAAACGAATGAAGACAGACCCATATTGTCAGCGACGGAATGTAGCCCACTAAATGTACTTATCAGTGATGTATAGATTGCGTTGATATCGCAAGGCGTTCCTCAGCTAGGGGGCGTCAAACAATGGTGAGATGGCAAAAAACAAGTCTTCATACATACACGGCTGTCGCGCGCTTACCTGGTGTTAGCTAGGCTTTTTTGTCTTTTACATCAAAGGTTCGCACAATAAAAGCGAAAAAACTACTCGCAAATATTATTGTATTTGTAAGGCAACGCCTTTACACACTTTGTACAAATAAGAAAGCCTAGCTAATGCTAAGGAAGCACGCGACAGCGATGCGTGTATGAAGGCCCCTAGCGAAAAAATCTACATTGCAAGGAACATAATGCTGAAAAGTACTTTCAGTGGGTTACAAGTATAACAACGCTGTTGGTGACGATACATTGGACACATAGTATCTTTATTCTTTTAGCTGTTGTTGCCGCCCAAATCTGCAAATGTGTCTAAAAGCAAAACATTATTGAGGTCGAACTGCGCGAAGCACGATGGTCCAATGGAAGGTCAGCAGGACAGGCCTATCACTCAGTATTGCTTATGGAGATTGTGGCTGACAGTGTTCAGAAGCTGGTCGACAGACCGGCTGCCGGCAGCGTATTCCATGCGTTGTTGGCGGAGACGGTGCTGTGTACGTGCAGCTGCACGTCATCACTGCTTCTTTGGCAGCGATCCAGCGGCATACTTCAGCAGTCACTATGTCTGTCTAGATCTACTCAAACAACTCTCCTCTATTTTGTAACCGAGCAACATGGGCGGATGATGGGCTGGTGTGTCGAAATTGGAACCCTGGGAACTACTGTCTACTCGCTAACGAACTGTGTTTCATAGGCCTACGCCCTACGTCTATGTTTCTAACATGCTTTAAGAACCCCTACAAGAACGAGCAGTGATCAGAGCGTTTAGATTGTTTAGATTAGATTTCGACCGAGTTTTCAGCCCCCGCTCAAAAGTCCCGACCGCGTTTTCTCCGACCGAGTTTACCTAGACCGAGTTTTCCCGAACCGAGTTTGCATCGACCGAGTTTACCGGCTCTCGAAATTCACAGCTAGCCTGCTTAGGGGTCTACAATGATATGATCTTTAGGGTGTCACGAAACACCGCACCGGCCGCACCATCCGCACCGGCCCCAAATACAGCGATATCTTACACTGAATAAGCAGCAAGAGTAACAACATGCAAGTCAGAAATGCATGAAAACCGTAACC
>Ga0056114_1000528_pt1 | contig 13759 bp, 8 predicted proteins | sample WorMetHERISLAND1_FD_77005 | JGI IMG/M metagenome (GOLD analysis project Ga0056114, IMG submission 77005) | Marine gutless worms symbiont microbial communities from Max Planck institute for Marine Microbiology, Germany - Olavius loisae HERON... ...
AAGACAAATACAGCATACAATTATAACACAGCAAGTCCCCTAGTCTACAATAATATGGGGTGACTAGGGGACAGCTCCCACAGAGGGCAGGGTTGCCAGGCCTGAACGGCGGTGGGGCTGCCGACGCTGTACCCCCATGTAGTCTAAATTACACAGGGTTTGTTGCATATAATAGTATACGACCAGCATGCGTTGTCTAGCATCAAAAAAGATGAGTTATGCAAGGTAAAACTGTTACGGCTTCGACTTTCAAAAACTTCATCTGGTTTTGGTTGGTATTTTGAAAAAAAGTAGCAGCCGATTAACCTATTCACTGTAGCAACTACAGCGCCACCCACAGTAGAAATGCTGCAGCAGATGCCGAATATAGATTAAAAGTCACAAAATTTTGTTGTTGTGTATCACATGTTTGCGACTGATCATCACAAATAGTTACCCTATCTACAATGTGAGGCATAAAATATTGCACCCTTCTTATTCGTACAATAACTTTGCTAAATTATGTCGTACTGTGATAATTTTTGGCACATGAGAATATCCCATCACCTGCCTGTTTGATAGTCTTTGTAAAGTCAAAAACTGAGAACCAGCTATCAGATTTGCTATTGCGTACTTAGTAGCAGACAACAACGTAAAACGTGAAACAGTTGCTGCAACGCGAGACCCCAAACTTCATCACTCCAGTCCAGAGTCCAGACCTGTGGCCTCCTATCAATCCTTACCTTAATCCTGTGTATTACAGGACACGTGGAGTACTGGAGGAACATGTTTATTGGAAATCTGTTAATAAAACTGAACGCTGATGAACTGAAATGGCTTCTGATTGAAGTGTTGTTTGGCATCCAGCAATGTGTCGCTGATGTGCTGTTCCTCAACTGTCAATAATTTGTTATGAAATTTACATTGAGTTTTCTTTCACACTTTTAACCAGTCAGTCGTGACTTCTAAAGTTTTAGCTCTGGTTGTTAAACAATTTTGACATGTTTATTTAATTTTGTACTTTAATAAAACTTGGTCAACAAAAGTGACATTTTTACACCGTTTTGTTACAGATACATTCAGGTAACTGCTTGACATCCTAGACCTCAGCTTGACTAAGTTATTGCAAACCATTAAGGGTGCAATATTTTTTGCCTCACAGTGTACTTATATGAGTTTTATCGTATGATAAAGAGGTTTTGATTGAGCAGTGTTTTACGTCACCTCCAACACAGTATAGGTTATATGGGAGATGGTTTTTACAGGTCAAAAGATCCAACCAACAGTATCAAAGTACTGAAGGAGAAAGCTGCAAAGGAAAACAACACAAAAAAACATAAAGAAAACAGAAAATACACACACACACAAAAGTATACAAATAACCGTTACACAAATAAACACAGCAAGTCCCCTAGTTTACAATAATATGGGGTGACTACGGGACAGCTCCCACAGAGGGCAGGGTCGCTAGGCCTGAACGGCGGTGGGACTGCCGCCGCGGTACCCCCACAATAAAGAGATTATCACACGGCTGTTTTCACATCGGTCATATATCAAGCTCTCAGTCGATATCAGCCCTTGGCTTCGCCTCGGGCTGATATGGACGTTCGAGCTTCATATACGGGCTGATAGAAAAACAGCCGTGTGATAACCTCTAAATACACCGTGTCTCAGAAAAAACAAGCAAAATTATTTTTGTTATAACAACGTCAAACTTCCACCAAATCTGATAATTTTTGGCACAAAGATGACAGTCTAAAATTATACGAGATGCACTCATTTTCTACCTCACTTAACTCACGTCAATGCACTACCGTGTTAAACGCAGATGCTCCAAAATTGTTACATAATGCTCTAGTTGTAAGTCTCCGGTAAACTTTCAAACGACTTAATTAACACAAAATAATATAAAATAAAATAGCAGAATCGTATGTTCGTATAACAGTTCGTTTCTGAATAATCAGAATTTGTGCTCTTGTCCAGTTTTTGGTTCTGAATTCTCTAAGAAAACGGGTAGCAGTGTAACCTTTCGGCTGTCGTAAATTTTTGATCACAATCTTATCATCCTTTGCAAAAACCACTTTGATGAAAATGCTGACTAAAATTTATCAGCTGCTGTACACTTTCAGTGTGGAATATTTAAGTGGTTTAGCATTTAAACCACAAAATAATTAAATCATGTGGCCCCTTCTGTCGAATTGGTGATGCAAATGTGAGCAATCTGATAGTAATAATTATGACTACAGAGTTATGTAACAATGTGGAACTTCTGCGTTTAACAGGGTAGTACACTGACATGAGTTAGATGAGGTGGAAAATGAGTGCACCTCATATAATTTTAGACTCTTTGCCATCTTCGCCATCTTTGTGCCAAAAATTGTTAGATTTGGTGGAAGTTTGACGTAGTTATGACCAAAATAATTTTACTTGTTTTTTTTCTGAGACACGGTGTATGACATATACTTAATACGAAAACACTCAGATTTTGCAGTAAGTCCAACAATACTGGAGCCCTCCCCTCGATTGAGTGGCATCTGACACGGTGGCACGACAGCTGACATTAACTGTAAACTCATTCACAGCTGCATCACAGCATAAGTGATAAATAGGCATTTGTACAACAACATCACACCAGTTAACAAGCCACAACAATAAACCCACGACTCACAGAATTAAAATAGAATCAGTTACACATCAGTCATTTCTGGGAGCTGGTCGTTGGAACTTCGACTGCACTGCCAATACCATTATTAGTAACATGCAAAAGAGTGCTCACAAGGCGTGAGGTTTTCCAAACACACACACACATGCACAAGTCAGTTCTGTGAGTACTGTAGTGAATAATAAATATCCTATGTATAATGTATACTAAAACCATCAGAATAAATACGCGAAATACAAATAAACAGTAGAAAATGGGCAGAATATACACTGTGATAGGTACAAGTTTTCGTATGTCGGCATCGTCAATGAAACCGAAAAACTGCACTGAAATACACGACGTCAATGTAAACAGCAAATCAACCAGTGATGTTAGACGAGGCCAAAACCTCAAGGCCGAGGCCAGAACTACGAGGCCGAGGCCAATTTCTGGAGGTTGAGGCCAAGGCAGAGGCCAAAAATAATTATGAAAAAACTACCAAATGACGATTAACATTTAACAATATATGATTTAATATTTAAGATTATTGGCAATTGATTATTGCCGGAAAAATTAACAAAATTCCTGAATTTTACACGATTTGTGCGCAAAAATGCCCGATTACATAATAAGACAACGAGATTTTGAGGCCAGGCCGAGGCCAAATGTTTGAGGCCGAGGCAAAAGCTTCGAGGCCAAAATTTTGGCCTCGAGGCCATTTTGGCCTCGAGGACTTAACATCACTGAAATCAACCAGCAGCGCCATCTGCTGACGACAGCGTGCAACAATGCATCTCGTCCTAACATCGCCGCCCGAACTGGAGACCTACGTACACTCTGCCAGGAACATCGGTGAGTGTGTTTAGGGAGTTATTTTGAGATTCATTACAATGTATACAAAAACAAACCATGTGTCACGATATTATCCACAATACACGTAAAGATATATTGAAGCTATGCTCATGCATCAATAATACACCGTAGCCTATATACGTGAAAGAACGTAGATTAAAATGCACTAGGGTACAACTACACACAACCCTCAGAGCATTCAGGAATATTGGTATATTAAAAGGAAAAATAAACTAATGTAGTAAAATGTGAAGAAAAATTGGACTGAATTGTTCCATAACTGCTTAACTGCAGTCAAGAACAATGAAATATTTACAAAAGTAATGCAGCAAACGATGTAACCAGGTTACCCAACAGTAACCAATGCAATTGCCACTGTCTAGCCGAGAAAAAACACATGTCTGGCACAGGTCATGGTCTGGACTTGTGGTAGTGCGTTGGTTTTGATCAACACAGTTGCTCTACATCAGGCCCGGTTAATACTTGTAGGTGACCAACTGCAGGTGGGTAAACTATCTCGTTATGTAAACAGCCACCTAGGTTAACTCAGCCTTCCATCCCCCGGGGGTAGACTGGGGTTAGGTGGGGCACGTCCACCTGTGTCGGGTGGAAGGTAACACTGTGTGATCCTATATGACACGTCACATCCCGTAGCTCTGAGGTGTGTATATGAACAGCTATATCGTTTAACTGTTAACACACGCAAATGAATGACGTAAGAAATACAGTTTCATAATAGTAAAAACAGACGACTAAAAATGATCAAAAACGACAGCTTAAAATTGAGGGAGTTACATTGCATAAACGTTGTGTTTGGCTACGGGAACACCTCAACAGGTGACGCCGACGGCTTTGACAGAGCATGACTTGGGCGCCAAATGTTGACAGTATCTGACCAGATAAAATCTGACCCATTGTCCGGACTGTCTGACTGGCTGTGTCTGCTGCTCCACCGCAAGTTGTAAAGGATGCTCCTGTCCGCAGCTGCAGCAGGTTCCTCGTCATCTTGTGATGGAGACATTGGCTCCAGCGACTCATCGGTGTGAAGACAGGAGTAAGAATCATCTTCGTCAACACTATCCTCTTCATTATCCCACTCTCCTGCTGCAGCAACCGATGACAGGGGAAGAGACGAGTGGTTTGTGTTCTGGTCCGGTTCGGCAAATCCCTTGAAATCATCGCGACGGGCTTTGTCCTGCGTGGACAAGTTGTTAGTAGACGTGGCAGACACGTGACTATTGTCACCAGTTAGTTGAGCATGACGTGTGGCAGACACCAGATGTGCAACACTGCCTCGATACTTCCGCTGACACGGTTTAAACTCGGCAACATCAATCAGAATGAGATGGTCAAACTCACTTTTGTACACCGTTCCACAGCAAACCGTCATCCTGTTAAACAGCAACAAGTACACAATGTGAACAAAAACAAAATCATCTGTCTCCGGCCTCCAGTTACCCTTCCTCCTTCTCCAAGCACTACCATGGGTCAGGGGAGTGTTGTAAGATCAACCAGTGGAGCCCATCTGAAAACGAGTGTGTTAAAACAGAGACCGTGGAAGTTGGAATGGTTCTTCACTGGTATCATGGAAACTCTCATCGATTAAATTAACATTAAACCACTGATGAACGGACATCCACTGAAAGAGAAAGGTTACTTTATGTGAGTCACTCACCAGATTCATTGCTATTATTACTAAGTTATTACTAGGAATGCTATTTTTGAGACACACCCACGTCCCACACTTTCCTGCCACCTTGCTTGTAATCAATATCATATCATAGTACTATCACAGGTTACACAGAAGTACTGCTGAAACAAATGAAGAATTAAAATTTAATATGAGGGATATTTTTTCATTTGGCAAGGGCTCACATTTTCCCTTCCATTCTTCCTGTGCCTCGTTTGTCTCATTTCTTTCTGTTCCTTGATACTGAGGCTCAAGAGTGCTACCACGTCTAATAATGTGCAATTTAAAATGTTTATTTCAGTGAATTACATAGAGAACTGTATATGATGGAGACACTTAGACAAGTGACAGATTACGGAAGATCACAATGTTCAAATTCACTTGAGAACAGTTCTACTCTGTTTGCTGCTGTATTCTGAAAGTGTTAGTCCAAACTGGTCTAACAGTGTAACTTCCAGGATTCACTGTTCACACACTGTCAGATTTCATCATATGCCATCGGAATTCTTTCTTTGGCCACACTGCCAGGCTCTCCGAAGACACGCCAGCCCACCAAGCACTCCAGTGCCATATCGATCTGTCACTCTGTCATCTCTCCAAATAAGGCTGGAGGCGTTGCCCAGGCCATCCCAGTAACTGATGGATCAGCCAGCTCCACAGGGTCAACAACAACACTGCACCGGCTGATCTGTGGAGAATAACAAATCCATCAAGTGTGGGCGCTCGGGGGGGGGGGGGTCCTCACCAACTGTAAGCTAATGACAATGATGATGTAAATTACTGTTGTTTAAGCACCATCTATTTAAAAAAACTACAGCATACATGCACACATGGAAGTGCAAATAGCCAGACCAACCTTTTCCAGTAATCAGTGTCGATCAGCTGATCACGGAAAGCAAGTGACTGTGAGCGCCGCACTGGTCGTCGGCAGAAGACCTTTGTCCGTCTACCACATGTCATTGCAGTGGCGTGATACTTTGTACTCACACATGGCTTCTTTTCCTTCACCAGCTCTGAAACAGTCCACCAACATACATATATACCACATGCACAAATCTACTACGTTCTAAATATGACTGCTGCATACTGTAAAGTTATGATCGCAAACACCTTTTAACTATTTTCATGGTACGTAAACTTTTCAAAACGAGATGGCCAACTGAAACAGCAACAGTTTACAACACCAGATGAGCACAGTCAGTTAATCAGTGCAGTGAGATGAGCAGCGTTTAACGGTCCATTCAATATACAGATTTTTATTTTACATTTTTAAGATGATCTTCCCGGTAATCTCTTGACTGGTATAAAACACCCAGCCTTCTCTACCAATCACTGGGCTAATACTAACAAAACTAAATATGTAACTACTACAACCAGGAACAGCAGAATAAGGTTCACAATGCAACAGGATTGTAGCAGAAGCACATACCAGGTTTGATGGAAAACCGTTTGGGATGTCGAAGGCGCATAGGAGACGGTGTCCGCCATCGATGACTAGACAACATCCGAGCGTTATGTGACGATGATTTAGATGTTTTGGACCGCATGCCGCAACTAGTTCTAAGATGTCTGATTGTCTTCTGTCGATGCATAGTCCGGTGGCCAGGACCAACTTTAGAGCCAATGATCTGACAGAAACATCAACAGCATTCTGATAGTCATTCTCCAGACTTTGCAGTCATTCACTTCACAGTAACTGTACACTTTTTAAAAATGTCTTGTCTAAAACTGTCATGGAACTGGTATCAGCGGCCATGCAGATCTTTCATTCGTTGTAGAATTCACTAAGTGTCTGGTCAAAAATGGCCAAGGATGACGGCCAAGGATGATGTTGGTGGCTGCTGTTGGACTTACATTCTAAACATTAAACAAAACTCAGTATTGCTGAGTGCTGACCAATTCATAGACAAAACTCTGCTGCCTGTCACATGTGGCAATTTTGCAGCTGAAAATAACAAAATATCCATTGCATGTCTGTCCGTTGCATCGACGTGACGGCTTGGGTTGGATGGAGCAGTGTTTATGTCCCCGGCTTGGGAAATTCAACTGTTGATTATGCATACTAAATGCATGCACGGCAGTGGCATGGATTAGCAGTTATGTGTTTGTTTCAAATCAACACAGTTGCTCTACATCGGACCCGGTTAGTACTAGGATGGGTGACCATCTGCAGGCGGGTACACCATTTTGGTGTTTAGCCAGCCACCTAGGTAGACTCAGCCTTCTGCCCTCTGTGGGGCGGTAAAATAAGTATCAGCCTTTGGGCTGACTAATGATAACAAATGACAACAGCTGGTGTAGATGGTGGCTGCCTGCAGGTGGACTCACAGCCCAAGTCGGTTTACTTGGTCTGAGGGCTGGCAGCAGCCACTTGGCACTTAGTCTGCATTCATTGAATAAACCGAGTGAACTCTCACATTGACCTTGCCATGATGACAGCACTGTAAATATTGTCATTAGTATTACTATTATTATTTGTCCACCACAAAAATCACAATCAACCTGTTGCCTGATATACTAGGTACGGGGCCTTATTCAGCAAAGTAACTTGTTGGTAAAAAAGTAAAGTAATGTAGGTCATTTATATCGCGGTTCTTTGCGATCAGATCGCTGCAGAGCCGCTCTACAATTTACTCAGTGAGTAAGTAGTTTCTTAATGGCACATCAGCATACACCATTTCAGAGCCACTAATTTGTGTAGAAATTCAAAATCAGAAAATGGCTAACCTAGATAAATAAAATAATGCAAAAAAATCATCAGTGAGTCCTACAGAACTTAGTAGATACTAACCTTTATCCTTTGTGAGTTCATTCAACTAAGTCACATAGTAACTGTAACATTTGAACTGTGATTAATAATTAACACACTAACAGTTTACTATGCACCCTTTCTAATACTTATACTACCTTTCCTTCAGAGTAGAGCTTCATGACCACCAGTTCTGAGACCATGACCCAATGTAGTTACCTAAACCTCTTACAGGATCTTGTGAATCATAACAGACAATGGTCACACCATACACTTCACGATGCATAAGGTGGGATCCAAAGAGATGTTCTTACTAGCAGGGACATCTCCCAAGGAAATGGTGGGAAATTTCATCTTTTTCATCACACAATTTGCAGAGTGGATCAATTCTGACTGATCAATTCTGACTGATAGTCATCCTAATTAATATAATTCAGACAATAGTTGACTCACATGTGCCCAATTCTTGCAGGAGTCCCGCGGACTGTTGCGGAATCGTTTGACAATGAGCACACAAGCATTGCAGATGTCGCCCGAGTACTCATCGTCATACGTGATCCCAAAGCACGGAGCAAACAGCGACTCAAAGCGTTTACTACTCGTAAACCGAGAACTGGAAGTCTTCGTTCCACAGATGCAACATCCAGTCACGCTGTGGTACTGAAGCTTTCGGTCAATTCCCATAGCTGAGTATCTATCAGCTGCAACAGATACACGAGGTGGGCTTTAGCATACAGCACTGTAATTTAACATAGAACATTTTCACCGAGAGAGGAACAAAGGGCCAAAACATACTTCCTCACATGACTATAATTACTGGTAATTATTGCTGCGTTTGTGCAATGCCGAGCTACGTTCAAGGAACATTGGTACCTGCGGCAACAAAAAATATTAATTAAACACATTCGCAGATTGACAAACGGCAGTGCTGATGTAATGTCACGTTTAGGGTTAGAACAATACCAGAAAGACATGCAATACCCGATACCGAATAGTATTGCGTTTGCCGATAACGATACCCGATACCGGAAATGACGTCACTTGATTGAGCAACAGTGTACCTTACATTTAATCAGTTAAATAAACTACGCCTAGTGTTAATGCTGCCGACAAAACGCTCGCTCTAGATTACGTAATTTCTAGGCCTGCTATGTCATCCAAGTGCATTAATTACACTGATACAGTCACACTGTCACATGTATTTAAAATTATGTTTTATAAACAGCAGCATATCAGCACGATGTCCAGAGAGTCTATTGCGGCTAATACAAATCACCAGCTGAACTGAAAAGTCTTTCACTGGGAACGGATGTGGAAGGGGCAGACAGGTAGCTACGTGAGCGACACGATGATTCTTCTGTTCATTATGTTTCCACCAGTCAAGTGGACTGAGCTGACGCTGAATGTTCGGCTGACAGAGAAAGTCGGGAACCTCACCGGCAACTGTAGCTCGGAAGATACAGTGGCAGCCTGCAGCTCATCATCTCACCACTCACCAGCCACCGTGACACGGCGGTCTACTTCCTAGTAACTATACGCGGGTGGCCGGGCGGGTGGGATAAGTTGATGCGGGCAGCTGACTGGCAACTGCGTAACGCAATCTGCATGAATGAAGTGGACGGACCACCCATGGAGTCATTGGAGTTACCACCCAACTCGCTCAACCAACGCGCGCTGACTGCCGCAACAGTCATTAAGCCACTGCACATGCCACTGCAGGCTGGCGTCCCTGGCCGGCGGAGTATCCTGCCCCTCCTTGTCCCGGCCTGTTTTAGTATGACCGTGCCAGAAGCCCTGAATTCGACTATCGACTAAATGACCAGTTCCGGTTAATACCCATTCGATTATTGATTAACAAAAAAATTCGTAAAGCAGCATCCGCAGTTTGCATTTAACCTTAGTTAAATCTCTGGACATCGTGCTGACAGTTTTCGAAATGTTCCCATATGTTGGATTTGTTTTTAATGCGCAGACGCCATAATTAAATAATAAGTAAGTTTGTAGCACAGCCTATAACGCAGATAGCATACGCAACAAAGTTTTACTGATTTAACAAAAACGCATAAATCCGCCCTTACAGACGCTCTGCTGTTTCTTATGTAGCCTAAACAGTTGACTGAAGCTGACTGAAGTTTGCTCTAAGTGGATAAGCCTAACCTTCGTCTAATGTGTTCTCTATGTCCGGGCCGCCACAGTGTCGCTTTGATAAGTTAGCTTCAGTACATAACAGGTGCCGGGAACAGATTAGGGAAACGCAGTTCGAGGCACAATAGAGTAATTGATTGGTGTGACGGTAGACAGGAGGGAGGGGAGAGGTAATAAAACACGCGTCATCGCTGGTGTTGACGGCATGACAGTAGGCTACAAAGAAACTGCGTCTGACGGCGAGCCGCAGGAGTTCACGGTGTGGATGGCTTTTGACATCTAATTATTGCGACGCGACTATTCAGGATTCAGCTTCACTGATGTCTGTCGCCAGTCAGGCGCTTCCGTCTAAATAACAACCGGTGCTGCCAACATCTTCCACCGAAGCCGACTGCAGTAAGTAGCAGTCGTTACACACAGATAGAGGACAGCGAGTTCTGTCGAGGGTTGCTGACGCTGTGAAGATAAGCGCAAATCCGTTGTCTCCAGCGGTTGGAGACAACGGATTTGCGCTTATCTTCGCGAATAACGCCCAGATGGAACTGCTGTCGTCGGTGACTCAGCTGTACTTTGACGCAACGTTCAAAGTGGTGCCAACGATTTATTATCAGCTGTTTACTCTGTCCCTTTCGCCGATTTCGCATATCTAGTGTGTTAAGTCACGTGATGTCGCAGAAGATGACTGAACTGTATGTAAAAGTGTTCCAGAACGTAGAGCAGCTGATGCCGCAATTCACACCGACATCCGACATGTACGGCGGACTTTGAGGAGGCGTCAGTGCTGGACTTCAACACATCTACCCTGACGCTGGCCAGGGTGTTGGTTCCACTACACGGAAGCAATTATCAAAACTGTCCATCCCTGCTATCTGGTACTGCGTTGTCAAGTCTTGCGATGTCCACTCGTGCTACTTGGTCTGTAGTTTTTGGTATCGCAATTTGAGAAGGCAACAGTGCCCACTATGCAATCTGTTATGATCTATTTATCCCGTGTAGGTGCCGCCGCCACTGTACAACATACGAATCGTATTCCATGCATTGGACATCGCATCATATGTAGGCCAGTCACAGCGTTCCACCTGTCTGCCCCGCGCTGCAGTAGCCTGCAGATAAGCTGGCAGTAGTCGCTGTACCCAGCATCCCACCGCCCAATTCACTCACTCTGGTGAGTGTACAAGACGTGTGGGCGGTAGGATGATGGCACTGTTCACAACAAGGACATCATGGTCATTGCCTGCAGCAAGCTACTTGATGACCGTTCCAGCGGGCAGCGACGTCCGTAGAGGGGGAAGAGAGCATTCTCAGCTGCAGGAATTTTGTGCTCTACGCTATGCTCGTCATTGGGAGATAACTCCCTGGACACCCTCTGCTTCCTCAGATCGTACTACCGTGACAGTCGCTAGCTTATCTCACGCTTAACGTCAGAACACAGAGGCAGTTAAATTGTTAGGCCTATTAGCACGAAATAAAGGATAAATGACAGAGTTTTAATATTACCGAAAACACCGTTTATTGCATTAGGTTGGCCTGTGTTGCCTATTTTCAGTGAGTCATTCAGATTTTGTTCTAACAGTCATTGAGCCTAATACCGGTTAACCGGTTATTGCTTTTATAAAACACCGACATACCGGTATTGCCAAACGTGGTCGGTATTGGAGGCCCTAGTTAACAGTATAGACTTATGCTACTGCTACAAAAAAGCTGACGACATTAACTAGGTTGAATAGGTGTCTGTAAATACTACATCGGCCCCATCGGCCCATCGGCGCCCTGTCTGTCGACTGCCACAGCCGCCGGTTAGAAATTGACCGTCAATGTACTCATTCTTTGCACAGAAATGACAATAGGTGTAACCTATTGTCATTTTGAGCTCTGTCGTGACTGCGGGCTAGGATGCTTTAGTGAGTTGTTGTTGGCTGATATACGGAGGCTGTCGGTGGCGGCGGTGGTATTCTTGTATCAAATAACTTTTTTCACAACAAAACACAACAGCATCACTTTTGGAACTTTATTTGGGTAAAATACGATATCGGTACTGTCGAAAAATTGACTTTAACTGTTGCAGATCGACGTATAAACGTGTCCTTCATGAAGATTTCATACTCACAAGGTGCGAGAAATTAAGATAACGTAAGAAAACACAGCAGATGTATCACTACAAACGTCGGTTTCTGCAAATGTTTTGTCAACAATTTAATGTTTACACACTGTATTTCCGGTATGTGGTATTTCCGGTAGAGTATCTGGGTATGATTAAGTAACGAAATGCGTAATAGTGTAATTGTGTTCGCTAGGTGGCGCGACTGTAATTGACATATAATGTTATAAGTAATATGCTTTTTACGATTAATAATTCACACCAGTAGTGTCATTTCTCCACTGAAAAGAATTCAAGTAATTTTTTTTCATGGTTCTCTTTCACTTTTCTACACGGTTTGCACACAATTTGTGTACGGATATCTTATATGGAGGCTGAATACCGAATTTTAGTTGCAAACTACGTTAGACATAATGGCAAACGGATGTCAATTTACAAGAAATATCTCTTTGTGCTGGCATTCGTCAGTAATAAATTACTGACATTAATGCCAGCACATCTGGCTTATTCAGCTATCTTTCCGCCTCGTCGGGTGGCATTTTCTACCTGACGAGGACGGAAAGATGGCTGAAACGATGGTAAAAGTGCATATTACACCCGCCACCGCAAATGGTCCCAAAACTGACTGGTGTCAGTAGAATTAGTGTTGTTGTGCATGTTTCAGACCGTTTTGTTGATGGGAAACTGTAGTTGACTGAGTAGCAGGCCTGAATACTGAATAAGCAGGAAATGGACGCAGACAGAGCTGGTGGCTGTAAAATGCACTAGTACCGAAACGATATCTATAGTACCGATATCGTTGTCTTTCCCTTTATTTTAATGACTCAATGCAAACTGTACGCGCGCGACGGCGGTGGCAGTCAGCAAAGAGAAGTCGCCGATGGGGCCGATGTAGTATTTACAGACACCGAGGTTGAATAGGTCTAGTAAGCTTATTTCGCATAAAATACAGCTTTAGCCTGAATACCGGCTGTTATCATTGACTGAATGACTGACGACGGGTATCTCGTCTAATACAGCTTACTCTATTTAAATGATATTTACTGCTGATGAAATCACAATTTCATTATAAGATTTCAAAATTATTCACTATTTTTAATAATCACATTTCACTCAAATCCTTTGTTATATTGGGTACACTTCAGCGGTCTGCCTAAACAGCGAAATCCACCCAGCCAGCAGCTGGCAGGCTACTAGTACTAAAAGCACCGCAGTGACCGCACCTTTGAAATTTTGTATTTCCAAATTCCAAACGAGAAGCCAAGCTGTCGCTAGGATAGCCGACCGTACTATCTCACAGCACCTTTGGAAGTCACTTGACGTCATCGGTCATTTGACCCTTTGAACAGTGAACACCCATAGTCCCATACGTCATTTCCTATTGGTGGTCTTCTGGAACGGAGTCTCTATCTCCAGCCGTTTTCGCGGTATTGCGCTCTAAGCGTATTGGGAGTTTTGGGACGTGGTCCTTTGGAACCAAGCATTTTATCTCTAACAGTATCCGAGATATTCAACGTCAAATGTAACGCAATTGTCGTGACCTTGATACGACCTCTAAACAAAAGTTCAAGGTCATTCATTTTGGTACCAATCGATTTCTCATAC
>Ga0056114_1000529_pt1 | contig 13758 bp, 8 predicted proteins | sample WorMetHERISLAND1_FD_77005 | JGI IMG/M metagenome (GOLD analysis project Ga0056114, IMG submission 77005) | Marine gutless worms symbiont microbial communities from Max Planck institute for Marine Microbiology, Germany - Olavius loisae HERON... ...
CAAATACACATTATACAATAACTAAAAATTCTTAACTAAGGCAAATAAAATTAATAATGAAAATAGTCCATTGCAGTCTTCATCGTCCCTGAAACAGAGAGAGTTCTCCTGCAGCATCGTCAGCAAAAGCAGATATTAGCAAATTCTTACTATACTGCCAAGCTTTGTACGACGGTTTGCACGACTCTGTATCAGGCTATGACTTTGTCTCTTTCTTGAATCCCCCTGATTCGACGATGGACTATTTTTCTCCATTGGCTTCCGTATTATACGTCTTTTCACTCTTCTCTGTTAAAGTGCTGATAATATTCGCACGGGCATGGTGTGAAAAAAATCCCCGGCACGGGCGCAGTTTGAACGCACTTATCACAGTGTAATGACTATTTGTTATTTGCAGGGCATGTACAAGTTTTTCCCGTTTCATTAAACTTCAGGTGGATGTTATCTGCTTTAGGTTTACATCGTCGCTGTAAAACGGCTTTTCAACAAAGCTATTGTGTATCCTAAAATTTTACCTTTTTGTTTCTCCCATTTCCATAAGTAACCTAAATGCTTGGATAAATTACAGGTGTTTAATTAATCAACTAACACCTTGGAATCAAGCATGACAGGAACACCAGAGACTGATCCGGCCAGAGATGCTAATCCGGATGCCCGTGAAAGAAGATTCAGCGACTGCTGCAGCGTCTGCATCTCGATGCCTGGGAAGTGTCGCCGTCGATTGGACGACGTCAAGGAATTTGCTGGTGAACTCGATCAGCATTGTCGAGAGTTCAACGTCAAACAAAAAATCCGTAAACTTATTACCGTCGACGAACTGAAAAGCAGGTTGCCCATTCTCACGTGGATTCCGAAATACAGGTACGCAGACTGTCGTTGTAGGGTTCCTGTAGTCTTTGACACGTATAAGCAGATTTGCTATCAAGTGCTACTGCATTCTTCGTGCGATGGAACGTAGGACCTATGATTGCATTCACGAGACGTTTTCTGTTTAAATCCATTGTTAGCAGTCGCAATAAATGCAGAAAAAACTATAGATATAACGTAACGTTTAAATAAAGCTGATAATATATAAATCTTTTATTCACCATAAACATGGTGACAACATAAACTTAACTAATTACTAATATAACCTTAACTAAACACACAGTTACCTTCATTAAACTTACTAAAAAATTTCACAGTACGACGAGCAATAGATCACTGGATTTTGTGGTTAACCGTTTTTCGATGAAATTGTTCGAGACAAACAACATGGACATGGTGTGTTACTTCATGCCGAGAATATTTCTGCTTCAAATTACCTAGTGATTTGATTGTCGGACGTTCGCAGAAATTCGATGTTTTTGAACGATTGTAAATTCGTTGCACTGAAAACCGTTTATTATTTATTTAGTTAAGTTTATTCTCATTTGTTTTTTTGTATATGCTGCCAATTAAATAAAACAACGTGTTTTTCCGAACATGTCGCCATGGCTATCCGCAGCATAGGACTTATACAAAGAAGAACTTGGCTAATAATGTATTTATCACGCGCTCGCATGCGAAGCTGCGCAGAGAGCAATTCCGTCCGTCTGTCCGTCTGTCACACGCTGGTATTGTGTCGAGACGGCCAAACGCATCGTCAATTTTTTATTAAGTGAAGTGATATCCACGTCGCCATAGTTTTCTCAGAACTAAACACGTGCAACTTTTAAGCCGGAACCAGTGAGTGGGCGATCTCAATTCTCCTTCTGCATTCTCCCCTTCTCACTTCCCCTTCCCCTTCCCTGTCTCCCAGCTCTGCTCAGGAAGCGGGGTTAAAAAGTTGCTCTGATTAAACATAGTTACGGCGCCTTAAATACAATGGAATATAAAAATTGTGAGCTTTTCGCGATGTTTATCTAAGGGCGTGGTGGCAAACAATGGCAGCGACGTTCTATTGATTTCGCCGAATTTCGACGGACGACGAGTGCTGTGCTACAAACAGATGAGATCGCCGTCTGTTTGTAGCAGCAGTCGTCGTGGTCAACGGCACTATTGTATAGACTAATATAAATCTCCATTAGTATTCTATCTTCACATTGTGTCGTTGCTGAGATATTATGAGAGAGGTCCAGCAACTTATCTGTGGTTTAAAATGAGAATAAATGGCTTTTGTACTCCGGTGGCATAGATGAACAGCATCTGTTGAGATTGGCTTCTCGTCAACCTCGTTGGCAAACTATCGTTACGCTAATGAAACAGACGTGATTGCAATCTCAGAGGACTGCTCTACAATATTCTACTGGGACTAGTTCATTGGGATTACTTCGTCATCTTAATAGCTAGCTGCATACGAGCAAGCCTAAAACCACTCATTGTGTTTGTGAATATCACACACTGTCAGTTTTGCAGTTAGTTTGCCAATGACAACTTTAGCAGAAAGTTGCCAACAGGATTTATAATATGCGGAAATAAATGCATTTTATTATTAGCATGTACTAAAATTAGGAACCAGGTTAAGTGTTGCAACGTAGCAAAACTCTGCATTCCAAAAAGCTAATGGAGATTGTGTGCACATATATCTGGATCTAATTCTTTTACCGCGGGATGTCAACTGTCAAGTACGTACTACAATGCATTCGTATAGTTCTGATGCGCCTCTCGTGTAGGATAAAACGGCATCAATAGCCTAGCTTTTGTACAACCATAATGCCGAGTTTCGGTACAAAAATTCATACAACTTGTGTACAAACATAATGTGTGTTTGCTGAAATTGCAGACTGAGGAACCTTCAAGGCGATGTGGTTGCTGGCCTGACTGTGGCGTTGACGCTTATTCCTCAAAGCATCGCTTACGCACAGATCGCCAACCTTGACCCCAAGGTATGACTAAACAACGCGCATGCTCGTAAATCTGGTGACGTCAGATCACCGACGGGAGTTATTTCCTGTGCTTCGATGCGTGCCCTACCGAATTATTCACTCTTATTTGTTTCAGTTTCGAACTGAATAGTTAAATCACTGCATATACGCATATACTTGAACATTTTATCGTTAGCGCTTGCGTTAACTCATCTTTACCTACTTCACTCTACCATCTTGCCATGGTACCTTTGTTCATCCCGCATGAAGTTCCGTTCTGCTCTATTACCTGGAGTGAAGCTGTCAGTGACTCTGGAACATCTGGCCACTGAAGACAATCACTTGGCCATCACTCTTCTATGCATGCCAGTGCAGTGTTGGGGGGGGGGAGTTCGCCATTCCCGCCAACGAATTTGTAACACTGAAAAAGAAACAGCCTGTAAAGGGACGCAGGTACGATCTTGATGGGTCGCCGCGAAATCCAGAACACGACACTGCAAGGCGATTGTTGACGAAACATAGTCTATAACGGTGCTTGCCATTCAACAACTGTGCTCAATGTGTACAGTTTAAACGTCAATCAAAGTGCACGTGTATAAAAGATCAAAGTTGTTAGTTAACACCACACTGCACGCGATGACGCTGATCTCATCAAGCCACAGCAAGTGTCGTTTATACGACGGTGCAGAAGTTGGGGCTCCACCAGGTCCAGGCGCTGTCATAAACAATGTCGGTCGAGTTGGCGTTGAGTGGAGTGTTGTGTGTGTTGAGCTGGCACGTCTTGTCAGAAGGACGGTAGTTGTACGAGTCACAGATCGGTGACAACGTGCAGTTGATCATACACTGCAGACGACGATCCACTTGGACAGTGCTCGACCCTTTGTTTACCTTCTTCTGTCCACGACGACTGGACCAGTACCAACCTGCGTGTCAGTTGACAAAAGTCTCGGTTATTGTTTGTGTCCAAAATAATGACACAAACGAGGGAAAATGACGACGAAAACAGAGTTACTAGGCCTATACGCCGCGCAGTTAAGGTAGGCGGTTTCCTTAACTACGAAACGTACGCAACGTACGCAACGCAAGGATCTTGCGTAAAATTTTACGCAACGCACGCAACGCACGTAACGTACACAACGCAGCGTAGTTAAGGAAACCGCCCCTAACCCTCTGACGCCCACTGTCGCCACACGGGTACATCTATAAAGCATCCTGTGCCAGATCGGGTTAAGCCGTCATTTGTAATTTTTGACATCCTGGCACTCTGACACTCAAGGCTGAGCGTCAGAGTGCCCGGATGTCAAAAATTACAAATGATGGCGGGAGGATTTTTTGACTCACACTGTAGAGTGTTGTCAATAATTGATTGTCAATTGACTAGCAAGACAACTTAGTTGTAACAATACATTATTAACTTACGGCGAATGTAGACCACTATTTCACAGAAGTTTACTGCGCTTTCAATAATCGGAAAATGTACGACGACGTATCTGTACCCGGGCAGGCCGCAGGTACACTGCAGTGTGACTGTGGCACGGCGTTAGCAACAGGGCCCTGGTACTGACCACAGACGGCGTAGTTCCACAGTGTAAGGAGCCGTGACGAGAAGCGAGACATTGGTCAAACCGACGATGAAATTGGCAGATCTCGCATCTTAACGACAGTCAAACAATAAGACGCACGGCCAGGTTAAATAAGATTATTTAGTTAATACCATGGTATATATCATGGTTTTTGGGGCATGCACGGCTGACGGCGTTGTCAACAACAATCGGTGGAGTTGTGTAGCTGCAACTCGATTCGAGTTCATTAATGACTCGTGGAGGTCAGTGAACACGTCGATGAAGGCCGGATAGGGTTGCCACCGCCGTGCCCTCTGCCCAACTATGAACAGACGTGTGGTGGTCTGGTGGAGAAAGCTGGCCTTTCTTCACAGTCGTCGATAACTCAAACGCGATCGAAGCTCCCTCCCAGATGATGCGTGCCGTGACAGACCGTAGCAGAACGCAATGCGCCGTATCACGCTGACACGTAAGCCGTCACACCCCATACGCGCGCCATGATTGAAAGCGACGAAACGTCCACCATCCACCCTAGTTTGCCGTGTGAACTTTGACGAAGCGCGCCTTAAAAGCGGTAGAACGTGACAACTCTTGAAAGGACCGTTATATGCCGAGGAATACAAATGCTTCTCGCCACACTATACGGACCGCCTCCTAGTTTTGTTACGTTTTTAGCCGACCGTACTAACGGTCGCGCTTATGCTACAGTGTTGCGTCTGTCTGTCGTCTGTCGTCTGTCGTCGTCTGTCTGTGACGTTATGTATTGTGGCTAAACGGTGCGTCGTAGAGCAAAAGTTACTGTTGAGAGCCTATAGGAAATCGTATATGAGAAATCGATTGGTACCAAAATGAATGACCTTGACCTTTGTTTAAAGGTCATATCAAGGTCAAGTCAACCATTGCGTTACATTAGACGTTGAATATCTCGGAAACCGTTAGAGATAGAGGCTTGGTTCCAAAGGACTACCAATAGGAAATGGCATATGGGCTATCGAATGGTCACATGACCGATGACCTCACATGACCTTGAAAGGTCGAACTCGTGACCCCAATACGCTTAGAGCGCAATATCTCGAAAACTACTTGAGCTAAAGACTTCAAATTTGGTATGCAGCTTTGTATCTGGAATGCCTAGCGGGCGCACAAATAATTTTCCCTGAAAATGGGCGTGGCCTAGGTCACGTGACCCTACAATTTCTGGTAAACGATCGAATATATCTCCAAAACTACTTGAGCTAGAGACTTCGAATTTGGTAGGCGGTTTTGTATTGGGAATGCCGAGCAGGCGCACAAATAATTTCCCTGAAAGTGGGCGTGGCCTAGGTCACGTGACCCCTGCGATTTTTGGCAATACGGTCGGCTATCCTAGCGACAGCTTGGCTTCTTGTATTACGTACTGTCACGTTTTCTTACGTTCATCCCATTGTACTTACGGCCTGATAGGTTTCTCATACGCACCGCGGCTGCCGTGACAAATTTTTTGACAGTTTAAAAATCTGACTCGGCATCCACGGCAATCACGGCCTGTCACGTTTGCCCATCCCGTTCCCCCACGTTGTCTCACGTCCATCCCGTTTTGACCACGGTAGCCTGAAACGTGACTGCCTTAGCCGCCGGGAACATAGTGTAAACCTAGCATAATATTCAATCATTCCAGTTTCCTCTGCATTTTTACAACAGTTGTTTTGTGCACTTTTTAGTCTATATTTTGTTTGCATTTGTCTCTCTTTCTTGTTTGTTGTTGTTATTATTTTTAAGTACCCTAAATAGTAAAGATCCAAAGACTAAAAACTATTCCATTGGTGGCCTGAGATCCGTGCCTGGTGAAAAGCTGTCGTATAGGATAACTGCATTAAATTGCTACACAGTGACTGACAACCTCTGGAGTAGCCTAGATAGGCAGTATGTCGCTCCTCTTGAAACTTGGAGGAGATCCTGTGCCCCAGCTCACGGAAGAAGTCAACAGCTGATTCATTGATCGGTCCCAGTATGTCTACCGCAATTTGGTTGAAATCAGTAGCGGCGCCATGATCTTAGAACAGGTAGGGCCTACAGCAGGGCCCGAAGTAATATGGTAGGGCCGCAAAATATTTGGGTTAACTATTATAAACTTATAATATCACAATTATATAGGGGAGGGGGCAAAATAAATTCAGTTCACTATAGCTCTAATAGCTCTATCCTGTAAGCTACTGACATTTAACAAGAAGCCAAGCTGTCGCTAGGATAGCCGACAGTACTGCCTTACAGCAATATCTAGTAATTAGCGACTGTTGCTAAATAGCGTCTCCAGCTGTTTTCAAGATATTGGCTCTAAGCGTATTTGGGTCGCGAGTTTGAACTTTCGGGGTCACAAGACATCATCGGTCACGTGACCATTTGATTCCCTACAGGCCATTTGCTATTGGTGGTCCTTTGAAACCAAGCCTCTGTCTAACAGGCGAATGTGACGGAGTGACGCAGTGGTTTACAATTTAAATGACAATAAACGACCTCTAAACAAAGGTCAAGGTCATTCATTTTGATACCAATCGATTTCTCATATGCGATTTCCTATATAGGCTGTCAATAGTAACTTTTGCTCTAGTACACACCGTTTAGCCACAGTACAATAATGTCACTGACGACGACGACTGACGACAGACAGACGGAAGCAACACTGCTATACGGTCGGCTAATAATCGCCATCATCTACCAGTTAGTTATACAGCAACTAAGCCTATCAATCGAAAACAGTTTTAGTAGCCTACTGTTACAGTATGTACACATTCTTGAAGTTCAAAAGCGACCCATCGTCCATTATTGTGCAGTACGAACGTCTACTTCAGTACATCTTAATCAACACGTCAACAGCTCATTCAGCTCGTCACAATACAAATACACACAACTTGACACAAGCGAAACATCGTCTCACAATGTCATTAGTCTTTGTTCTGTTGTGAGCTCTCTCATTATCAATGCCATGCGATAAACATATTGGAAATTTTATTGGAGATTCTATAGTTTACTTTTTTGGCTTCCTGTTGCCGAGTGGTAGGGCCCGAGGTAGGGCCCGAACGAAAATGGTAGGGCCTAAGCCGTACCTTGTCTATAGCTGGCGCCGCCACTGGTTGAAATGAGAATAAGGTGTGAGAATGTGACTTGCTTCCTGGAAGCTACACCCTCAGCTGCAGCTGCTGCAGTAACAGAAGAAGCTGGGAGGTACTTGTAGGAATATGCAAACGTCGTTGCAACCGTGACATCCCAGGCCACGACCCGGCCTGATTGCCATGGCACTAATTTGATGCCATCCGGTCGTTTGACGCTGTCGCGATCGATGCCGGTCTGTTCCTTAGAGACCGGAATGCCCGCTGAAGCAAAGGACCCGACAATGACCTCATTCAGCGCCTGATACCGCTGAGTCCGACCCGAAACACGCTTGTAAACAAAGGCGTGCTGGCCCCAAGCGTCTACATCCTCTCCGCAAGAGCCGTAATGGCGGACACAGTGTCATAGACATCTAGTCCCAGGCGTAGATATACTGCTATTCTATTCTTAATCATTATTGTTTATAAGTGGCCAGCTACGATGGTTGTTCCTTCCCGGCAACCTGCCAGAATTTGAATTTGTCTATGTACTGTTTTCATTTATACATGTATGGCGAATAAACTCTCTCTCTCGTATCCCATTAATAGGCTGGATCTGGAGTCCTCCATTCTTAATACGTGTCCCAGCCATCTCAGTCTTCTTTCTTTAATGATGAGTTTCTGTAACCCAGTCTTCTTTCTGATCTCTTCATTTTCACTTAAATTTTTTCTACTGTAGGTTAATAAAATTCAAAGATTGTTTCTTGTTGGATTAGTCACTGGCAAATGTTGTTCGTTATTTAAGCGTTCAAGTTCAACTGTTTGGGGTCGAGTTAAAATATCATTATGTTCAGTACGATAATTGTACTACGCCTACGTTAATATTAGTCCATGGGCCAGGGGCTGATATTAGCCTTATCGGTACCAAGAATTCTATATAAATGTCGAATTCATAATAATTTTTACTTTGTTTGTACTTCAATAGATTTAGCACGTTATATCTTAATTTCTTATTGCTTTTACTGTGGTCGCTGTGCCTAGAACTAAACATGCTTTAAAATTTAGACCTATCAGTAGACATAATATCATAATATGGTGTGATAGGCATAATATTACGTGAGTTGTTGATATGACAGGTCTACTAAATATCTATGACATAAGCAATACTGTTATAATATTGAAAATGTTGCGTACTGTTAAGTGTTAACACACCTAGGTTAACTCAGCCTTCCATCCCTCCGGAGTAGGTAAATCGAGTACCATCCTTCACTGGCTGGGGTTAAGGCGGGGTGTGCTCGCTGCTCGCTTATGTCAGGCTGCAAGTAAAATTGTATGACACCATACTTCGGTGACACCCCGTAGTTCTGAGATGGCTTGCCCATGAAGAACTTATCTGGCTTTAACTTTTTAACATGTACTGAGTGCTGGACGTGTTTTTTTCAGTACGGTCTGTACTCGTCGTTCATGGGTTGTTTCATCTACGCTCTGCTCGGCACGTCTAAAGATATCGCTATCGGTCCAGTGGCCATCGTATCACTGCTCGTCTCCAGCTTCGCCCTCTCACCGGTACCGGGCGACGCCACCTACGCCATCATTGTCTCACTTATCGGCGGCGCCATTCAGGTCCTCATTGGGCTACTGCGAGTCGGTGAGTCGACCTGTCAGCCATCACTGAAGTATAAGTAAATGACGCTTCTAAACAGGTGCGTTTTCGGGTCCCTTCCAGTGTTTAGGTTCAACAGCTGAATTGTCAAGCGATGAGTTTTTGACCGTTGGACTACCAGCAAACGAACGCCGTAGAAACGTTTGCCTTCTTCCAACAACGCTTGGTGTAGAAAAGGAAGGATAAACTGGAGGATCATCAAGAGTGAGAGATCGGAAGAAAACGACAATAACAGGGACTAGAGCAAGACGTGGTAAAAGAGAAAGACAAAGTCAGGAACTTGTGGGGATAATTACTGTAAACAGAAGCAAAAGAAAAGTTTCTGTGGCGGTAACATGAACGTTTACTTTGGAATTTATTTAGTATTCAGATTAAGCCGACGTTGCCAGAAGGGGGAGGGTGAACTATTGGTCTGGCGCCATCTGTGGAATGGATTAGAAACAGATACATTAGGCTGGATGAAATGTTGCAAACGTGGCCATGTACGTGTAATAATAGTGATGTGGTGATGATGTTCATCAGGTTTTGTTATCGAGTATATTTCGCATCCAGTCATCAACAGTTTCACTACAGCATCTGCCATTACCATTGCAGAAGCGCAGTTTAAGGTATACTCAGCCATTTTTTGTGCTTTTGCTTTTGCTTTATTTCTTTGTGTTGCTGTATGTGTATATAGTTTGTTTTTATTTTATGCTGCACGCGACTTAATAAAGATGCGTAGGCCTATACACTTTTTTTAGGTAATTTGGTTTGACCATATGTATTGTAGGTTGCAGTGTTTAATAACGTGTCGCAGAAAGCAACGTCGTATGTTTGAGCACGTGCCTGCGCCATGCAGTTAGCATGTTTTTTTGATTTATTGATTTATTGATCGGTCGACTGATGGCTGTTGTTTGTTTACGTGACTCATGACAATGGTATTCACGAGCCATGTAAACAGGTCTTCAGTGACATGTCTGACTTTACGAGCACTCAAGTGTGACGTGTCTGTAAAGACGTCACACCGTTCACCCGTTTCCAGGCCTGTACAATTAGACCGCATGTTCCTGCTTTACCAGCAGGCGGTTTCGTCCTTTTTTTTATTGTTTTGCACTTGCTTGCTTTTTAACATTCGGGTTTTGCACTCTCATATGCAGTTTTCTTCTTCAAATTATCTGCTTGATTATGTGAATCAATTGAACTAAAATGGCTATTAGGACTAGTCAAGTTTTTACATATTTTGTTTTCGGTGACGTGCGCCAGACGAAGACGGCTGTTTCGTCTGCTGTTTAGCGCACATTAAACTTCAAATTATCGCATCGTATCGTTGTATGCTTTGATAATATGCTGAAATATTTAGCCTAATGTTTTTACGGTTATTTTTTGCTTTATTGAACTGTTAGCTGTCAACAGCGAGTAGGCTATATACTGTTTTCTGTGCCAGTGAATCAACAAATGTAAATTAACGTCGCAGACTAAGTAAATAAGTAAGTAAAGTTACTAAAGTGTAGATTTGTAATGTATAGCGCGACATCATCTAACAACCTCTGACAAGCTAAATAAACGAAAGTCCTGTCAGTCGAAACCTAAGCGCATTCAGCTGACCACAACGGGCACGATCAATTAATCAATCATGTGAAAGGGAAAGAATGAGCAAAATCTACGTGATTTCTTTCTAATCGGTGTGATCACATAAAAAGTGATTTTTTTAAAAAAAATAATAGATCCCATCAGTAATATATGACACAATGACAAGCGAAAAAACAGACGAGTTTAGTTCAGTATTGCACTGAAAATATCATAGCTCCAATCAGTGCATAGGCTGAGGGGTGCCTGTCAGCCAGATAGAAATCCCGTGCACCAGAACGAAAACTTTTTTCGACATAATGCGGTGTTCTGTTCGACTTTCGTTTTGTCGGACTTTTTTTCTCTGAGCCTGGGGCTTTCGTTTTTAGACGGATTTTTCGTTCTGATGGGCTTAAACAGATTGAAGTGGCGACTAACAGGAATTTTATGGAATGCGTTGTGACCGTGTCGGTCGCATGTCACACGTGGCTAGCCTTTTCATTGGCGCCGCTGTTAATGACTGACGGTGGGGTTGGAGGGTCATTGACGTAAATACCGTGACGCACTGAGTCTGTTTACCAACACACTGACGTCATTACTGAACTGTCGCCGAGAAAACAGCATTCACTAAGGGATCAACGTAGGCAAATATTTAGCCTACATTTAACACTATAGGCTAATATTTCCCAAATGTAGGCCTATGTCAAGCAGGTACGCAAGTTTGAACCTCGTTTGATGTAAACGGTGCCGACTGCCGAATTGACAAAACTTCACAACGACGGCATAAACGTGTACTAAAATTTACAAGAAGCCAAGCTGTCGCTAGGATAGCCGACCGTACTGCCAAAAATTGTAGAGGTCACGTGACCTAGGCCACGCCCACTTTCGGGGAAATTATTTGTGCGCCTGCTCGGCATTCCCGATACAAAGCCGCCTACCAAATTTGAAGTCTCTAGCTCAAGTAGTTTTCGAAATATTGCGCTCTAAGCGTATTGGGGTCACGAGTCTGACCTTTCAAGGTCACGTGACGTCATCGGTTACGTGACCATTCGATAGCCCATATGCCATTTCCTATTGGTGGTTCTTTGGAACCAAGCCTCTCTAACGGTCTCCGAGATATTCAACGTCAAATGTAACGCAGTGGTTGCCGTGACCTTGATACGACCTCTAAACGAAGGTCAGGGTCTTTCATTTTGGTACCAATCGATTTCTCATATACGACTTCCTATAGGCTCTCAATAGTAACTTTTGCTCTAGGACGCACCGTTTAGCCACAAAACATAACGTCACAGACGACGACAGACAGACAGACGACAGACGCAACACAGTACCAATAGCGCGACGGTTATAGTACGGTCGGCTAAAAATTTACTAAAATTTAAAAGGCATTTTTTAATTTTCGCTAAGTGATTTCGCAGCGCAGGCGACAGGCGATACAATCATATGATATAAGTTGTTGTTAGTATTCCGTTAACTGTCTCTCTTGTACAGTTTCCAAGATATTGGTTAAGGTACTCATTAGCGAAGTTCACTTGTAAAGTTTTGTGATGTTACGAAGCTGTGTTAAACTCACACGAAGCCGCTGTGTCTGACAGAAATGGTTGGGTTTGAAGAACATTCCACGTGGCTTTCTCCGTGATCTGGTAGCCGTCCTCAGCAATCTGGGACATGCAAAGTGAGCCATGTCTCTGTCTTTATTACGCTACGTATAGACAGTCTATGAGGTATATAAAGTAAACAAGTGAACGGCCTGGCGGTCGCTGCGACATACGACCCTCCTGGATTTGCATCTACTAAATATTTGAGAGTTTATTTATTATGTCTGGGGCTTATCTCCTCCGAAGCGCCATTTCGTACGATGGCGAAATTTTGCACACAGACATGTAGGCCTACAGACCAAACATGACATTTTTGCAACAAAAATACTGAATGTAGGCCAACAGTTCACCTAGTTAGTTACAGTTTCATTTACAGTTATACTTTTTCAGTTTTTAGTTTTAGTTTCAGTTATTTTTTCAGTTAATTACAGTTAGCCTATTTGATATATTAGTTATAGTTACAGTAGGCCGTGGCCAAGGCCTGTGCTATTAATAGCGTTACTATTAATAGCACAGACAGCGTACCGGGCCGCTGGCTAGCTGGATGCATGAAGGGCAGTAACAGTGACCTGGGAAGCCTGTCGCTATCTGATTGACCTTAGCGGGAAGCAGCTTGTATTATACAGTCACGCAATTCCATATTTATGTTTACATTTTACTTAGTTACAGCAGGTTCTTACTGAATTTACACTCATGAAACCTGTGAGTGCGAGAGTCCAAGTTGCTCGTGTCTTGTATTAAGTGTCCAAGTTTCTACGGAATTCCGATTTCAAGTAAATCATGGACACGGGACAAACAAACAGACGGACGGAATGCAACACTTAATTTGACCGATACATGTGCACTTTGGCCGCTAGGCTGCAAACTAGCAATAATGCGTGCTCGCTGCTGGAGCTTCTCGCTGTGCGAAGACAGTGGTGTGTTATTTTGGCAATGTTCTGAAAGTTAATTGTAGGAATAAAATATGGAAAATACCTTGTTCGCGAAATAATCGAAATTACCTCTGTCCACAAAGTGGCACAAATACCGACAACGGTTGAGTGAACTATTAAAAAGACAACTCTGCCAAGGAATTCGGCGCCATTTAGCGGAAAACTTTCAGCAACAGTCCCCAATTTTTGATAATCCTGCAAAGGTATACGTGGAGTACTATCGGTATGCCAGCTAGAATGGCAAATTGGCGTTCCGTTTTTGAGCTATAAGCAAAAAAATCGATTTTAAAAAAATAGACAAATGTCGAAAATTTGAGCGTTTACGCTGGTTAAGTGAAGTTGGTAATATGTGCAGAATGAGCCGAAGATAATTTCGATATTGGTTTGATATAAATCGATCCACTTTTCATAAGGATATGCGCAAAAACTTTTTTGTATTTTCATTCCCAGTGACCTCGACCTTTGACCTTTAGACTTCAAATTTGCTTCCAGTTATACTCTTGTCCAGCGCTATGTTTCCACTAAATTAGAGGCCAGACCATAGGCGGGTCCAGGAATTGCATTGGGG
>Ga0056114_1000530_pt1 | contig 13755 bp, 14 predicted proteins | sample WorMetHERISLAND1_FD_77005 | JGI IMG/M metagenome (GOLD analysis project Ga0056114, IMG submission 77005) | Marine gutless worms symbiont microbial communities from Max Planck institute for Marine Microbiology, Germany - Olavius loisae HERON... ...
CTTTCGATTGGCACCAAGATCGATGACCTTGGATGACCTTGAACTTCATAAGTTTGAATTTTCAGTGAATTTCTCGGGATTTCGCAGATTTCGGACGCAACAGCAGCTAAACGCATGAAGAAGACCAGTATTGTCAGCGACAACGTTGTATAAGCACGTCGAATTGGAGCAATTTTTGGCATGCTTTGGCGTCGCGCGGGTTTGTCAGCGATAGCTGGGCTTTCTTGTTCTCCTTGTGTGGTCCTTGTGGTAGCTGTTTGTTACTTAGGCCACCGTAAAAATTGATTGATTGTTGTAGACGGTGTATCTTGGAGAGCTGTGAGCGCCGCCCGTCTGTGTTGCTGCTGCCGTGGCCACCACGCGGCGTCGCTCGTCACCCGACGCCGTGCCCACCTCCTCCACGACGTCTTCACGGACCAGTATGGTACTGACGCAGACGCTGCTCGGCATCACCGATAACAACTCATCTCAGTCGACTGCGCCGGCCGACTGCGTCAACTACGTTCATCCACACCACATCCTGTCGTCGCACAATCACCATCATAATCACCTGCATCACGGTCATCCCACGGCCGTCATCGCCGCCCCAGCTCCCAACGCCGGCGGCGCGCTCGTCGCGTCCCAGTTGATCGTCGACGATCTGACGGCAACGACTGTCGTACCGCTGCAGCCGGACTCGGCCGCGCTGCCGCCCCTCAAGTCGCACTCGTTACAGCAGCAGCAACTTCAGCTGCTTTACCAGCATCAGAAGCAGCAGCGGCTACACCAGCATCACGTGACAATGCCGGCCAACATGGTCCCGGCCGCTGCCGTGACTCAACAACCGACGTCGGCGGCTGCATCATTCAGAGATCCGACCACCGCGCCACTGCGCAAGCTAAGCGTCGACCTCATCAAGACGTACAAGCGTATCAACGAAGTGAGTCTCTTATTCTACCTACTATCACCACCGTATACGCTGGTTTTGTTTTCATTTACATTCTGTGCATTAGTCCACAAAATCTTCATATGTTTATGTTTCTGAAGGGCCCAACGAGCATAGTTTCGTATCCGGTTGCCTTGCCGCTCCCCGGATCTGGAACACTTCAGTGTCCGTCACAGCAGCGAGCCTAAACTTGTTCACAGACGTCGTTTGAAACTGTTTCTGTTAAACATTTTTCACTGTTAGTCATTACTGGTCCTAGCAGTAACTCAAATTACTCAGACTACTGTAAAGATTTGACTGACGGACTGACGGATGCAGCCAGGAAATGACATTTTAAGTAAGTAAGTAAGTTTTTTATTGCATAAAACACACGTAAATGCATAAAACACATTGCACTAGACAAACTTAAAAAGACAGTGGTTTACAAAAGAACATTTAAAAAGCCTATAAATACACGTGGGAAGCTGGAACTGATGTCAACGAGGGCGTAATGCTAGACTCGAGGTTTTCTCCTCAGGTAACACAGAATGAAGACGATTGGATCAGGCGATTGGATTTTGCTGAAAAAATCCTGCGCAACACTATCAAAAAGTTCAGATGCTGTTAAAATATTAGCTGCTAAGCCATAACGATGTGCTCTCCTCAAGAAAGCATCAATTTTACCAGAAAGTTCAGCTGTTTACACGTGTTCATGCAGTGATTTCATTGATTCCGTGCCAGACAGTTTCTGTGTAATCACGATACTTGGAGTTTGCAGTAGCTGTTGCTTGTAAACAGTGCCTGCAGTAAAACACAGCTAATTGTCGTGTCTTGAACTCGTCGTCGGGCATGATTACAGCTGTGTGTAAATTAAGCCGCCGATAAGTTCAGCCTTGACACGCACAGTCAGCTATGTCGCGTGTTTCTGTGAAGCGCTGCGTACGTTGCTATGAAGTGTGGCATCATTCAACAGTGGAAATGACTTCTACGATATAAACAACAAAACAAGACACAAACAGCTGGATAACGCCGAGATTCTGTCTATAGTCCACTTTAAGGAATGCTACAGTACATTAGCCCTGTGACGCGCACTGTTTCCATATGGGCACAGCTATAAAGCATCCTATGCCAGACCGTGTTAAGCCGTCATTGTAATTTTTGACATCCGGGCACTCTGAGCGTCAGAGTGCCCGGATGTCAAAAATTAAAAAATGACGGCTTAACCCGGTCTGGCACAGGATGCTTTATAGCTGTGCCCATATGGCAACAGTGGGCGTCAAAGGGCTAATGCCAAAGTTTAAATGACGTGCAACCGAAATGTCAGCAAAGTGGCAGTGTAGGATTTTGTATAGTTCAAATGTAGTGTTGACTGTTGGCACAAAAAGGAGAAGAAGAAGCGATGTATCACTGAGTGGTGTCGGGGTCTCTCTCTCAGCAGATGTTGGCAGCAGCGTTTTGGTGATTGGCAGAAGTAGTGAGACGGTGTTGGTCACTGGTCAACGGTCAGACACACACAATTATGTGTGGACACGCTAGAGACAACATAGAAGACTATATCAGCAGAGTGGAAGAGGTGGCGGCCTGCAGTGCCGAGCCGGTATGCGGAATTGATCGACGGCCGTGCACTCGGAGGTCGCTTGCCGGAGTCGAGTATGGACCGACGGACGACCTGTCTCTAGGGCGTATCACCTATCGACGACAGAATAAATAACATTTCTGCCAACAGACTCACCGTACTCCCTGGGTGGTCTGGTCTAGCTTCCTCTGTCCCACCCCAGTGTCTGTCAGTCGTGAGAACACAGTGCAGGCCGATAATCATTTAGTAAGTCCGGCATTATTAGTCTTTTTAGGCACGACGCTTTATGCGTGATACATTGCGCTACAATCGCTTGGCACATGTTGGTAAAAAAAGAGCTGACGATAAACTCTGTGGGACTTGTGGAGTGTCACTGTACTGTCAGTGTACCCTCTTGCCTTCAGATTGCACTGGTGGTCGATCCAGTGAGGCTGCTTATCAGTACGAGGAAGATTTGGTGCGTAGTAACTTAAGTAAGTAAGTAAGTAACTAATTAAAGTGTCTGTTTATATAGTGCGGCATCGCATAACGCTCTAATGCACTGAATGTGTTAGTAACAAGGGAGGAGAAATGTCTTGAAATGATTCTGAAAACAAGACAGTGACAGAGCAGTGTCTTTAGTCAATCACACATGCCACGCATACCATCATAGGCTACAGTAACCTTCAAAAACTTCAGGTCAGTAAAAAGGAATTCCGCAGCTGACACAGTAGTCTGTACTGTAGTGTGTCAGATAATGCGTGGTTTCACCACTTGCTGGTGCCTATAGGCCAACGTGTGATGAAAAAAGAAGAAAAAAACGAGAGCAAATCAATTTGAAATGGTTACACTGTATGTACCGAAAAAGTGTAGTACTAAGTTTAATCTAGGAGCCTAGTCAGACGGATGATACGATGATTAGGTTTTACGGCATTTTCAGCTTGCATATAGCGACTATTTCATGCACTTCAGTCGAACGGGATTTTAACGTTCTTGGCACAACTCCGCTACACTGCCGCTAGACTTGATACATTGATTCATTAAGTATGCAATTATACCACTGTGGTTATGTGGAATTTCCAACGAGTCTGGCATTCACTTGCAGTCAGACTAATGTATGTACTACTTTTGCACGGTATAATATATAAAATGTGCTGGCTTCATGACCTTGACCGTTGTGATTGCCATCTGAACCGGTGCTGGAAGTAACGTGACGTTGTAACCTTACAAGCTAGTGTTGAGTTCTTTTGAGTTCTTGCTTATGCTACAATGTTGCATCCGTCCGTCTGTCACATGTGACGTTACGTATTGTAGCTTATCGGTGCGTCCTAGAGCAAAAGTTACTATTGGCAATTGACAACCTATAGGAAGTCATATATGAGTAATCGACTGATACCAACATGACCTTCACCTTTGTTTAGAGGTCGTTTAAGGTCATGTCAACCATTGCGTCACATTCACCATGGAATATCTCGGAAACCGTTACAGATAGAGGCTTCATTCCAAAGGACCACCAATAGGAAATGGCCCATGGGGAATTAAATGGTCACGCGACTGATGATGTCACGTGATTCTGAAAGGTCAAGTCGTGCCCCCCCCCCAATGCGCTTAAAGCCCGATATTTCGAAAACAGCTGCAGATGCTATTTAGCAGCAGTCGCTAATTGCTAGATAGTCTGCTGTGAGGCAGTACGGTCGGCTATCCTAGCGACAGCTTGGCTTCTTGTTTTCTCATGCCGCGCGTCGGTAGGTCGTGAGTGTGTGATGCACCGGACGTGGATCAGTCGTCTAGTGCCGGTCTTTGTTTTTTCGTTGTCGGTTTGGGGATGCTTGCAAATGGACGGCCGGACAGGCTGCGGGGAAGGTTCCATGATAATGGGAACATGAGTTACGGCTTTGCGGTGGGTGCGCACCGACTGGATGGACTCTGGTGCAACGATCTACAACTCGTTGAGTCTGCCGATAGCAGCTGGGCACTGGAAGACTGAAGACGGCGGACCGGGCGATCTGTGCTATCTGTACTCGTGCGACCAGCCGCCGCTAAGGACAATTCGATATATCATTGTAATGAAGTGCCGCCGGCGTAATGCCGAAGCACCCACGACCGCACTGTCGGCCGGCTGTAGCCTCCTACTCCTAGTAGCGGCTAATAGAAAGAAGATGATCTGGTTGTTTGTGCATCTACACTTGTGTCTATTAGTACCGACTGCACCTCAGCTGTTTGTGTCGGCATCTGCTGCTGCGACAATCGTGGTAATTAGGGCAGTGCGTGAGACCACGAAACACTGTTGTAAGATTTGACTGTCTGTCACCACACGGTGAAGTGCTGTTAAGTAGGGAAGTGGAAACATTGACAGGAGTTGCTTGCTGAAACAAAAAAAGTACCACAAAATACTACACTGCCACTTTGCTGACATTTCGGTTGCACGTCACTCACTTAAACGTTGGCATTAACCTTTTGACGCCCACTGTTGCCATATGGGCACCGGGTTAATCCATCATTTGTAATTTTTGACATCCGGATGTCAAAAATTACAATGTCGGCTTAACCCGGTCTGGTATAGGATGCGTTATAGTTGTACCCATATGGCAATAGTTTCTATCACGTATCACTGCAAACCAGGAAGCGACGGTCGTGTGGCCCGGGGTGCGTACGGTCGTATATATCGGCCTTTAGTTTGTGCACTGCATATGTTAGTACTTTCCTTCTGCGTGGCTGTTTAGGTTTGTGTGTTGTTGTTGGTTGTAATGATGTTTAGTTTTGTGATGTCAGCATCAGCCAAGTGATTGGTTGAGAAGGCTGGGTGTTTTGCACCAGTCAAGAGACTGGCTGGGAAGATTGTCTCCGAAATGACTTATAATGTGTCGAGTTGGACGTCAAACTTTACTCAACTCAACAGTTGTGTCGATACAGCGAGTTTCCTGTGTCAGTAAGTTGCTAGACACCTGTCTTCAGCTCTGTCTGACATGACTTCTGTGTGTATCTGTAAGGTTTACTACCACCGCAAGAAAGTTCGAGCGGAGAAGCGTGCTCGCGAGAAACAGTCGGCCGAGTTGTCAGGACGGAAGAAAGAGCGACTGGTAATCAATGATGGATATGACGATGAGAATCATGACTACATTGTGAATCCAGGAGAACGCTGGAATGACCGCTATGAGATCGACTCTCTTATTGGAAAAGGTTCCTTCGGACAGGTAAGGTTAATGTACTTGCTAGTATAGTAACTCTGTGAGTGCCATGTTTGGATAATTTGGGGGCTGAAACTTAAGCCATTTGGTCGTTGCATTGTGAGTATATATAATTCAAAAGCAAGTGTGACTACACTTAGTCTACAAGTTATACTTACTACAGTATATTAATCATTGTTATGGATATACCTTAGCTGCCTTGCAAACAGTGGTCACCGAAACTGTGCACTGAAAATGGTGGACACACCAATCTGTAAGTTGATAGGTATTAGGTATTTAATTGTATTTATTTCTGTTTACCTTCGTCAGAAAGAATTGTTGAGTTTTCTGGTGCAATAGCAGTTTCATTGAGTAGTGCTGCCTTCTGCTGGTGTACTGTATATAACGTGTTAATTTAACCTTTTGATGGCCACTGTTGCCATATGGATATAAAGCATCCTGTGCCAGACTAGGTTAAGTCATCAGTTGTAATTTTTGACACCTGGGCACTCTGATGCTCAGCCCAGAGTGTCAGAGTGCCCGGATGTCAAAAATTACAAATGACTAATTAAATGGTAGAGCATTGATTTGTTGTCAGTAAACGTGATGTTTATTCTATTTGTGAGATACGTTGTTGGTGCGATACAATCGTTGGTGTTATGCAGGTGGTGAAAGCGTACGATCTCGTGGATCAGGAGCAAATTGCTATTAAGATTATTAAGAACAAGAAGCCATTCTTCAATCAGGCTCAGATTGAAGTCCAGCTTCTAGAACTTATGAATAAACATGATGTCGATGGCAAATATTATATCGGTGAGTAATATGAGGCTTACATACTACTGTTCCACAAATTTTGTAAATTTGGCAACCATGGTGATACGCTGCTAGTTGAATCATAAATTATTTGAGTCCACGCTGTATGATATGATTGTTGAACTTGAACTGCACAGTAAGTAATTTATGTGATTTTGTTTACAGCTCATTGAAGTAGTGAAATTGCTTACTTAAAGTGATAATGCAATAGTTGAAACTGATATTGCTCAGTGCTATAGAGTTTTTCAGCAGTAGTGTTGTCGCGAATTTGATATTTGACATGAGTTAAGTGCTAAAAATTTCCTGTTGTACTAAGCACAGCACTGGCATTACTAAATGTGTGATGAATTTACACTGGAAATATAATGAAATTATGTTGAATCCGGGCAGTCTTATTTACGGCAGGCGACAACGTGCAATCTTTGTCATCATAAATTATTATAACTAATCTTGAGCTAGTCGACGGATGGGACTGTTTTGTTTATTCATGAGCAACACCTTTTGCCTGACATGTGAAAACTAGCGTTGACTGGCTGGAAGCAGTAGATGCTGTATTGTCTGTCTGTCTTTCTGTCTGTCTACAATTGCCAGTGCTGTGTTCTTGTTCTGTGCACAGCTCAGTAATGAAAATAACCGATGTCTAGTTTATGGGTCTGAAATAATGTATGAATTCATAACCAGTTACTGTTAAACCTATGAACATTTACTCTTTAATCTGTATCGGCTTGATATGATGTGCTTGAGCTAGTTAGTGTAAATGAAATGACATTTTTACCAAGGCAGGTTTAAGGGTTGATGGGGCCTAAGGCTGCTGGGCTCCAGGGCTGATTTCTGTTTAGCCCAGTCAGTCAGCCTGTGGCCCGCCAGTGGCTGCCGGCCGGCCACAGGCTGACTGACTGGCGGGCTGCGACACTCCAGCTAGCAGTGAAATTTATGAATTTGGAGTGACTAAAAATCACTGGCATTTTTTGAGGGCCGAATTTTTTTGAGGGCCTAATGCTTTAGCCTTGCTAAAGGCTTTAGCCTTGCTAGTTTAATGGTTAATCCGGTCCCGATCCTTACTGAGGACATAGCTAAATGGTTGACGTTGTAGTGAGGTTGAAGCGTCACTTCATGTTCCGTTCCCACTTGTGTCTCGTCTTTGAGTTGCTCTCGTACAACCTCTACGACCTGCTGCGCAACACCAACTTCCGCGGCGTGTCCCTGAACTTGACGCGCAAGTTTGCGCAGCAGCTGTGCATGGCGCTGATGTTCCTTGCGTCGCCGGAACTGAACATCATCCACTGCGACCTCAAGCCGGAAAACATTCTGCTCTGCAACCCAAAGCGCAGTGCGATAAAGATCGTGGACTTTGGCAGTTCCTGTCATCTTGGAAAGCGCGTATGTTTTAAGCAGTGTCTGTTACAGATTTTGACTGATGTTCTTTGTTTTTGTAGTTTCAGTGGCTTCAGACATAGCTACAGCTGAGGTGTGATACAAGGCAGTAAACAGTGTTGAGAGATTTTCTGAGCTCATTGCTGAACTTACTGTGTATGTTTAAAGCCCCTGGAGCTGATCCATTTCCTGGTCAGATGGTGTGAAAATCCCTTGAACGAGGCTTTAGTTTTATTTGGTTTAGTTGTGCAGTTTTTTTTGTTTATTTGTTTGGGTTTTTGTTGTTTTTGATTGTAATTATGTTTACTTTTCGGTGTTTTTGCACCAGTAGAGAGACTGGTAACGGGAAGATCGTGTCCAAAATTACCTGTAATGTGTGGAGTGGGTCGTTAAATAATACTCAAGTCAGTTCAGCTGTGAATGTCTGAATACTGTATACCGTTGACTGCCATTTGAGAAGTTATTGCATTTCTGTCTTAACCGATGACACCAAAACAGTGACAGGGTTCCGACTGACCTGAACTTTACTAAAAGTTTCGTTGGTGTATTATAGAATTTTTGTCATGAAGAATGACTGGCAGTTATATAGGTTGCCGTTTTGTGGTTTGGTATGTTTTGTGTGAATTAAAATTGAAAAAAGGAAAAGCAATTGGCGACAATGGTATATACTACAGCAGTGCTTGCAGTAAACGGAAGCGGTCGTGTGACGAAGTTTCTTTTTCGTAGTTGAACAGAATATGTTATGTTTGTTTGTTAGAGGCAGAATGAGTGAATTAATTGTGTCAGTGCAGTGTATTCATGCTGTTCTGTCACTGAGTTAATGTTACTTGGCTTTGGTCTCTGTTGCTGTTGGTAGATTTACCAGTACATCCAGAGTCGTTTCTATCGATCACCAGAAGTACTTCTTGGTCTGCCGTACGACCTTGCCATCGACATGTGGAGTCTTGGCTGTATACTGGTTGAAATGCACACTGGTGAACCACTGTTTGCCGGCTCCAACGAGGTATATTAGTGTCATCAAACATAGTCGACATATATGTTGGTCTTTGTCTACGTATGTATGTTGCTCTATCATCTCTCACCCCACCACAGCTAGTGCAGCTGCTTATGTGAGATCCTTGGATAACGTGTGACTGTCATTCAGACCAGTATAGAAGTCTTACCCTGTACGACTTTTTCTGTATATTAACTGTACAAGTAATAGAACTGTCAACATGGATACACCACAAGATCAGGAGGCCACAAGGTTGAGAATTGCCACGTTAATTGCCAACTTTCTAGTTTGCATTTAATTTTTTCCTCGCGAGCCAATTTGTCTTAGTCAAGTTGTGCATGATTGATAACCAACAGATGCATAATGTTGACTTAATTTAGCTTGATGAGATTTAAATCTCTTTTTAAAGCCATCAGACATTTGGAAAATTTTTACTGCACGTCGTGAATACATAGTGCAAACTGTGCCATGAAGAGTTATCTGTCTGTCTGTGTCCGTTACATGCCGATATTATGTTGATGAACCTGCGTAATTCCAGGACGTCTTTCCAGATGTGATTTGATCTGAGACATCATGTACTGTAGTTTGGCACAGTACTGGACGGTCAGTTTGTCTTGCTGTTTGAAGGCAACGGTGTGCCGTGAGGCAGTGTATTTAAGTTGTGTTTGTTTGTCGTGTACAGTTTGATCAGATGCTGAAGGTCGTCGAGGTGCTTGGAGTACCTCCTCGAGCACTTCTTGACAACGCCCCAAAGGCTGGCCGCTTCTTTGACCGTCTGCCAGATGGATCGTATGTGCCGAAGAAGTCGAAGGAGGGGAAAGTGGTATGAAAACGTGTCTGTCAGTGTTCAGTTAATGACCAGCATCTGTGCTGTGGTGTGACCATGTCGCACATGTGGAATAGGATATCAAACCGTGATGATTAGTGACTGCTAAGTATTTGCAATACACGTACATTGATGGGGATGATATTTATATATAGCACCTTTATTCGCAACCAGTGCAGAAAATAGAGAAAAAAGTAGTAAAAGACTAAGATAAAAACACAAACAGATAGAAAACACAAAAAAGAAAATCTCGTATGAACACAAACACAATAAAAAAAATGGTTACATACAACTACAATGTTGTGAGATTGGACGGGATTGCTGTTGTGAAGAGTTAAAGAGTTAGGTGTGGGCGATCTGATAAACGGTGTTATTTGTCAGCTGCTGGCTAATATCTCACTGTGTGAGTCTTACAGTGCCTTCGTGTGTTTCTGTGATTGATCGAGCTGTGTTAGCTCAGGCTGAATGCCTGACACTGACCCTGTTATATGTATTCCACGATCGCAGTACCTTACTGTCTGGGAATTGATAGCTGATTGGCATGTACTAGAGTAAGTAACAAAGTGAATTGTAGATTTATACAGCACAGCATTGCCTTGCCTGACAACCTCTATCATGCTGAATGTGCTAGTATTGTGAGAAGTGAACTGTCTTAACCCTTTGACGCCCACTGTTGCCATATGGGTACAGCCTATAAAGCATCCTGTGCCAGTTGCTAGACCAGGTTAAGCTGTCATTGTAATTTTTGACAGCTGGGGACTTGGCCCTGAGCGTCAGAGTGCCTGGATGTCAACAATTACAAGTGACGGCTTAACCCGGTCTGGAACAGATGTGTTATAGCTGTACCTATATGGCAACAGTGGGCGATAAAGAGTTAAAAGTGATCCTGAAAAGACAGTAGTGACAGTGGCACATTATGCCAGTAGTGGTGGATGGTTGATGTATGATGTAGTCATACAGTAAGTCACACTAAAGCGTCCGTACTATGATAAAGGTTCATTTTTCTACTTGATCACTGATGATGTGCGTTGACAGTACAAGTCGCCGGGCTCACGGCGGTTGAGTGATGTTCTCGGTGTGGAGACCGGCGGTCCTGGAGGTCGACGTCTCAACGAGCCTGGCCACCAGGTCGCCGACTACCTGCGTTTCAAGGACATTGTGTCTCGCATGCTGGAGTACGACCCCAAGTCACGCGTGACTCCGTACTACGCACTGCAGCACAACTTCTTCAAGCAGACATCAGACGAGTCGACGAACACACTGAACAGTCATCCGTCGACGACGCCACCGACGTCGTCAGCATCCGGACCCAGTGGGGCGTCGAAAACAGCAATGCATCGGCACGCCGCCGGCGATGCACATCTTCAGCGGCACCACAACTCGGCCGCGACCGACGGTGTTGCAGCATGGCACAAGGCCGAGACCGAGTCGTAGCAGTCACCGTGAAGGTCTCGCAGAACGCAGTGCCAGTCCAGGTCCGGCTCACCGCCACGGAGTCATTTGAGAAGCTGCGACAACCGCGCTCTCGCTGCCCAGAACGTCGGCAGTCGACCGGTCGCGTCCCGCGCTGGGCTGAAGATAACACACTCAACATATGATGATCGCACGATCATTGAACTGTTGCAAACCGCGGGCTGAAGTATTTCAACCTGCGGTACGACTTAACAGACTGCAGCACACTGAACTTGCCATACTGACTAATATGAACAGAACGTCGTGGATAGGCTTTATTGGACTGTGTGTAATGAGTGATGTGTTTGTGTGTGCTGTTGCAAAGAACTGAGGCGTGTCTTTTACTTTCCTACGAGATTCTCGCTCCTCGTTCTCGAGATTTCTAGCTAAGAAGTAAAAGACAACTTACTCGCGATTTCTCGATAAAAAGAAATGTTGCTATAGCTACGATGTCAACGGCTATGGTTCGGTCGTGGATGTCAACGTTTAACTTGTCGCGTTTAAACATGACGGCAACCACAAAAAAGAATTGCTGTCATATTGCTGCATTCATTACACTAAAATGTCGTTATTAGTACAAAATCTGTCCAAACAGAACCAAATCCTCACCAAACTCACCAGCACTATTTGTTAGTGGGCGGAGCTAGCAAAACCTAGCAAAGAAATTTCTTGCTCGATGGTTCTCGTAGAATTCTCGCTAGGTCTACGATAAAAGACACGTTCCTAGCCTAGCAGCTACAAGAATCTCGTAGAACTAAAAGTAAGACACGCCTCTAAATATCTACCTGATTAGGCGATTAAAATACTATTGTACTGATGATGATGCTTAGGCTGTTTATGTATGTACAACTAGGTGCTTAATTGTGCAGTTTGAATTATGTCTTTGAGCGACCGAATCACCAATCAAGTGTTTTTAGTCACTCTAGCATGTTTTCGGTTTAAATGGTGATCATGGCGAAATGTTACGTTCTTGTATTTTACGACCAAAGGCTGTTGCATTTGTTGAAGGAGTTCTATAACATCACGTATTATTAAAGTTACTGACATTTGCCGTTTTGTCATAGCAGATTTCAGTCAGTAGCTTGCAAGTCATTGAAAATTTGCGAAAATTTGACGTGCTGCAGAAAACCGTTTCAAACTGTAGAGATAGCGGCAAGATATATAAAGTGTGTACTTTTCTTCTCCCTCTCTTTGATTCTTTCTTGTGTATGTCCATTTATTTGTTTTCCTTCACTCTATCCCTCCATAATGTTGTCTCTTTCTCTGGCTTGGTTTGTGCATACACAGTTCTATAGTGGTCTCTTGACGTGTTGAATGTTCTATGCAGGTTTCAGTTAGCACGTTCTTTCACGTTTTGTCACTTTAGAGACGATCTTCCCAGCCAATCTCTTGACAGACTCGCACAAAAACACCCAGCCTTGCCATTAGGGCTGTACTGGCTTTACTTTTTTCCAATCCGGCCGGAGCCGGATTTTGCCGGATTTGGAATGACAAATCTGGCTGGAGCCGAAGCTCGATTTTCAAATTGACTGTAATTTTACTAATTTAATGTGTAAAACATTACGAACGTACAAGGTGATTGGAGTTTTTGATTATTTTTTTGTGCGGCAGAGCAGTTACCGTTACGACTTTCTTAATTTCTGGATTTTTTACTTATTCATTCCTACTAGATTAAGTTACTACAGTTCCAAGTTATCTAATGTCCGGGAAAAAAATCTTTCAAATCCGGCAAAACTATCTGGTCCGGTGAGATTTTTGCCGGAGCCGGATAGTTTTGCCGGATTTGGAAAAAGTGCCGGATTCCGGCCGGAGCCAGAGCTGTGGCCGGAGCCAGAGCTGAAATCCGGTACAGCCCTACTTGCCATCCAGTCACTTAGCCGATATTGACAAAACTAAACACACGTGTAACAAATATCAACACAAAAAGCTAAACAGCCAAGGAAACTAACGTGTGCACAGACTACAGAACTGAAACTCAGGCCTGGTTTATGGGGCCTTTTTGCGTCATTTAGCCAGGAAATGGATCAGGCCTGTTTTACAGTGATCTATAATGTATCAGGTGGGACGTTAAACCCTGCTCAGCTTTGCTCGGCATTTTTAGTCACTTATATGAAAAGCTTCACTATAAGGGCAAAGTCCATAAAACATGGTCGCATAGCAGTAGTTCTAGATACAATGTGAGATCTAGGAGCTGGATGTATCAGTAGTTATTGGACGTATCTTTTTCTGCTGTAATGTCTCCGTCTGTTGTATGATTTCAGCAGTAATTTTTCCAACCTTCTGTAAATGATCATTTGAGAGTTTAGGACTAGGTGAAATTTTAGTCAACATACATATTGCTTGTTTATGAATTGCATGGTAATTTAGGCTTGTGTCTGTCTGAAATTCATACATGTAGTTTATGCAGTCAAGGAAGACGAAAATAAGTCATTCTGTCCCCCAGAATTTTGTCCACTTGGCATCTATCTACTTTGGCCGCATGTAGGTTTGGAAGCATTGTAGAATCTGCCCATCTGGTTTCCTGGCTGAGTGGCGACTAAACCAGGGTGCTTTTGTTTTGCTGTATTTTGCATCGTTTGCTTTTCTTAGTTGTATTTAGTTTGTGTATTTTCCTGTACTGTTTTGTTTGTCAGTATCAGTCAAGTGATTGGCTGTGAAGACCGCCTCCAA
>Ga0056114_1000531_pt1 | contig 13754 bp, 9 predicted proteins | sample WorMetHERISLAND1_FD_77005 | JGI IMG/M metagenome (GOLD analysis project Ga0056114, IMG submission 77005) | Marine gutless worms symbiont microbial communities from Max Planck institute for Marine Microbiology, Germany - Olavius loisae HERON... ...
CAATTCACTTAAAGCGCAATATCTCGAAAACGACTTGAGCTAGAGACTTCAAATTTGGTATTCAGCTTTGTATGGGGAATGCCGAGTTGGCGCACAAAAATTTCCCCTAAGTGGGCGTGGCCTAAGTCACGTGACGCCTAAAATTTTTGGCATACGATCGAACATATCTCCAAAACTACTTGAGCTACAGACTTCAAATTTGGTACACGGCTTTGTATGGAGAATGACAAGCAGGTGCACAAAAATTTCCCGAAAAGTGGGCGTGGCCTAGGTCACGTGACCCCTACAATTTTTGGCAGTACGGTCGGCTATCCTAGCGACAGCTTGGCTTCTTGTTAGTCATTATGTAGCTATCAAACTTGTGCTTTGCAATTAATGTTTTATGACAAGACCGATGCTTGCAATAAATGCTTTTCATTCAGTGATGGACAATGTTGTGCATGTAATTAGAATGCCACTTTAGATGACTATTGTGGTCTCAGTTAAAAGAGCTGCGGTGATATCTGCAGAGCTGTCCAGTTTGAGTCCTATCCACTCCTTTGTCTGCATCCATCAGAGATGGTCTGCATATTGTCTGTGATGGCAGTGTTACAACAGTCAAGCTAGAACAGACAAGGAGCAACTCAAAGAGCCAGGTTTTTAATGCAAGTCTCATCTTGTGGAAATTTTTGACTGACCGAGGACACATTATTGGAAGTAGACTGAAACTGGGCAAAATAAGGAGCATCAATCATTAACTGTGCAATCACAGCTGTAATCATGTGCAATTTGTGGTATAGCTGATGAACAGCTCTTTGATAATGTAGAGTCAAACATTTCATTGTTTCTCACATCCTGCATAGTCTACTTCCCCCAGAATCCTCAGCGTCGCAAACTACAGTCTCCGTCCTCGCATACACAATCTACAGTTACCAGATTATGCTAGTCCTCTCGTTGACAGTAATTTCATCGTTTGGATGCTATTTAAAAACGTCTGCCAGCATCTTCTTCTCCCACTAACTCTCCACGCGAACTATTTTTGCACTATTAACTGTTCATTACTATGTTTAGTTGCATTTGGCAACTATTCAATAAATGAATTTTATGATGATGACGATGCATACATGTTGTATTATTATTATTGTAACATGGTGAGGTGAGCCTGGTTAGACTGAGGTCTGTCTGGATGACTAACCATCCTCCTTCAGTGCTTTGACACTGCTGGTTGGGTTAATTCAGACCTGTAAAAAGTATCATCCATGAAATGTCCTATACTGTGTCGAGTGGGATGTCTTTCTTAACCTTTCTCAACTGAACTCATCTCTTAATGCAAATCATAAAAATACCAGCATAACGCAGTCAATACTGCAGTAAAATGTCCAATATGAACATCTGTGATCGTCAGTTTGTAAACTGTGGCATAATATTCACATTTACATCATTGTCAGTGACTTTACAACGTATTGACGTAACATTGCCTCAAAGATTTAGTATATAACATAGCTGTAATCAAGGGCGCGGGAACGATTTTTCGGTTGGTATGGCAGTACATTTATGTGTATTTTTAGCTCACGGCAGCATATAGGCCTAGCATTGTGGGTTAAGTTAGATCCAGAAATTCTAATGGGCTCCCCGAGCGGGGGCGTCAAACAATGGAGGGGTGGGGAAAACAAGCCATTTTCTAGATTTAAATGATAATAGATAGTCCAATGTTGCTATTAATGACTAATAGGAAGTCACATATGCGCTTTCGACTGACACAAAGTTCGATGACCTCGAACTGCTATAACTTTGAATTTTCTCAGAATTTCACAGGATTTCACAAATTAGGGAGCCAACAACAGCTAAACGAATCAAGATAGACCAGTATTGTCAGCGACAGCATTGTAACCCACTGAATGCGTTGATTTGCAGTAGATTTCTTCACTAGGGGCCTTTGTACATGCACTGCTGTCGTGCGCTTACCTTGGCCTTAGCTAGGCTTTCTTGTTAAACAATTGCAAAAAAGAAAGCACGTGCTTACATTTTACTCCATCTTGTGTAGCGATCAATTATGTTAATATACTTTTTATGTGGTCCTCGGTAGACGGCTGCATTAAGTGTTGCAACTTGCATGCCGACGTCCATCCGTCCCGTGCCTCCGATTTTCTCGAAGCAGGAAAGCCGTAGAAACTTCTAATTTAGTGGAAATAGGCCCACAGGTTACTAGGCAACGAAAAAGCAAAAATCACTTTACGTGCATATCTTCGTCAAAACTGGATCGATTTGCGTCAAACGAAAATGATCAACGGCCCATTCTGCACATATCGTCGAACAGGCCTACATTTCACCAACAAAAATGCTTCGTTTTTGTGTCGTTTGTGCTTATACTAGTCATGTACATTGTAACACAACTCAATTTAGCCATACCAGTTTAGTAATTGGTCTGGCAGCTGGCCATACCTGTTCCCGCGCAACTGGCTGTAATATGTCTATTGTTAATAATGAAAACTGTTAAATACTTTGTACATTATACCACACAAAAACAGTACCACAGACTACTGAACACATTAGCAATGATTAACGTTTGTTCTAGTAAATATTTGCCAATCAGGTTAGCACAGCGAATTACTGTTTTTCTGTGCCATCTTGTAGTGCAAATCACTACTAACATACAACAACTGCATTGTTGTACAATTAAATATCATTTTTGACAGGTGTAATAAGTACATTAACACACACAGCTGAATCAAATAAGCACATAAGCCTTCTTTATTATTATTTATCATTATGCAGATTTCTCGTTCAGGGAACTGACCCCACAAATGTGTATAAATATTTTTCCGGATTATGTACTTGACAATACTGTAATAACAGAAGTTGTAGCCACCAACTGCTACCACTGCAGGACCACGCAATATGGCAGATTACACCAAACTATAAATAGACAAGTAGCCACAGGTCTTGCCACTATGATTGGTGAATCAGCCAATCATGTGACAACACCTGTCAGTACGTCTGGAAATGCAAAGGTATTTTTAAGGATATTTATCTTCATATTCTACCCATATTATATATACAAAAATATCTACATCCTAGAGCTGTCGAGCGATTAATTTCTTTAATCACATTAACGCATGCGATTTAATTATTTTAACTGTTTTAACGTGTTGTTAACGTGTTAATTAATACTAACGCATCAATTAGTGACCTTGCTATCCAGCTTGGATCTGTTTCATCACACTGGCCACAACACTTCTAGTTTTGGACAATCTTAAAAAGAAATTTTTCTCTCACAGCACTAGTGCATACAGCGCATTAGGGCTTTGGTGAAAATTTGTACTATACAAATCAATGTTTTAACTCGTTATTAAGATGTTAATTAACACTAATGCATCAATTGCCTGTTTATGTTGTATGTTGCCATCAGCAAACGACTACACGTTTCATCTACTAGATGCAACCACCGTCAAACTTGCCATCAAATAATTTTATTAGCTTGTCGACTGAGAATTATTAAGAGTAGTAGCGCTGCAACCGCAACATAATAATTAATTCCTTATCATTCGCTTGTTAACTAACTGCAGTTTAATTCAATATTGCAACTCCTGCTTCATAGAATTCATCTATGTGCATTAATTAATAACGGCGTTAGGTTTTTAAATCATGATTAATTCTTTAACGCGTTAATTTGAGAGCTCTACATTAAACACAGTAAAACTACAGATGCATTTCTTGCTTTGTTTTTCTACATACATCGCTGACAAAATAGAATTTGCAGTTTCGTCGGCTAGTGGTGCCCGACGACATGTACACCAGCTGCAGAAAGTGGTCTAGTACCAGCTGGTCAGGTTGTTATGATTACATATGCATATTGAGCTGCCACAAAGCTGCAGAACAGTACGAGAATAGCACTTGATTCATCAAAGTGAATACTGTAAAGCCCGAAATTTTCCCATGCCATTTATTTCGCGACCTCAGCAAATTCACCAAAACAATGGGCCGTGAATATTTAATAGTCCAAGTAATACTGTATTACTAAGTTCAGCAAGCAAAAACGCCAAAATTAAGGAAGTCAAAATAAATTTCATAGCTCTAACCGCCAAAATTAAGGGTTTTACAGTAGCCAGACCACTGTCGCTTGAAAATACTTCGGCGATTAAACATAGAAGCTTTATACACAGAAGGTAACACAATGTACATAAAGGCAAACACCAGTGTCACTTGAAAACACGTCAGTCTACACACAACTAACCACTCTACATACAATACTCGCGGTTTGACAATGTTCTTCTCTGACCGAAATCAACTCAGACGTAATTGCATTTTTGAAATAACAAACGGTCACGTAACTAAAAACATGTTCATAACGAGATTCAGTTGTATGACATTAATGTTTCAAGCGAAAATTCACACTTGTGCCAACTGATGCGTGAGCCGATAGCTGAATGATTAATGGCTGGCTGTGGCTTAGCAACTGGCTGGCTTACTTTTGGCTTAGCTGCAAATAAACCTCATTTCACCTTTCTTCTTCATGCTGGACGCCACATAATGCCTCAATGTAGTGTCTGTCTTGTGTGACAATCATTACCTGCCCCGCGATCTCCCTTCTAGTCTTGATCTCTCTATCACTCAACCTCACTTTCTTTCACCGTCAGGCGCCCACTGGAGTGCCGTCATACAGCCCGAAGTGAAGTTCTTAACACTTTTGGGTCATCTTACAGAAATTGATGAGCTGTTTAAATGCAAAGTACCGAAATTAGCACAATTCCTCTAGACATACTGCGTCCAACACTGACAGTAGGCTTGTGTAAATGTGCAATTATGCAATAACGCAATATTATATACTCATATCTTATGAAATCACACGGGTGTACCGTACTTGTCCAGAATCTACTAATCCGATAGCAGAGACCTTTTGGAAATATGATGAAAATGTAACGTAAGTAGGCTAGTAAGTAAAAGCCATTTATAGGGCTTGGATTGTGCAGTGTTTAACGTCCCCGCCAACACAGTATAGGTTATATGGGAGACGGTTTTTACAGGTCAAAAGACCCAACCAACAGTATCAAAGTACTGAAGGAAAAACTACAAAGGAAAAATCAGACAATGCAAAGAACATAATACACACAGAAATACGACATAGTACACGCTAAAAAGATACGAATATATAACACAGCAAGTCCCCTAGTCTACAATACTATGGGGTAACTAGGGGACGGCTCCCACAGAGGGCAGGTTTGCCAGGCCTGAACGGCGGTGGAGCTGCCGCTGCAGTACCCCCTAATTTCTAGGGCACAAATACACGAGAACACCTCTACTGCACTGACTGCAAAGAGTGAAGACCAAACAAGTACTGCAAAACACTAAATTTTAGCTGCGTTTGGCGATGTTGGAGTGTAGAAATTTCGCTGTATTTTAATCTGGCATTTTCTGAGGGTGTACTTTGCAAGGTAAAGTTCCAAGTGACTTTAGCCATGTGAACAGAATTATGCATTACCGTCTGTACTAGTAGGCCTATTCAGTGCATGTTTGCAGATTTACCAATCATATTCAAGTGTATTTTTAGTCGGACAGAATTGCTGTAATTACAAGTGCTCTTGTTCATTTGTTCCTGTGTTGATTCTGATTTTACTGAAATTAATTAATACCATATTGCACACTGCTCATGACGAGAACTAGACTTCCTGCAAGGCAGTAACAAGACAGTGACCAGTTACATTATCAAATGCCAAGACTACAGGTGAAATTTAACGGGTATTTTATGCTACTCGCGAAATTCATGAAAATTAGATGCACACGGAAGTGCTTTACAGTGACTGCATGTCACAACGAAACTGCTTTGATCACACAGACGACGGATGATGCAAAGGCAGACTATTACAAACTGTGAGACCAGCAGAACCAAAGGCCAGTGATTGAGTAACATCAACAGTTAAGCTGCTCTTAAGCCAATGGTTTTTCTAAACGGCTTAGCCAAATTGTCCAGCTATGCACATTGCCAGTTAGCATCCACTGTTGGCATTGTTATCAGGACTACAGTAGCGATAACATGAATACAATATTTACAAAGCGACTGCAGTCATCAGTGTGTCTCCAATCAGTGACATCGTTACAGCGCTAACACTCAAGAGTCCTGCTCAATGGTCTCGGCGCTTCACAGAGTTCACATTTGTTTGCTGACGATGAGTTGTGAAGTGTGCAGCGACGACACGTCCAAACCTGCAGTCAAACACCACAGACTGTCAACATACAACACACACAGTCACACAATAATATCTACTTCTCCATGATGTTACTGGGTTCACAGAGTCAGAAGCATTCTGTGTGATTGTCAAGAAGTCTGGCTATAACTGACAGCCAAGTGCTACAGTAATCGATCAGAGACTGATTGTTGGTGGTCACTGCGGCCAGCAATGTGATGTGACTGGCTCTCGGTCTCCGTAAACTGTATGTACTATTGTCTGTTGTCCCATGAGCACAAACAAGGGAATACTTCAACCAAGTGCAATTTCTGCCTGGTAACTAAGTGACTGTTTCTGGCCTTGGAAAAGGCTATCTGGCAACGCTGCTGACAATCTGTATTCCATTTACATTTTTGACGCATGCTGTTACCGACATTAGACAGATAGCAGCTGGAACTGTCATGATACTTAGCAATGCATGGAAAAATCCAACTGTAAAGAGAAACTGTCTAACAATCTCTACTGAATTAGCATCAGCAAAAGACATTACATAGTTTACGTATTAAACCTACTTATTCCTTCATTATCATATTGAGTTTTGAGTCTGTTCCACATCTATAAGACTCATCCATTCTGTCAGCCTCAGCCAGGCACAGCTTTACAATGTCCACTCACAACTTTCACTGGTACATACATACTGCACCGACCCATAGAGGATGGCCAAGCTGAGTTCACTAGTGTGACGGTTTACCCAACTCAGTAATAACTGGGTCAAACCTAACCTCGAGTGACTACATCAGTAACATCTCAACTCTCACAACATCCAAGCTATTAATTTAATCACAAAACTACGAGCACATCATTTGCCGTGAATCAATGACTTATAAACACTCATCTGTCCATAAGTCCACCTACAGGAGTCCGTTTGCCTGCATGAACACACACTGTATGCAGGCAACTAGACACGAGCTGAGCAAAATTCATTCGCATGGTGATGCGTAATAGCTGTAGCAATGACATTATTAGATGCACAACAAAGAGAAACTAACGCTATGTTGTGACTGTGAACTGGTGTCTGAAACATGAGGTGTAGACAGCCGATCCCTGTCAACCACTGGACGCTGGTTTACCACCTCGACAGTAGGCCTGTTCTGCTGCAACAATCCATCCACAACATATATTCCAACATAGCTACACAACACGAGAACAGAGCTCAGTCTTCAAAATAGGATACGTATGTTTATACTTCAGTTTCTAAGTACAAATGCACATTAGATAGACCTTCCAAATCTGGAACAAGCTATGACTGAAAAATCCTTTTTCAATATTTCAACTGTACTATGCTTTACACAATTTACAATCTTTACACAATCAACAGTCTACAAAGTTACAGCAAGTAACATCACTAATAAGTTCTTACAGATCAAACATCTAAAAGAAGTGCAAGCAGAAATTTACTGACAACAATCTGTGATATTTCCAGCATACAGATTTGTATCGTCTTATACACCAATGTCCAAATGACTACAATGTGTAACATGACCTGACCCAGTTTACTGCAGCACGACCTGACCCATAAACACAGTAGCAGCTCACCTGTCTATGTGTGACTCTGTTTGCTGACACCTCGGCTCTCAGGGCGTGAAGTTCATCTTCGTACTCTTTCACCTGCAAATGTGTCAATATCACATCACAGCCAATGTTGTAGCTAATCAGCGTTGTTTACAAATCACGCATCTTCAACCTGTACTGAACTAAGTGGGCACTGGCATCTGTTTGTTTTAGTTTCTACTATTTTTATTTTTTCTGGCTACATATGCCGGATTAAGCTGGTCACACTCCGCGTTTGAGTTCCTGTGAAACTCTCTATCGTATCGTATCGTAAGCCACATCACCATGAATGGGCTGGAAATGATTGAACACATATTTCCAAGTGAACAGAAAGGTGAACAGTTAAATATCTTAAACTCTAAACTTTCTTCCAATTTTTCCACCAATTCAGTTATTTTCACATGGCTTATTTGGTGCCACCAAGTACAACTGATTGAAAACAACACTGTGTCAACGTGATGCAACTGCTACATAAACCGTACCTGTTTCGAGACTAAAGGATACGACGTGAAAGCAAACGTAAACTGACCTGTTTGTTTGAGACATTGGCTTGCTGCTGCAGCATCACGGCTTCCTGTTCCAGCCTGGTGCATCTGTGTTTCAAGTGATCATTATCATAAGTCAGCTGCTGGACGTTGTCTCTCAGAGCCAGCCACTACAGCATGGACAACTGGCGACGTTAACAGATTACCACCATTACTAATCATTCTACACTTCATTACTATCAGTTTATAAATCTACCAGTACTTGTTTAGCTACTAATACAGAACATAACAGGACCAGTCGTCACGACAGCCATCTGTGTCACTTGGATATGGAGCTGCTAACTGAACACTGAACACAATTTTTTTTCTCTGTTTGAAATGTGACATATGAACTCTGTGACATCTAGCACGAGCATACAGCGTTACAACTTACAGAGGCCAACAACTGCAGAAGGACAAAAAACACTCCAAAAAGTCTCAGTCCAGAGTTGTGACAAATACAGAGTACTGCACTTATGTAGTTTTGACGGACAAAAGGTTAGCAAGAGATAAAGCTTAAGGTTAGTGAGGTCATCAGCAACATCTGTCCTCATATCAATTTCCCACAATAACCAATGTTTGTCTTGTATCACTTCGGAGATAAATTGCCAATTCTGTATTGAATTCAGAGCTTATGTGACCAGGAATAACCTTGGACAGTTTGAGTTTCAACTACTACACAAGATAATGGTTCACACCAGATTCATGGCTACCATAATTACAGCACTACAGTGTGTTTGCACGCACTACTATCCGTACAGTACAAAATCTGTCGTCTGCAAACTGGCAAAAAATTTTTTTTACAAAGTTAACAATTAAAACAACACCATAAGCTATTCATTTACATAAGCCAAACTATCAGATAACATCGGGAAAGTCAGCGTATATCAATTCACCTCTGACTGGTCATCGAGATGCTGGCATGAACTGCTGCTGTGACTCTAACACAAAAACACTCATTAATGAATTAGACAATCCATAATCACAGACTAGACACAACAATGATGTCAGTGTATGATAGATTTGTCTACAATCTCACAACAGTCGAACTGGGTTAAGTGGTTAGAATGAGAGAGCAAACCCTGTTCCTGGAGAATGCACAGCATGTTTTAAGCCCAACATACGAGGGCGATCAAAAAGTTCTCGGCCTGACCTAGTTCTGATCAGAATAAAATTAAAATAGTATTTGCTTTTTATAGTAGCAATGCTTAGAATCTGACATGCGCATTGTGACTTTTGGGCCATAAATATTTTGTACATTTCAGCGTATGAACAAAGTGTCTGTCAGATGGGTGTCCAGATGCAATCACCAGAACTGAGCACAAGTTTCTGAAAAACTTCTTGAACGATACGGACATGACCCAGCAAAAATTTATTTCACAACTCGTTATTCAGGATGAAACGTGGATACACAACTTTTATTCTGAGTCAAAATTGTCATTTCATTACACTGCGTAACTCCGCTTTTTTCCACTTTAACTGCACATAACTGACGACCGCTAAAAATGCACAAAATATTATAGCCCAAGTCATATTGTGCGCGTCGTGTTCTGAGCCTTGCTACTATAAGAAGCAAATACTATTTTAATTTTATTCTGAACATAACTAGGTCAGGTCGAGAACTTTTTTACTGCTCCTCGTAAACAAGCACAACTCTAGCCACAGTACCTGAAAAAATTGACTGGCCTTTAATATGCAGGCTTAATTAATAACTGTTAATTTCTAACTGCTAATCAGTGGCCAATGGCATCACAATATGTACGCTTGAACAACACGCCACAATGTCAACCAGGACACTGGCATTGCATCCTGCTTAACCAGCCACACATATGCACTGATTAGAATTGATTGTTTACATATGAGAATACGACGAAATGAAGGCAGTTGTGTCAAATGTCTGAATGCGTTGTGGAACAAGAAGTATGGTACATCCAGTGAATGTCACCATACGTCAACAACTACACACTATAGTTTTTGTCAAGTTTAACAGAAAATACTGTTCAAATACCTTCTCAGATGTCAACTCGGCACACCTTGCTTCCAGGCGAGATATCTGCTGCTCATATTCAGCCCTCTGCCTGTCAAACGCAGCTCGCTCCAGCCTCAACCTCTTCTCAACCTCTGTCTTCACCTCTGCAGCCTAGACGCAGTTCAACAAAACGTAAACTATTTAATTTATTTTATTTATTCTATGTTTAGAGTGTCGAGCTGTCTGATATAAGACGACTACTTAGCTTTCCTTCGTGGTGGCAACTCTTGACCGCCAGTGCCGAGATCGTTCAAGTAGCGGCCGAGGGTGGGTCTCAATGTAACAGCAGTTACTTGAACCTCTTAGAAGGCTCTTGCAAACCATAAAAGAGTAAATGGTCGCATCATACATGGCTCTTTAGGCTGCATAATGTGGCATGTGAAGACATGATCTAGCCAGCATATTAGCTGGACATCTTCCAAGAAAATAGTAGCAAGTTTCCTCATCTTCATCACAAAGAGGATCAGTTATGGTCAGATGCTGACCACAAGACCATAGATTGAGCCATTGTAAACTCATTGCAAAATGCATTAGTTGAACGTCAGAAGCTTCTAGAAAACATCTTGGATTGCCAGCAGCACAGCAGACTAAGACAAAAAATATCAGTCAACGATAGGTAATTACTCACTAAGCCAGTAAAACATTCAATAGGTAAGTCTATGCTCTCACCATCAGTTGATTGAGGTTCCCGGCAAGATTCATCAGTTCATTGTACAGGGGTGATCTGGTGCCTTGGCCTGAGCCTGGAGCCTGCTGGCAAGCTTCTGAAAGCACTGCTGGTACTGACACATTCGGCACAGTACGTGGTTTCAGCACTTCATATGAAAATGGCACAATCTGTGCCGTATCTGTATATGGCCTTGTATCTGTGCTATTCAACATGTGGTGGCCACTGTATGCAATGTCGTCGATTGCCTTGTCACCGGACTCTGATTCAGAACACTCCATGCTCACCTTCTCAAAATCATCGTCGCTGTCCACAGAAGATGAACTATCGCAGTATCTGCTGTCAGCAGCCATGAACACTCGTGCAGTAAGACTCTGTAACATTACACACTACATCAAATCAAACAGCAATTCAGACACAATCAACCAGTGGTAAGTAAGTAAGCACGTAAAACGTAAATTTAAATAGCGCATCTCATTATAAAACCTCTAATATGCTGTACACACCCAACAACAGCACAAGCTTAGGCTTATCCACCTAGAGCAAACTTCATTATGTTATAATACAATGCGTGGTTACGGGTAACTTGGGAAGAGTTCACTTTCTGACAGCAGTATATACCATAAACGAAGTAAGAATTAAATTCGAATTTTAGCAGTCAACGTTCGAATTTAGGAAAAAAAGTGAATTTAACATCCCTACTGTTAACTGGTTTAAAGTACGGCTGGATAAGCACTAGATAACATAAACAGAGGTCGACCGAATTTCGGCTTCGATTTCGGCGCCGAATGTGGATAAATGGGCACTTTTGGCGGATATTCGGTTTCGGACGAAAGCAGTCGTACCACATTCGGTGCACTTTCGGTTTCGGCGGGCTGCAATTGGTAAATTCGGTGGTTGCCGAAAGTAGGTCACAGAGCTTGAGTTGTGGAGTGCACCAGACTGAGTCATTAGCCTCACTGTATATTGACTATATAGCGAGGAAGCAGCTGCGTTGTCTGCGTCTGCATCTGGTACTGTGGAGCCTCGTGGGCAGTATCATTAATGACACACCGTGCGGGTAAGAAGAGTGAAAGATATCAGATGCACAGGATAGCTGGGCAACGGACGCTGTGTGCGACTTGCTGGCTTCCATAGTCTTGTCGGCCCAGACACAATTGACTTTCGGTTTCGGTTTTCGGCAGAAAGGCCCACTTCACTTTCGGTGGCACATACGGTTTCGGCCGAATGTGTTACGTCACTTTCGGCCTACTTTCGGTTTCGGCCAAAAGTGGAATTCCACTTTCGGTCGACCTCTAAACATAAAAGCTAAATGTCAATTGATTGGAACTAAAGGTGAATCTAGGTTTTTATATTCTGATCAGTAAGGTTTTTTTCAGCAAAACGATAATTCTTGACAGGGCACAAAGACGCATCTGTACCTGCGTCCATCTCGACATTACATTATGTCATGTTATGTTACAGTTGACAGCAATTATCAGCTGCGATGAATACATCGACAGTTCATTCATTCATCTATCTTTAACAACTGCTAATGGAGAGTGTTCTGTGTCCCTAAAATCTGCTATTGGTTTGTTAATCATGATGTTGGTCTGTCCAGCATCCAATGGAGAGCAAGCAATCACCCGAGTAGGCATACATGAAGAGCCAGGACGTCTCATTTTATTAAAACACTGTCAAAATGCAGCAATATAAATTTTTTCACTTTATGTTGGTAAATTCACCCCACTGTTCTATCCTTAACCAGCTTATTCAGTTATTCCTTCCATACTTCAAACTAGTAAACAGTAATACGCGAATTGCTTGTACTAACTGAGTATCATCTGAATAAGCTGGTAGAACAATGGATGAATAATTCACCACCATATGTACTGTACCGATCAAAGTATGTAGGCATTGGTATGTCGTTTAGCATACGCGTGGACGCACACCTACGTACTGAAACCGCCAGGAAAACCCCAGTTTCAAACACAGTTGTTTAACACAACATATCTAATAGAACAACACGCGTAAGATCTGATGAGATGATCGTATATATCAACAAAATACTGACGACAACACATAAAAACATACAACAGAACAAGCAAATACAACACTACTCTTAACAAAACTAAGATTTTTACCAAAATGACGGCGAAACGCGCAAACAAACACTCCGCAGAAACCAAACACACATACTAAATTTTTGGCACAGGGGATTTCCAATGGGAATTCCGAACGTGATACACAATAAGTATGTAAAATCTCTGGTTTGCACTGTATGCTCAATGCTGCTCATGCATAGACAGTGTCTATTGCTATTTTGTACTGTTTCTGCTATTATTGTATGACACTGTGTGCGAAGTTTATAAATAAATAAATAAATAAATGCTGCATTGCTCAGTGCTGCTAAGCCTAATAAAGAAAGACATTCGCCGTTGAATATCTTGCAAACCGTTAGAGATAGAGCCTGGTTCCAACATTATATCCGACATTAATGTCGACGGTTTATGCATTATAAACGCAAAAACTCCAAGTTGCGACGCCGACGTCACGAACGCATTCTCGCGTACAACGATGATAAACGCAACGTTGTATACAGACAGTTACATAAATATAGCTATTAAGTTTTCCACCAGCCCATTTTTAGCCGACCGTACTAACGGTCGCGCTATTGCTACAGTGTTGCGTCTGTCGTCTGTCTGTCTGTGACGTTATGTATTGTGGCTAAACGGTGCGTCCTAGAGCAAAAGTTACTATTGAGAGCCTATAGGAAGTCGTATATGAGAAATCGATTGGTA
>Ga0056114_1000533_pt1 | contig 13742 bp, 10 predicted proteins | sample WorMetHERISLAND1_FD_77005 | JGI IMG/M metagenome (GOLD analysis project Ga0056114, IMG submission 77005) | Marine gutless worms symbiont microbial communities from Max Planck institute for Marine Microbiology, Germany - Olavius loisae HERON... ...
CATACAACAGCTTCAGGCGTGAACTAAAGACGTATTGGTTTCGTGGCGACCGGGGCGCAATGTGACAGATTTTTTTGCTTAATTGCGCGTTACAAATATCCTTACTAAACTAAACTAAACTAACAAACTTTAAACTTCCTCAGGCATGATATAGCCGCTACTTGCGTGCTTAAAATGCCGTTAAACCCTAACCATCCATCCATCTTCTTACAGAGTAATTTTGTGTGAATGCTTGTTTAGTTATGAGTCAATATGAGATATGCGTTTGTTGGAATTTGTCTTTGGTGGTTGACCATGCTCGTTGCATGATAGTATGGCATCCATCTTTATTTCATTTATGTGTGTTACTAATTAGTTATTAAAAAATAAATGCAGTACAAAGTAACAAATGTGCCAATGTAAATCGAAAACTGGTCTTTTATTTATCAAAAACTGCACCAAATTAGCAGTTTTGCACACAAAACTGAACAAAAGTTGCAGTTTTTCAAGGATAAATACCAAATTAAAGCCGCACTTTTGAAAGTGCAAACCATCAAAACATTATCTGGCTTCTCAGTTTCCTTCAAAATGTTGTCTGACCAGCTAACTATGTAAAATTTACAAATTGTGTATTTTTTGTCTTTTTAGAATTTTTTGTCTGTGTTGTTTTATTGTAGTATTATCGCAGAGAACTGATGATACCCTTCGTACTGGCCAGTTGAAACCCTCCGTGATATCTCGGCGAGCGGCTGACACACCTGCCGAGCAGTCACAGCATACTGCATGCAAAGCAGATTCAGAGACGTTGGCAGCTGCAGACCGACTGCCTTGTCAGACTGTTGAATCGGTGTCATCGTTGGACTTGAATCGTTCTATGTCACCCGCCGTCTTTTCTGGTAGCTCACTGGAGCGATCATCACTGCAGCATCCTGTCAAACTAAACGGCATTTCTAATGCCGGCAAGTCAGTTGACACGTGCTCTGGTGCGTATTGCTGTCAACATTGTTCCATGCACCAATCTACTGCAAGTAGTGTCTGTGTATGTGAGAAAGTTACGGAGTAGGAAGGCGGCAGTACTTTGGGTTCATGTTTCTGAGAATTTTCAGAAGTGTCACCACATGATCCAGGGAGCTGCCGTAGAGAAACGATGCAACACTTATGCAATCATCTTACAGTTTGTCAAAAGTAGCTGGGTTTCTTGTGGTGCATTGACTTTTGATTTGAGACTGAGTACAATGTTACTGTTGGCAGGTGCATCTCCACTGCAGGTGGAACTCGGTGCTAATCTTTTCGTGTACATCTCTCTAGTCAAATGTGAGCATCTTTTGTTGATTTGATCTGATCTTCATGATTACTCTGATTTAAGCACATTTTAGGTGTCATGTTGATTGTTAAATAACAATGCAAACAGAAGAATATTCTTCTGTTTGCACTTATCATTTTGTCATCCTAAACAACTTTGTTGTATGGGTATTATGTGTTGAGCCTGTTTGTTTATATGTCTGTCTGATTGTCTGTCTGTGCAACAGATATCTCAATAAGTTCTAGTTTGATTTTGACAAGACTTGGTGTGTTAGTAGATATTGTTCTTTGTTAGAAGTGATTATCACAGGCACCTGTGCCCATCGGACTGCCTTCTTGGATCTTGGACTTGAACTGAGCTAAGTGGACACTGGCGTTGGTTTTTTTTTAGTTTCTTCTTTTTATGTGTCCTTTTTGTTGTTGGTTACGTGTGCTAGATTAAGCTGACCACACTCAGCTTTTCAGTCCATGTTAAACTGTCTTACCATATCGTATTGCATCATATTGTATTCGGAAGAGAACAATTTCTAGTCTAAAATTTGACAGAGTAACATAGTAGCAGAACAACCTGAATTGACACATTAAAACGTAACGTTAGGGAATATTTTAGGCCCAAAACCCAGTGCAGTGTCTATGATTTGCACACTTTGACCGTTCAACCTGTAGCTGATGTCATGTTGTGTACTTGTCGTACAGTGGAATGCTGTGTTCATCGGAACTGCTGGTGTTTCACGACGCGTGGCTTGTGCACTGTTGGCCAAGACGAGGTCGTGATTGTCTTGGAGCAGTTGCCACAAGAAGATAACATTCCATCTGACGTTCTTGTTCATATTCTTTCTTTGTATAACCGAGCTGCTCAAGGTTTGGAGTTTATACAGCAACACCATATTTTATTTCTGAATTGATGAAAATTTTCGCTGTACTAGAAATATACCATTTTAAATTGTCACAGAGATTTGTTAGTATTTGTCTGTAAAAGTTTTAAAGATGTTTAATTTAATTGTAGAAATTTTATTTTGTTAGCGATGTATTATTTGCTTAAATTAATTCATTATTGATTATGACTTGAAATGCACATGTATATGAAGGCCTGGCTTAGTTTTGATTTTTCCAGTCTTCTAATGTTGCAATGAAAGCCTCTTTGTATTAACTAGCTGTGTATTAACTATACATGTATGCTTTTTACCAGGTAAGATTGTGTGCGATCTTGACTACGTGGTCTTTGAGGATGGTCTTTGTGGCAGACAAGAGAACGCTGGGTTTCTCTATTGTCGACCATCCTATCAGTGTCTACAAGGTTTCACTACGCCTCAAACTCCGTTTCTTCTTGCCATCCTTATCCTGCAATCAGAAGTCATGTGGGCACAAACATTACCACTGCGACTTCTCCTTCGGCTCGGCTCAGAATATCGCTGTAAGTGACCTGCCATGTTACGTGGTTATATGCAGACTTATTTGATAGTGGAACCGTAAAGTGACATTTACATTTTTAACTTGAAACTTTAGTGAAGTAATGAACAGTGATATTATAACTAATGTATATGCACAATGTGTGTACTTTTCTTATCATCATGCTTACATTTCACAAGACCATCTTGTGCTGTGCTACCCTCGAAACACATTCGGCCGTCGGACCTTCTCTGTTGCGGGACGACGACCTGGAATGCACTGCCAGACGATCTCCACGATCCGTTGCACAGTATCGGCAACTTCCGGCAAATGTTAAAGACAGCATTGTTCACCACATATTACTGTGTCCAGCACAATTGAGATGCTGCATGAAATTGCACTATATAAATTTACTGTGGCCCTGACATTGACATCTTGGACTGCTAAGTCACGTAACTGACTGGTTTCAGTCTCAACAGCTATCTGGGACCAATGCATCAGAAAATACCAGTACGCATTTAGGAGTTGTGTGCAGCTACTACTTACTATAAGCTGAACTAGTGTTGTAGTGTATTAGCATAAAATTCATGCATATACATTAGTAATAAATTTTATTATTGGAGAATTGGTATACACCAGTTGAAAGTAGGTAAGTGAGTAACTTACAAAAACTGATTAAAGGTTGTTTTTAATTCAGACTTAGAGCTATGCCAGCAAATGATAGCAAATTAGCAACTGTATCATAGCATCTGTAGTAAGACGCCAGGGGCACCTTGTTACTATTGACAACTGGTTATGTCATTAAGTTGTTGTGCTTATTTATTTTTTCTAAATGATTTACATGACTGCATGATTCTTGATTATTTTGTCCACTGCTGTGTAACTGTAAAATATTGTAACTGTGGACTGTATTATATATGTAAATCACCTGCTTGTTTCATCTTATAAGCTGTTATGTTTATGTTATGAAAGTAAATTTCCAGCAACTGTGGATGGGTGGACACACACTAACAGAGAGACCAGGCTTTTTATATTGTAGGGGGGTACCGCAGCGGCAGTCCCACTGCCGTTGAGGCATGTCAACCCTGCCCTCTGTGGGAGCCGTCCCCTAGTCACCCCATGTTATTGTAGACTAGGGGACTTGCTGTGTTTTGTGTTCATGTATGATTATTGTGTTTTTTGTGTTAATTGTGTAATCCATGTGTCCCTTCAGTACTTTGATATCGTTAGTTGAGTCTTTTGACCTGTAAAAACCGTCGCCCATATAACCTATACTGTGTTGGTGGAGACGATAAACCATGCACTATCACTATTTTTATATTGTAGACAGATTATGTTGGATTGTTATGAATTAGGCTGACGGTTATATATTTGTTGTCTTATTGCTGTACTTGAAAAACTGGCATTCAGCTTGAATTTGGTTGTTAGATTATCCGTGTCCACTGGTAAGTGTGAGAGGCAGGAAGCCAGTCTACCAAGAGCTTGGTCACACTGTGATGACACTGCTGGGTGGCGGGCATCATCGCTTGCCACGTGTTGCTGGCTTGCATGTTTTCATGGAGAACAAGATAACAACCGTCACTGTTCCTATTTCTTCTCGGAATGAGGTAAGAGTATGTTTGCTTCCTGGTTGAATGCTGAATAACTTGCATAATAGGCATTGCATGTTTATAATTTCACTTTGTAACTTTTGTGATGTTACTCATATTTGGAAATTACTGACATATGGCCAGTTGCTGTGATGTGACTCGCTGACTTTTATACTGCAATACATTGGTGCCAGAATATGTCAATGAGAGTAATAGATGGTACAAATTTTTATGTGTTTAGTCAAAAGAAAAATGTGGTAGCCACTGTCAAATAACAATAAAATTACATTCAATTAGAATTGATACAAAAGCCTAAAATCTTCCTCTTTTGTGTGTGTTTATGACGATAGTTGATATGAATTTGGTAAGCCATGTGTTTTTGCTATCATGCTGGTTGTAACAAGGTGATTTGATGTTCTAAAATTGAAGATCTTGGTCCTGTTTCAGTGCTGCTTACTTGACTGACATTCAGCTGCACATTACATTGTCAGAATAATGACATGTGAGTTTCATGAACTGCTAGTGACACTGCACAGACAGAGAGATGCTTGGACCCAAGATGTAACATGCCTTCCCCTGTCCCCCGATCACCTTCACTAGGCCTTTGCCCTGTAACCCGGTGTCTTGGTGGTGCAATGGTTTGGCTGTTGGACTTTTGATCAAGCGTTGTGGGTTCAATTCCCGGCCGGGACATAATCAAGGCACTTAGGTCACTTTGGCCTTCCATCCCTCCGGGTAGGTAAATCGAATACCAGCCTTACTGGCTGGGGTTAAGGTGGGGTGTGCTCGCTTATATTGGGCTGCAAGTAAAATTGCGTGACACCATACTTTGGTGACACCCTGTAGTTCTGAGATGGCTTGCCATTTAGAACTTATCTGGCTTTGACCTTTTTTGCAAGACATTACTTATTCACTTCCCACTGAGCATAGGCAGCTGAGTTGGCCTAAGTACATAGTAGATCAGCAGTTTGTTTGTGGCTGCAATGAAGCATTGAAACCCCCAACCTTTGAGAGCTATGAGTCAGAGACCAGTTGATTGGTATCATACAGTGTGTGTTAATGGCTTGTGCAACAGATGATATCAGCTCTTGACAACTGCAGCAATAATCACACAATTGCCATTGAGGCCGACTTCAGCGAAGAATTTGATTCTTATCTTGTCGCAGTTCAGTCAACAAATAGTCAATGTCATACGCAGGCCATCAAAATTGACGGCCAAACTCGCTGCAGTAAGTCTAGCAACTGAACTGATTGATATATTGTTATAGCTAGCATGATTTGTGTAATAAATCTGTGTAATCTGCAATAACAAACCCTACAGAAAGTTACTCTGTGCCAGAATTAGTACATTTATTTGTCCACCTTATATGACTGTTTAGATGTTGTTAACTGTGGGATGCTTGACCAATCAGTTATAACAGTTTTATTTTGGCTAAATTTCATTATAGTGTGATACTGTGATCTGAAATTTTTCCTTTCGTATTTGTGTCTAGTGCATAAGTGCATGGTTACTTCTTAAGTTTGCTTAGGTGCAGTTGTGGTGGAGGAAGAAACTCATTATTTTAGCGAGTGACTTGTTTGTAGCATGCTTTGTTGCGGTTTTCTTACCAAAAGTACACTGACTACCTAGTCGTTTGGTTTTCATCAGGAGTGTGTTGAATGCTGTGCTGTAGAGACTGGTGCCAGTTTCATAGTGTTCAGTTTGTCGGTCAACCAGACCACGACATCACGTGCTCACTGCAGCATTGTCGAGGATGGCATTCTCGTTCAGTTGTCACGTTATAGCTTTGATGCACTTCACAATGCGCTGCGCAGTGGTGAAAACTTCTCCATTACAGATGCTGAATCTGCAGATGGCGGGCAAGAGTTGGTTGTGCTACGGTGGATTGATAAGACTGCAAGTTCTGGTCTGACTGAAAGGTAGGCGACATGTACAGATAAATACCGTTAAGCATTCACCTTTAACAGCTTAACATTTCACACTAAATGCATCAATTGATAAAAGTTCCCATAAACTTCAGACATCAATTTTAAGTGTATCACGTGTGGCAGTCACAGAAATATTAGCACAACTGTGGGGTACTGTAATAGCAAACAGTTGAGTAAAAGTCTGTGTCTGTACCATTGTTGATGACCTTTTATGGTCATTGTAAGATAATTTTGAGTGTCATGAAATATCGTTTCTCTGTGAAATAATGGATGTATAATTTTATGGATTTGTAGGCCTAGAGTTTTGGACTTGTACCTTAGTCAGACTCGAGTGTGTTGTTGGTGGACTTGGCCTTGAACTGAATGAGGTTTATCTTATGTCACAAGACCACAGGTTATATATGTAATAATTACACTTTATCAGCCTAAAGGCTGATGAAGCTCAGTACATATCTGTCAGTTAGTTACTTTACGTTTGACAAAAGTGATGTGCTAATTGTTTCAGTTTGGTCGTCGATAGTTCATTGCTGACAAATGCCAGACGTCATCGAGTCTGTTATGAAGCTACTGACAGGCCGTCACGCAGCAGCAATTCAAAGCATTTGCTTTTTCTTCGATGTACTGACGTTTACCACATCACCGATAATATCAATTTGTCGATCAGTGCTTCCAAGTTCCACCGATCAGTGACACAACTGTTCTGCTCTGTCATTAACTCAAGTCTTGATCAGTTCGTGTTACAACCCGCGACTCCTCTTCACTTGAAGGTTTCACTGCATCAGACAACCGTGAGTATAGCGTAGTCAGTTACTAGTAAGTAGGTCTAAAGGGACTCTCAGAAAGTTCAAACCTGCTGCCAAAGAAATTCCTGTATTTAGATTAAATTATGAATTTATGCAGTAAACACGACTCTGTAGTGATCTGGTTAAGTCAGAAAATTAACATTATGTGAATACCAGGCTCCTCTAGCCGAACTCATCGCGGAAGCCGACGAAACCCTGTTCGAGAACATTCTTCGCATTAAACAGCATGTGCTTCATCAACTGGTGCCAGACAGAACGCAATCAACCTACAACCTTCGCCCAAGAAAACATGACTGTTCACTTACTGTAAAACATTCAGTAATGGCTAATGAGTTCATAACTCGTATGTTATACAAATACATGTACTAATTAATAATTAATTATTAAGAACATGTATTAGGTCATATCGTTTATTTTGGCCGGTGCGGTCTGTCAGTGGCGTATTTTACAGAAGTGAATGAATGAATGACCAGGTCACACCACTCGTGATGTGACACTGCTGCTGAAAAGATGGAAGCTGTACTCTGGTCCTCACTTCTAGGCAGTGAAAAGCAGTAAAACATGGCAGACATGTGTTTGACAGTAGTGGTATTATTCTCAAATGAACAAGATGAAAGAAACATGATGATGATGACTGCTTTACTCAGTGAAAACGTTCATAAGGTCAGATTGTGATACAATGAGTGAATTCTATTATACGACCATCTCGTACCCCAAAGCCTTCGTCAGTTGACTTTGTTCCATCGTCCTTAATTAGATCATGTGCTACGGTCTTTGCCAAATTAATTTCAGAATTTGCAAACCGCTTTTTTGCGACAGCTGTTTTCCTTCCTGTTTCAAATATGCTGCAATTGCACCCCTTCTTAAAAAGCCCACTCTCACTGCATCACATCCCTCCAGTTACAGGCCTATCTCCAACCTTGACTTCATATCAAAAATATTAGGGTGTCTGTTTCCTGCATGCTTTAAGCCGCATGTACTAGCTTGTTCCAATTTCAATAATCATCAGTCTGCCTATCGGCCTCAACATTCAACTGAAACTTCTCTGCTTGCATCACTCAACACAGTCTGCTGTGTCTGACTCTGGTTCTGTGACTTTGCCTGTCACTGCCTTGGACACTGCTGATCGTCACATACTAATTAGTCGCCTTCCTACCAGCTTTGGCATCTTGGCTCCAGGCTTATCTGTCTAAACCAACTCAGTCAGTGCATACTCTTCAACTCCAACTATGTGCACCGCTGGAGTTCCCCGAGAATCTGTCCTTGGGCCGCTATTATTTGCAATGTACACCTCATACTGCTGATGATGCTCAGCTGCTCATTGCATTAAATCCATCCGATCTGTCTCCATCACCTTCTTCCACCTTCCCGCTACACTTCCGTCATTTCCAGACTACGTTCTTCCACATCTCTCCCTCATCCAATCTCACAAACTGGAAAGTTTCAATCATTTCTAAATTTCGCTCTCAATAATGACCAACCACCTCTCTAAATATAACTCAAGTTTTTTTAATTGTTATTATTGTGCTATTGTTATTGTTGTCACTGTCTTTATTTGTATTTGTTTCTTATTTTGTATTGCTAATTTGTTATTCAGCTATTCGGCTACTCAGCCGCAAGTGTGTAATAAAACTCAGTATCAGTGTCTGATCCATGGTCTGACAATGAGCATGGCAGTATGATACAAAGGTCACAGATTGTTAATAATGTTAAGTTGTTAAATAAGCTGGCTAGATCTCTGTCATAGATTTCAGTGTTACTTCAATGAACCAGTATTTGACATGAGCATTGTTGTATGTGGTATGTTTATTGGCCACACAGAAACGTGAATGAGAAGTTGCTGATTGGCATTGCTGTGACTGACAGGTGGAATGTGATCTGCGTGTCGGTGACTCGCGATGTGATTCTGACTGTGTTGCGGAGTTTGAGTCACGGCTCAGAACGCTTCTGCGCGGTGTTCTCTGGCAAAACGATGGTGTCTCTGTTATGTTGTTTGTTTTCTACGTAGTCAGAGAGGCAGATTGACTCACCGACCGACTGGCTAACAGCGACATGAATTATATCTGAATGTCAAGTTCTACGTTAAAACCGATTGTTTTGTATCATTTGATCAGATTAATAGTTTAAGTAAGTGTTTATTTCAACTGTCATATCCAAGTGTATTGGTGGCAATGGCATTGTAACCCACATAACATTACATTTTACATTATGATAAAATTACAGATTGCTAATATTGTCATGCATGCCTGCTATTGAAATCACCTGCATGGCACTTGTGAAACACAGTTAGTCTGATGTTTTGCATCAGCTGTTGAATTGCATGGGGGTGGGGTGAGAAGGCTCATTGAGATGTGTTTCCTGTGTATTCAAGGTATATCTTTACCAATTGCAACCAAATTTGGTGACGAAATGTTATGCTTCAGGGGAAGCCTACATGCACTTTTCAGAAACCTTCTGTAGAATGACGACACAATGCAATGCAGACGCGAGGTTTGTATGTCGTGTGTTGCACATTGCAGCAACCACGTAAGTTACTACACGTGTTAACAATTTCGTGAACATGGTCTTCCTGCAAACTGTGAATGCACCACAACAAAAATTAAATTTTTTATCATTTGGTGAAAACAAATGAAATTAAGCTAGAAAAACGTCACAAATATTGCCAGTTTGTTGACTGTTTGGCACCACTCAGTTTTATACCCCTCAGACTTGGAAATTTTGAGATGTGGGTTGTTGTTAAGCAAAACATGTAAAATAATTTTCTGAGAGTTATGGAAACTGTGCCAAAAGTCATTGATGTGCAGACGATGGTAATAAACATTCACTGGGCAGTTTAAATACAAGTTTTATCTGCCAGTGAACTGATTTTGTGTATTGTGTATTTTATACTCGGTATTGTTTCTGTCACTATTTGCGTGCTTAAAATGCCATAAAACCCACACTATCATCTATCCATTCATATTGTGTCTACCATTTGTGTTTTGCATAGAATGCATTTTGCACATTGTTTACAGTAGTTGTGTTGCGATGAGAGTTTAGTATTTGACACATTAGAAATGTTACGATGATGCACTGTACAAATTCATGTTCTGCTTACTTACTTGTTCTTGAAAAGTCTGTCACTGGCAGAAGTTGTTTCATCTATCAGACCTGTACAGTGCAAAGTAACAATGATCTCGTTTGTTGTACATACTGAATTTATATGTATATGACTTAATGCGTGATTTGTTTTCAGACTGTAAGTCATCATTCTAGAGAACGTTTTCATTATCTCTGTTTGCTGTTATGTCTGTTGACTTTTCAGTCAGTGTTAAAGTCTGCTGTGCTGGATTTCTATTGTCTTCAAATTTGTGATTGTGTATACCAGTTATTTTGTATGTAAGGAAATCTATTAGAACTACCTTGGAAATTCTCACTCTTTTAGTAGGCATTTTTAAATTGTACGAAGTCAGACACTGAAGATTGATTGGCGTGAAATATTACAGTACTGCAAAAATTAATTGGTGTGTATTGGAACAAAATATTCAAAAATTTGCCTTGTATTGCTACCAAAATTAATAACTATAGTTTCATTGTATCCATAATCCATTTTTGCAACGTATAGCAGGCAAGATTTTTGTCGTGTTTAAGACAGATTTAATCCTAGATCTAGCTGCTATCTGCGTGCTTAAAATACCACTCAACCCTAACCATCCACCCCCATTAAACCTAGATCATGATGTCATGACAACTGTATTAGCTTGATGCAATTACAATTGTTCTAGCCAACAAGAAAGCCCAGCTGTCGCTGACAAACCTGCGCGACGCGAAAGCATGTCAAAAATCACTCCAATTCGACGTGCTTACAACGTTGTCGCTGACAATACTGGTCTATCTTCATTCGTTTAGCTGTTGTTGCGTCGGAAATCTGCGAAATTCTGAGAAATTGTCTGAAAATTCAAACTTATAATAGAGTTCAAGGTCATCCAAAGTCATCGATCTTGGTGTCAATCGAAAGTGCATATGCAACTTCCTATTAGTCATTAATAGTACCTTAAAAGCCGTTAAACCCTAACCATCCATCCATCTATCCAGTGGGCTACAATTTTGTCGCAGACATTACGGGTCAGTCTTTATTCATTTAGCCATTGTTGCCTTCCAAAATCGCGAAATTCTGATAAAATTTGACCTTACATCAGTTCAGGGTCATCCAAGGTCATCGATCTTGGTGTCAATCGAAAGCTCATGTGACTTCCTATTAGAGAGATATTGATGCTTAAAGCTAGAAAATGGCTGAATTTTCCCACCCCACCCTTGTTTGAGGCCTCCGCTCGGGGGAACCCCATAGAATGTCGGGATGAAATGTGGCATCAGAAAACTAGAATCGTGGGGCTACCAGATGGTGAAGAAATCATGACGCTAGCTTTCTTCGTTTTGACACACTACTGGAATGTGACAGACAGATGGACGGACGGACACGTTGCTCTCGCAAAGACCCGCGCTAGCATAGCGTCGCGCGGATAAAAACGAAACAAAGGTCAAGGTCATTCATTTTGGTACCAATCAGTTTCGTATATGCGACTCCTACAGGCTATCAAATGCAAATAGTAACTTTTGCTCTGGGATGCACCGCTCAGCCACAATACATAACGTCACAGACAGACGACCGACGATAGACGCAGCACTGTAGCGTAACCGAGGCCGTTAGTACGGTCGGCTGTAAACTTTGTTGTGTGAGTAAATTTGTTTTATCAAATTCAGTTAATAGAAATTGATTCGTAGCAAGTAGTAAATTGTGAACTGCACAACAGTCTACTGCAGACCTTTACAGTGCTTTGTGTTATATATGCTGTCACAGAAAAATATTGTAGCATTCCTGATTGTTGATGTGTGAAGCCGAATCCTGTGCTAATGCTTTCAGCATGATACACATTACACAATCGCTATTTTCATACGTGTCAGTGTTGTCGCAGACATACGTCACATCACATAAATGCAGTTCATTAGGATCAGCTGGCACTTGCATGATGTCATACGTGTTGCTGTGGAACTGCACATATCAGATAATTCAGAGAGGCATTGTAGATTTGTAGAAGGCAGATTTCAGTGCGTAACTGTAAACTACTTTCCATCTTTGCATTTTTCGTATTGTGCTCAGTGCTCTCTGTGTATATATAATTATCTGTGACCTTAAATTGTGCGGCAATGTAGATATTTGTTTAATAATTAAAGAGTAAATAATTCCGCATGTGTGTCACCATTTAGTGTAATTTATCTACAACAGAGATGTGTGCAAAGTGGATGTTTCACTGTAGCCGTGACATACTGTATCAGTTGTTGTTACTGTTGGTGAGTAGTTTATTGCAAATTTTTATATTTTATTTATTGTTGTTGTTGAATATAATTGCAGTGCTGTATGGCGGCCGTTGTTGGTTCCATATGAGTTGGGCATTCTGAGCACAAATAGTAATTTTATTGTGGCGAATGGTGAGTGAATTGTTTGTTGTTTGCCTTGGTTTACAATACCTCAGTAAATCTGTGATTACAATGGCACAATGTCTGTAATAAACGATCTGATGGTCAGTGGTTTTGTATGTGTACACTGGCATTTTCTAAAGATCCCCCAGTATGTATACCTTGTAATTCTGTGTGTAGAGCATATAATATAGGCCTACTGATCAGTTGTATCGACTTTGAGATTAGAAGCTGTATAGAAATTTTGGCGAATGATATCAAAGATCTCTTCCAGTAGCATTCGTCCTAAACGCATAATCTCTTATACACGCCATTGGCCTTACTAATAAGCTTTAAACTTCCTCAGGCATGATATGGCCGCTACTTGCGTGCTTAAAATGCCGTTAAACCCTAACCATCTATCCATCCATCCACTGGGACACATGCCAACTCGAATTAAAAAGCCGCTGCCAACCGTGACAGGCACTCATCATGCTACAAAATTACTAATTGCGATATGAAATGCATACTACACTGTGTTCCAAAAAAGGAAGCCACCAAACGTTTGGCAATAGCTTTCTCACATCTTACGATTTTCAAAATTCTTTCACTGCTGAAAAGAGGATGAAATTTCCAACAAAACCACGAAATATTTTCCACCACACCTTAATTATGTTCTCGCACTACCTTGAGAAATTCAATAGTTCAAATTTATTGCAAATTATAACAAGCACGACATCTAGACACTAAACACAGACACGTTCATTGTCAACGGCCAAGTGACTAGGCACATTGTGCTGGCCAGTGTCTGAACCCCACTGACCACCGTGTGAGTGGACAATATGACGGCCGTCTGCACTTATCATACACACTCGGTTGATTGCGTCTTTACCATCACCATGACATACATGATCAACTGACCACTATGTGACTGAACTGTGTGCCACGGGTTGATGACGTCATCAGGAAGTGTTAGTTCCCCCCCCGCAGTAAAGCACCGTGTGAACTAAACTCTTTGATCTTACGGGACAACGCGACGTGTTAATTACTATCACGTTATGCGCTGTATTAACTGAGACACTTGAGGCCACCGTGTGGCGGCACCACAGTAATTTATATACTGTGGCGGCACCCTGTATACCTACTCTATGCAGTGTTGGAATTGACCTAAAAGAACTGTGGGGTCATCTGCTGAAATGTTTGAAATGTTGCCCAGGGATAGGGCTGCCGTTAACGAGTAGTTTACTACTCGAGTACTCGTCCGAGTACCTTAACGAGTACTCGAGTACTCGTTAATACCGGAAGTACTTTAATACGA
>Ga0056114_1000534_pt1 | contig 13742 bp, 10 predicted proteins | sample WorMetHERISLAND1_FD_77005 | JGI IMG/M metagenome (GOLD analysis project Ga0056114, IMG submission 77005) | Marine gutless worms symbiont microbial communities from Max Planck institute for Marine Microbiology, Germany - Olavius loisae HERON... ...
ATCTTAGATAATTTCGAATGGCCATATCTCACAACAGCTCACGATCTACTTATATAGCGCGCATCGCGCGGTCATCTTTGCTATAGCACAGCTTTCTTGTTAAATCTCTGTTTGGTTGTTTTTGTGTAGCGAAAACAAACCAGACAACCCAAATAATCGACCTATAAACTAACAAACGGACAAACACATTGTCACCTGGGCGCAGGCAACGGCAGCTAACCAGTGTACGCCTAACCGCGTGTTTTCGTGTGTAGTGCGGGTGTCGGGCGCACGGGGGCGTTCATCGTCGTCGACTCTATGCTGGAGCGGATTCGACACGAGAAGACTGTCGATATCTATGGTCACGTGACGTGCCTGCGCGCACAGCGTAACTACATGGTTCAGACGGAGGACCAGTACATCTTCATCCACGACGCCGTGCTCGAGGCCGTCCTGTCTGGAACCACGGAGATACCAGCTCGCAACCTCTACACGCACATACAGAGGTTGACGGAGCGTGGCTTGGCCGACTCCATGACCAGCATGGAACGAGAGTTCCGGGTAATTCAACTAGATACTAGTTGGTTAGAATGTAGGCACCGGTATGTAAAATTGTTGTGACAGGCCACGGCGTCCCACAGCAGGAGTGAATTCTGGGAATTTTGAATTGTATTTTCAGCGATCATAGACATGTGTGCGAGTAAGGGGGGGAGGGCTATGTCATCCCGGGGGACTAAAAATTAGACGAGCATGGGGGATGTCATGGTGCCAGGACCCAATTAATTTTTTTTATTTAAAGCGATTATTTTTAGACTTTGTTTTCTGAGATATCAAAGGAATATCAGCAACTTATCATTCTATTTTTTCTCAGGGCCTGAGGGGCGGGCGTTCTGTGTCCCTGAAATCTTCCTTTGGTCTGTCATGTCTGTCAATTATGACGTCGGTCTGTCCTGCATCCGATGGAGAGCAAGCAGTCGCCAGGCTAGACCGCCAGTAGGCGTTGCCGGAAGCAGCTGCAGCAGCATGCATGGATTGCACGGCGAAGTTACAGTGGGCAAACGTGCTGTGACGTGCCGGAATGGTTGGTCTAATTAATTTGCTGATTATGTCATTCGCGTAGAAACTGGCGGACATGAAGGTTCAGGCGTCGAAGTTTGCCAGTGCCAGTCTGCCAAACAACAAGTACAAAAATAGACTCGTCAACATTCTGCCTTGTAAGTTCTTTATTGAAGTCACGTTTTCCTCTACACATCCGTAGTTAATTAGTTAATTTTTTCGCTGTCGTTGTTTCACATTTAATCAAGCTATAATCAGATAACCAGTTGGAGTACCCCGATGTACAGCACATGACTGAAGTATACTATGGCGCCGTCGGAGATTTTCCACGAACAATTGGAGAAAATGTTTCAAAATATTTACGAAAAATGTTTAGTGTTTGTTCGTGTAGAATGTGAATTCTATATTTTGTAAAACAAACTTTTTGTTCTATAAATTATTACTAATTTGTTGAACTGACATTATTAGATGCTGGAATTGTGAAACATAGCCAGATAATTTCGTGGTACTGAATACTTTGTCACTGGTTGCTGCTGTATACAACAGACGAGTCGTCTCGAGTGTTTCTCCAGCCGATCCGAGGTTTAGACGGCTCCGACTACATCAACGCCAGCTTCGTCGACGTAAGTCAACAGTCTTTCAGTGATCTGGACAGTCCTGTCCAGCACAAAGACACGTCACTCTAGTCTGAAGATCGTCCCAGAAATTGTCAAAAGTGTCTCGTTTTTACCGCACGTCGGCTTTCAAGGCTATGTGCACTGAGAGGCATAAAAACGCACCAAAATATTTTTATCACAACTTCTACAATACTTGACCAATTTTGATGGAAATTGATTTGCAGTGGCTTGGATATATTAGCCACAGAGTTCGATAAAATTTTACAACTTCATCTAAATAACATTACCACACTACCGTGCAAAACCTCAAAGTAGTTGTTTTGGACAAATGGAAATGGAACAACTTGAAAAGTGTCCGTGTAAAAACAAAACCGTTCAACAGACAAACGGTTATTTCAATTAACCCTTTGACACTCACTGTTGCCATATGGGTACAGCTATAAAGCATCCTGGGTTAAGCCGGGTTAAGCTGTCATTTGTAATTTTTGACATCCGGGCACTCTGACGCTCAGGGCTGAGCGTCAGAGAGCCCGGATGTCAAAAATTACAACTGACGGCTTAATCTAATCTGACACAGGATGCCTTATAATCTATACCCATGTGGCAACAGTGGGCGTTAAAGAGTTAACCAACTGTTCAAGGTGCTGACCATTGGCACTAACACAGAACACTTGCCCTCAGCCTTGGCCACCATTGATCAATGGCCTTGTCGATGACTATGACTCTCTGCTTGAACTCAGCCCAGACAGCACTTTGTTCGTCGGACGATCTGATGCAGCGGTTAATTTCTGTCTGGAAAATTTTATCGTCCTTCTGGATCATATATCCAAGCCACTGCTTGTCAATTTCTATCAAAATCGGTCAAGTATTTTAGAAGTTATGATAAAAATATTTCGGTGTGTGTTTTCAGCGGTGGCCTCAGACAGCACATATTCGTGTTCCCATTTTGTCCATTTAGGGGGCTGGATTCACGAAAATATGTGACAAAAACGTTTTTTACATTTTAATCTCCAGTGACCTTAACTTCTGAGCTATGACCTCAAAATAGTTCCACCAGTACCCGTAGCTTGGGTAGTCTTCAAACAAACTTTGAAACTTTTTTTACGAATTCCCGATCTCGAGTAAATAGAAGACACGAACAGACAACGAAGCGTCGTTTAATGCGGCTTCCGAGCTAACTAGTAAAGTAAAGTCCTTTCCCGAGCCTCAAGGGCCCATAGGGCGACGCTGATCTCCGTTTCCTGTAGCCCTCAGCCGGACACCAGCCGAAGCTGCAAGACCACGGATACGGGGATAGTGCATCGCGTGGTATGCCCGTTTACTCCCCAGCTTTCGCTGGTACTCATTAACCAACCCGGAGGGATGGCACGCTGAGTTGGCGTTGGTACACAGCAGCCACGAGCGGGATTCGATCCCGCGACCTCGCGATCGCAAAGTCCGGCACCGTACCACTCGGCCCATGCACCCGAGGAAAGGCCGAGTAAAAAAATGGGAGTCAGGCGTATTCCGATAAATTCAGTGAAGTAGCACTGTTGGCGTTGGTTTTTGCAGGGATATCGGTACAGACGGGCATACATCGCAACACAAGGCCCGCTAGCGGAGACGACCGAAGATTTCTGGCGGATGCTGTGGGAGCACAACTCGACCATCGTAGTTATGTTGACCAAACTGCGAGAACTCGGTCGGGTCAGTATCAATATAGGTCAAACTAATAAGTATACGGTTCGTCGACTTTTGTGGTATTGCATTGGATAGATAACATAAAATGTGCATGTATCGTCATCCGCAGTTCTGTCTAGAAGCTATAACTGGCATCTCTGCTAGACGACAGACATCGGTGGAGAGATTTAACCCTTTAACGCCCACTGTTGCCATATGGGTACAGCTATAAAGCATCCTGTGCCAGACCGGGTTAAGCCGTCATTTGTAATTTTTGACATCTGGGCACTCTGACGCTCAGGGCTGAGCGTGAGAGTGCCCGGATGTCAAAAATTACAAATGACGGCTTAACCCGGTCTGGCACAGGATGCTTTATAGCTGTACCCATATGGCAACAGTGGGCGTCAAAGGGTTAACATGAGAGCAGTACTGTATCCGAAACTTATTCATTGTATCCGTGCTATATCGTTACCGTATACTTAAAGCTGGTAACTAGAGGCAATGTAATTCATGTGTGTCAAAATATATTATTATTTGACATCATCGATGGCCGTAATAATTACCTTCCGCATTTGAAATATTGCGAGTTCAGTTCCATGTATCAGAAAAATTGAAATGTGCGAGAGGAAACAGTTGAAAAATATCAGTCAGTCAGTCAGTCGGTCAGTGTATGCTATCTATGCATTGCAGGAGAAATGTCATCAATATTGGCCGAGTGAGCGATCGGCTCGCTATCAGTACTACGTTGTCGACCCGATGGCAGAGTACAATATGCCGCAGTATATACTCCGAGAGTTCAAGATCACCGACGCCCGGGTATCAGTTCAATAACATTTCTTAACTCGTTGTTAATGTTGCCATTACATGGAGTGCAAGCTACTACACGCTAATTCGTACAACGTGTATTCGTAACTTTAACGGTTTATGTCGCCGTCAAAGGTCTGTGGCGTTGTATTCATGGTCTACCGTTTGTCCGGTCTGATGTCCCAGTTTTGTTAATGCAATAACGTAGTACTGTATATAGGGATTTAAACAGCATTAAGACCGATGAATTTTGGTAGTCTTCTAATTAATTGATCAGATTTTGAAGTTTAGGACCCAAAGTACAAGATCATGATGTGGTCACTTAATTCATTTCAGTCAGTTTTAAGCCTTAACTGACTCTGTTTCAGATATAAATTGTTTTCAGAAGCACAACGTCGTTTTTAAACATTAATGTTAAAATCTCTGCCAGAAAAAATCAAGAATGTTAAAATTTTAAAATATAAAATATAAAAACCATCAAGAATGTTAAAAACTTAAAAATATAAAACTTTTAAAACGTGATAAAAACCTTAACATTTAAATCTTTCATTGGCGGCCTATCAGGACAAGACCTTATTTTGCAACTTATAGTAAGTCAAGGTGACCTGTTTTCTTGCTGTACGCTACTTCCTGTGATTGAAAAAGCAGAAAAATTATCGTAGCAAACCATCATAATGATGCCACTCAAAATGGCTTAAGGTTGAATATTTTTGCTAACCGTTTCATGTAAGGTAATAAAAACGTTAGAAAACATAAAACGTAAAGAAAAAGTAAAGATAGTAAAAAAACTGTCAAGAATAAAAACGTAAAACGTTTCTACATGGTCTTTACTTTTAAAAGTACCTCAAACAGATCTGTCAGTCTGAAGATGGCAGAGGCATAGTTCGGCCCGTTTTCATTTTAGTTTTTTCATTCTTAGTTTGTTTTTCTCTTGTTTGTTTTCTGAAAATAAAGGCTAACCAGTTGCCCACTTTTAGCGCACGTTGATATTTCTTGTCGTTTTGTATCGTATCGTATTTTATAACTGCTCTTATTGTTCTATTATACTACATGATGTGCATTAATTCCCCTTTATTTAAAACAGTGTAAAATTGTATTCAAATTAACTAATACTAATCTGTGGCCCTATTCACGAAAGGGCGTACGACAGAAATCGTGCGTACGACGGTCGTACGCCAAATTTACGACGGCGCGGGTTATTCACGAAACCAGGAATTTGTTCCGGAGGGGGACAAAAGAGTGGGTTCCGCCACCAGCGGGGCCCATAAGGCACAGAGCCCCCGGTGGGATCTGGGGCAAAGCCCCCAAAACACGAAAAACATGCTGAAAATTTGATTGAATGTCACAAATTTCATAAAAAAATTTTCAGTGTGGCAATTTCGGAAAGGGCGGACATGTCCCCTTGTCCCCCTTCCTTACGCCCCTGATATTAATATGGTCGAAACAGATTGTTTTTCATTAGCCCTGTGATCTACAGATGCTTGTGCTGTTTGCAGGACGGTCACTCAAGAACAATACGTCAGTTCCAGTTCACAGACTGGCCAGAACAAGGCGTTCCAAAGATGGGCGAAGGCTTCATTGATTTTATCGGTCAAGTTCACAAAACCAAAGAACAGTTTGGTCAAGACGGACCTATTACCGTCCACTGCAGGTATATTCGGCATGGCGTTTGTGCCCCTGTTTATGACCGGACAGTCCCTGAATAGAACTGTGCGTTTTGGCAGATCTCACAATCGAATCACCACTAACTGCACTGTCAGTCTGTCGTCGGCCATCAATAGCCTTTACAGCTCTGCGACTGTGAATGAGTCAAGACGCATTGCAGCAAGAAGCATAGAACAACGTGCGATATATCGCATATCGCATCATATGCTTTTTGTTCACTTGAAACGAAAATGTCGGAGGTGACCTCGATTTTAGACCTATGTATACACTTGGCGGCATCCGAAAGGGTCCAGCCAAAATCGATGAAATGCTGTAGAGAACAACCTCTGGTAGACTGAAACAAGATTCTTTGTACTACCGTTTGGTGAAAACCCTAGGTCTTGGTTTGTTGATATTATCCCACTAGGTGACGGACGGACAGACAGACAGACAGACGGACGGACGGACATAGGGACATTACAGTCACGATGATACATAATACCGCGTTTAGCAGAGCTGATGCGCTGTAAAAAATTTGTCTCATAATTAAACGACATGAAAAATGTTCTAATTAAGTTAGTTAAGTAAGTAAGTGTGGCAAATTAGAGGCTTTATTGTCACTGGATCTTACACGCGATCCATTCTATTCTGCTCTAAATGAAGGAATACAACTGAGTGAGTTTTCTAAATGATATTTTATATGATTGTACTACACAAGATGAACCAAATTATAATAGGCCTACAGCGTACTACATTAAAGGTTTAGCTATACAGTACGCAACTCAACACGTGCTTTGCTGACATCGCTACACACAACACGTCTAGAGAGCAATCCTCTCCAGTGTGTGTCCGCAAGCACTAGCCGCGGCGCGCCTTCGATGATCACCTGGCCACAGTTCACGGTCCACTGGCAGCCTCTGAAGCATAGATTGAGAATGCGAATTTTATGAATTTTAAGATTTCTTAAAATTCACGAATTTTTACGAATTTTAACAATGGTAATGAATTTTAAAAATAAAATTCGCCATTGTGAATAATTACAGATGAGCTAGAAATCTTTGATGCGAAGTTGCAAACATACGAATACAATTATTTATAGAGGAAAACAGCACTGTAATGTGAGCAAGGCCAACATTGGCCTGCTAGAACATGTACATTGTACAGTACATGTATGTCCGACAGTCCGAAAATGTCTATTCCATAAAGTTCAAATACAAGCTGCAAACTTGCAAAATCAAAAGTTCAAAAATTGTCTTCACTGATCGACTCATTCCGCCCTTTCATCGATCAAACATGCAGTATGAAGTTACTAGTTTAATCAAGCAACCTACGAATTGTTACGAATTTTAAAACGCTAGGCCACGAATTCTCAATGTATGCTTTAGAGAGTATTGTGCGTCACAGTAATTAAGTAAGTAAGTAACAGTTATCGTTGTTGCTGTCGTTGGTAGTAATGCTGCTGCTGCTGCTGCTGCTGGTGCTGTGCAGTGCCGGCGTTGGTCGGACGGGCGTGTTTGTGACGTTAAGTATCATCCTCGAGAGAATGAGGTACGAGGGTGTCGTCGACATGTTTCAGACGGTCAAGATACTTCGCACCCAGCGACCGGCCATGGTGCAGAACGAGGTACAAAATACAAGTCATGATTGTCTGTGTTTATCGACGCATTTTCAACAATTATATTAGTTGTTAATCACTGGAATGCACTCAGTCGTTCGCTAGTACATGCCTGTTCAGTTGCTGCTTTTAAGAGAAGTTTAAGTGGAGTCAATAAGTTTAGTTCTGATTGAGATTGTTGTGTGTTAATCAGTTTTGTCATTTTATGGTTTTATTATTTTAATGTTTTAATTTGGTACATGTTGTGAACTGTAATATAGGTTTCTTTGTCTTACTTTCTGTTCTTCTGTCTCTCTGAAGTTTGTGTAAGTGCTGTATTTCAGCCTTCAATGTCTCAATAAATTATTCTCAAATATTCGCCTGTGGATGCGCTGTAGGACCAGTACGCGTTCTGCTACCGAGCCGCTCTGGAGTACCTCGGGTCGTTCGACCATTACGCCAACTGAAGTGGTTTGAGATAAACTGTGTCGTATGCATATCATCAATGAGTCAGAACCTGCCATCACTGTATGAAGAAAACTGGTGCATTAAGGCCATGCTCCATTACGGCCAATTCGTCGTAGAATTGTGGACTTTCTTTGCAACTTGTTCTGGCGTCAATAATTGTGAAGTGAAATCTGTAGAATCTGTTGCAGTGCGATCAGCAAACGGATTTCACTATTCCGATGGTTCACACGGTATGCGGCCGTGTCTGTAGTCTAAAGTAAAGTTATGGTTTTTCTCGACCTGTGATCGTTTGACTCAAACAAATTGACAGCGTAGTGTTTACACCACACAACGACGACGTTTGACGACCGTCGTCACCTCGAAATAGCATTGCGAGTTAGTTGCCATAGAAACCTGAAGTTTCGTACCTGAACTCCAAATACGATGGACTGACTTTGACGAGAAATACAACGATTCTAATAGTCGGATGGATGCCAGCCACAGTGTAAAGTCGACCGCGACAATGTAGAATTTTTTAGGCCTACTGTTCTGTCTTACCGTCCCTTATACGCGGATCTGTGAACGTTGATGCGAATTACAATCCATTTATTGTGTCTGTCGTCAACATGATTACCGTGCACCGATTCTACGACTGGGGTTTCAAACTTGGCCAGTAGTGACTTTATTGGAGTCTTAAAAAGCCAATTTAGGTTGTTTTTCTGCCATATTTCATCACGACTGCCTGCCTGTGGCGATGACGAGTGTTGTGACGCTGTGTATACTGTTGCTGTAGCTGAGACCGTCCCTGTGCAGTGCTCGAATGCCACGAAACCACTCGTCAGATGTTTTAAGCCTCCACATAATGGGAAGGGGCTTTTAGAGATAGCGGTGTCTGTCTGGCTGTCTGTCTGTCAGTATGTCTGTCGCAAACATCGACGTGGCATTCGGCAGAGGGCGACACCATTGGTCATAATACAGCAATATCTTGTTAGGGGGCGGGGCTTAACGTCTCGACCCCTCCCCTGTCAACGAGTGTGTGTCGATTGGTATACTGTGAGCACTAGCTGTTAGTCATCGATGCATGCGACAGTCTGACACTGATAGTCTAGTTGACAAGACCAGCATTTTCCAGCAGATAAGTCCTTGAACGTGGCTGCATGTCGCTGAAAGACACTATTTGCCGCGCGACGCTACGCATAGTGCGGCTTACGCTGTTGAAAGATGTCTGTCTGTGTGTCTATATGTCACATTCCGGCATTGCGTTAAAACGGTTAAACATATCATCGAAATTCTTTCATCGCCAAATCATTCTATAGTTTTGCCAGAATTACGTCTATGTTTTAACGGACGTTTAGGAAAGTTGGCCGCATGACGATGAATTTTAAGGGTCGGCGACATTAACGGAGCCACCCCTTATCCAACTCCAAGAAGACCAGGTATAGGGTACTGGTATTCCATAACGAGGGCGATATCGTGGCGGCCTAAAGTTAGTTTTTTTAATCGTAGTCATTGTTTAGAAGCTATTCACGTCCAATCTTTGAATGAATTTCCACAGCATTGTAGGCTACAACCGTGATATAGGAAAATGAAACTGCGATCAGAAACCGACACCGATCTGTCGCTCATAAACGTTTGCATTTCTCCAACACTTTACCGTCAGATTTTGTATACTCTGAAATATCAAGCCTTGTGATGTGATATTTCAATATCGTCCATGCTTTGGTAATATTCTGTGTATATTGTTTTAATCCGGCGTGAATTCTGTTAACATTTTTCGCGCATTGTTGCCAGCATAGTCTAATGCTTGCTGTCGTTGTAGTGCAAAAAGATTTCGAGACATTTCTCTCAAGCTAAAGAGTAGGCTATGCGTTTATGTGAAGGCGGAGATCGGGAAATATTACACAAATTAACATATCGAGTCGACTGACCCTTTGGCAGAAGGCCATACGAGCTAATGACCACGTATGCGTCAGCTAAAAATTCGCTAATTAAAAAGCAATTGGAACATTTTACCGCATATTTGAGCCCCACTTTGGTAGTTTGCCATGCAATAACGTCATTAAAACTCCTGACATTGACGACCGGCAATGTCTGATCATCTGACCGGATCGTAACACTGAGGTGCATGCATATGCTCATAACAAACTTTAAAATACGCCAAGCTCGATTTCGCTTTCAACAAGTCTATGTATTTCTTCGCCTTCAAGTCGAGATTTTCGCTAAAGGCAATTGAGTGACAAGTTTACTGGCATACTTGTCCGTAAGTTCCCATGTTGTTTTCCTAAAAATTGCGAAAACGGTAGGGAAATCAGTTGCGCTGGACCTCTCCACGTTATAACCATGACAATGATATATTGGCTGTCGGTGCGATAATAGGCCTACACACAAATTCACAAAATAGAAAGCAATGTTACCGTGCATTTGCAAACCGTCGTGTACATTGTGTTAAAACTCTTGCTAGTGCTAGTCGCATAATAGTATTGCAATTGTATTTATATGCCCATGTTTCTATGCTTGAATTTGCTTTCGTTGTCGGTCCCCGTTCTGTAGTAGATGTAGATAGACAAAATGCCGACGTCTCGTAAGCTTCATGTAACAATTTTACATTTTTTCTTGGTTTTCGACGGCAAAAGTTGCGAAATTATCGCAATCAAACTGCTTCAAAGCGATAACTGAAACGTTCGTCTACTTCATGATAGCATATCCAAGGAAAGGTACCATGCGACCAAGAATAACACATATTTGTTGTTGTACAGCTGTGTTTCAATCAATGAGATATATAGCAGACTACAGACCTGAATGAACTGTTTTATGTATTTTATTTGCTGTATTTCTGAGATAATTTATTGCTGAAAGCTGATGAAACTCACGAAGTTTGACTGTATCTGTGTAAAGTGGTCTACTGTAGCGTACTATACTGCAAGCGTTGTTTGGTGAAAATGGCTAGTAGTGATGATAACGAATCTCTAGTTCTGTTCGTTGTTATATCGACGTATTTTGTTAAATATTAAATGTGACCTCGGCTTTTGCTGTCACCGTGCAAGAACAGGTGTGCAAAAAGGCTGTCACAAAGTTAACTTGGGTTCATTGTATCGGTAGTCTTCGGCGCTCTTCGCCTCACAACGCAAACGCTATGACTGGAGTAGCAGTGTGTCTAGGCATTATAGTCTTCATTCAGTCGGTAGCGGCATCTGTCTCAGTCCCGAGTAACGTTTATGAGCTGCGAAACACTGAATTAATCCGACGATTATACAAGATGTCGCTGGCGCATATCGACATACACATCATGACAGTCTGTTGGTGATTTATTTAGCCTCATCGATATCTTACGCCGCTGCCGAGATACTATCGCTATACTTGACCGACTTGACCTTGAATATTCCTTCAATTTTAGTTTGCTTTAGATAATAAAAATTACGAGCAATGCCGGCGCGCAGAACCGGTAGCTTGAATGCCAGGCCCATAGCTGTATTTAACCCTTTGACGCCTACTGTTGTCATACGCTCAGACCTAAGCGTCAGAGTGCCCGGATGTCAAAAATTACAAATGACTGCTTAACCCGGTCCAGCACAGGATGCTTTGTAGCTGTACCCATATGACAACAGTGGGCGTGAAAGGGTTAAGGGGCAGCTTCGCGGCAGAACAGGTTAGAAAGCCTAAAGGAGGGAAGGGAGGAGATGACAGGCAGGTTACAAGAGGGGCTGGAATAAAGTAGGAGGAGGGAAGAGAAAACAAAAATAGAAAAGAGAAGTGATGGGAGCAATGGGAAACGTTGCGCGCATCTTTCTCAAATTCCTGAATCTGCCCCTGATTTATGCGCGAGCACATTTTAATCTATCAACTGTCCGCTTTCAATGTATTGGTTAGAACATGCATTTCACGATTATAGTATTCAAATATGTGTGTGAAAAGTGCGGTGACTTCATGCAAAAACTGCCGGTGACGTCATTCTAGGTCCGAACGTTACTCGGGGAGGTAATCATTTCCAGCGATGCATAGGCCTAATAGGCTAATATTACTGGTCACGTCAAGGTTAAAACGTTAAACGATATAGCTCTTCGTGTGCCCGCCTTAGAGCTTCGTAACTGGACATCACTTGCCGTATGGGATCACACAGTGTTACTGCCATCCGACGCAAGTGAACGCGCCCCGTCTAACTCCAGCCAGAAAGGCCGGTAGCCTACTCGATTACGTTACCCAGGAGGGGTGCAAGGCTGAGTTGACCTATGTGGCTGGTTACATATCGAGATGGTTTATCCGTCCACAGACGGGTCACCCATCCAAGTGTTAGCAGGGGCCGACGTAGAGCAACTATGTTGATCAAGACCATCGCGCTGCCGCTAAGCCGGGCCAGTATAGACACCACCACGATCTTCAATCCACACAAAAACAGACAACTAGATCTATAACGATACACTAGGATAATAATATTGCAGACAATGTATCGTTAAATTGCTGTCCTGTTAATTTTGTGTTTTACTGCGATTTGTTGTATTTTTATGTTTTGCATCTTATGACTGTTTTTGTGTGATTTGCAAATTTTACCGATGTTTTAATCTAGCATTCGTGCTACATGATTTTGATAAACGTTATATTGATACTACGGATATTCCTTAGCGGCAAGCTGATCTGTCCTAAAACTTTGGAATATAACATCGCAAAGTCCAAAATCCTGCGCGAATCCAAGCTCTGGGCTATTGGGCTAGCTCAACAGTTGCAAGAGCTGCCAGCCTGAAGATGATCACGCTGAAAGTCCAAAGTCTGGAGTCACTCTGGATTCCGGATGCGGCTGAGATTCGGACTGTAATCCTAATCGGGCTCAAAAGTCAAACCATATCAATAGCTTTCATTGTGCCAAGTTCGGTAGAAATGCAATGAAAATAAATCTCCATCATCATCTCTATTTATTTGCTCCCAAGAAGCAACATATACTTTTCAGTGATATTAGACAGTATACACCGTGTCCCAGATAAAAAGGGACCACTTTAGTTTTCGTCATAACTTTTACAGCAGCTGTTAAGCTATTCTCAAAATTTTTGAAGCTCGCAACTTCGCACATTTTTCTGCATCTACTGGTGTACAGTAATTGTCCACCACACCTTAACTATGCGACCACTTTACCATGCGAAAACTACAGGGTGGCCCAAAAAAGTAAGCCACAAAGTTTTGTACATATCTTTGCCAAATATTGACCGATTTTCAAAATTTTTTCACTTGTGCATTCTGTGAAAATTTTCTAGTAAAGTGGTTACTAAACATACCATCACACCTTAACTACGTCGCTACACTAACTTGTGAAATATAAAATGTGTAAAATCCATCAGTATTTGGTGAAGATCTGAAGCTCTAAACTCTTGTTCATATATTCACCAACTTGTGATGTATTTTACATATTTCATATTTCACAAGGTAGTGTAGTGACACAGTTAAGCTGTGATGGTATGTTTAGTAATCACCTAATTACAAATTTTATACAGAATGCGCCAGTGAAAAAATTTTGAGAATTGGTCAATATTTGACAAAGATATGGACAAAACTTTGTGGCTTACTTTTTGGGGCCACCCTGTATAACAATAAAATTGGACAATTTTAAACATTCTGCTGAAACAATTCGACAATATGATGCCTAAATAAGGCACGATAATTTGTTCAACGCACGCCTGATTTGTGGCCACCGAACTCACCGACCTAAATCCAGTTGAATTGTGTTTGAAGTATTCTGCAGGAGAAAGTGTACGGAACTCGATTCGCGAACATCGATGAACTGAAGTGCAAACTTCGGGAATGGGCAAACTGGATCACGCAAATCATTGCATCAGCGATCAGGCAGTGGCGTCGCCGTCTTAGGGCCTGTGAGAACGCTGATGGAGGACACTTTGAGCAAGCCTTCTGAACATGTTAGATTGTGTGTTGAACAAATTATCGTGCCTTATTTAGGCATG
>Ga0056114_1000535_pt1 | contig 13740 bp, 8 predicted proteins | sample WorMetHERISLAND1_FD_77005 | JGI IMG/M metagenome (GOLD analysis project Ga0056114, IMG submission 77005) | Marine gutless worms symbiont microbial communities from Max Planck institute for Marine Microbiology, Germany - Olavius loisae HERON... ...
ATGGGGTGACTAGGGGACAGCTCCCACAGAGGGCAGGGTCACTAGGCCTGACGGCGGTGGGGCTGCCGCCGCGGTACCCCCAATATTGTCGCTGGAAGAAGATAATTGATTGATTGATTGATTGAGCATGGTTTAACGTCTCCACCAACACAGTATACGTCATCTGGGAGACGGTCTTACAGGTCAAAAGACCCAAACAACAGTATCAAAGTACTGAAGGAACAAGAAATACACAAATAATATAAAAATACAATAAGCGCACACAACAAAACAGCATATCCCCTAGTCTACACTAATATGGGGTGACTAGGGGATGGCTCCCACAGAGGGCAGGATTGCCATTGCCAAGTCTGAACGGCGGTGGGACTGCCGCCGCGGTACCCCCGAGGAAGACGAAGATAAATAGTTATGTATGTACATGTACTATCAGTGTGGTTTTAGCCATTTGTTACGCACGACACCAATATTGTTCAAATCACAAAACCAAAATATCATAGAATATGTCAACTCAGTTATTTATGTAACGAACAGATGACAGACAGAAATGCAGCTATTTCAAACAACAAATATTAACCATGTTAGGAACAGAAAGCCATCTACCAATACATCACCATACACACAACAGAACACAAAGACCTTTGCTATATATCACATAGTCAGCGTGGATAATAAAAGCAAATCAAAGCTCTTACGTTATTATATTAATACTTATTTGATGTCACAAATGCTGTGTGAATACTTTTTACATGTAGGCATAACTATATGTCAACAATCTGGCCAAACGATCATTGGTCACAGTAAAAGATGACCATTAACACAAGTCTAAGTACCAGGGGTAATCGTTATAACAACTGATATGACAACCAAACCGACAACGCAACAACAATGAACACAGAAATCTGTCACAAATGCATATACGATGAAGCTCAATCTTGTAATATGTTGGTTATTCAGCCAGTATTGGCAGAATGTCTTCAACACAGCTGACAACATGTAACTTTGAGAATATTCCTCTGACAATGTCCTTCGTACGCAGTAACCCTGCACAGCAGCATAAAGCACCTAAGTCAGCAAGCAAGTTTCATAAGTACGTCAGTAAGCAGTGGCATGTTTCGGGACGCTACAGTGCATCTGCATGATCCCTTGCCTTACCTTTTCCATTTGCAGACTGATTCTTTTCCAGTGTTATCAAGCTCAGGGTGTCTTGGTGACGCAGGAGTAGGGCATCGGACTTCTGACCTAGTAGTCATGGGTTCGATTCCCGGTCCGGGCGTTATCGGACACCTAGGTCAACTCAGCCTTCCATCCCTCCGGGGTAGGTAAATCCAAGTACCAGCCTTCACCGGCTGGGGTTAAGGTGGGGTGTGCTCGCTTATGTCGGGCTGCAAGTAAAATTGTGTGACACCATACTTCGGTGGCACCCCGTAGTTCTGAGATGGTTTGCCCATGAAGAACTTATCCAGCTTTTTTACACAGGCCTATAACTGTAGTGCAGTGCAGGGACCTAATCACGGCATTGTCAGTAAGTATTAGTGTTGCCTGAAACAGTCACAATGGTGTATGACTAAACTGTATGACACGATACGGTAACAGAGTTTAATGTGGTCTGTAAAGCTAATTAATTTAGCACCCGTAACCAAAAACGAAAAATATAAAAAAGAAACTAAAACAAACGTCAGTAGCCACTAAGTCCGGTCCAAGTCCAAGATCCGTGAAGGCAGTCCAAATGGAACCAAAACGTCTATGGAGGAAAGGTTTATGACTTAAATCTGGAGTAAAAGGCCGACGGAGCGACAGATGGTGAGAGTGAAGATGAGGACTGTGAGGAGGTGATGCGTGCAAGATGAGGCGAACCAAGAGGAGCTGTAATACAATACAGACAACTACAGGTTGTAGTATTGGTAAATGAAGGTCTTGATAGAACTCTGGGAGAGTTCTCGCAATGTAACTCCAAGAGTCAGCAGAACTCCATGAGTCAAGGGTTGAGTTGAGTTGAGTATGGTCAACACATTATACATCATTTCACAGACGATCTCACCAGGCAATCTCTTGATAGGTGCAAAACACTCAAAACTAAACACAATGGACGACTTTAACTTTTGACTTAGCCTTTCGCTGAGCCTTTCAATGAGCTGAAGTTCGGTCTAAGTACAAAGTTAAGTCAAAAAGTAAAATGATTTCGCTGAGCGAAAGATTTAGGCCAAATTTGCGGACTAAGTACATACTTAGACCGAAGTGAAGTTGAACTTTGGTCTAAGTCCGGAGTCTGGACTTTAGCGTTCAGCTTAAGGTTTCGCTCAGCGAATCGCTGAGCGAAAGGCTAAGTCAAAAGTTAAAGTGACCCAATCACAACTAAGAACAACACAAAAACCTAACAACCACTCAAGAAAACTGCTAACATATGTCTAAACCAAACTGAATAAAACTAAAGCATCCGGCCAGGAAATGGTTCCACAGACTCCCAAGACCTACATAGGGCCAACCATTTTCAAGAAAAACTGCAACAAAATATTCTATCGATTGTAGCTGATAAAAAAATTAGCTGAATTCTGTGCTAAAATCTTCATTCAACAATTCAAACAAGACACAAATACAAATTTTCTAAGTGTCAAATGATCAAACGGACTACATGGCATTTTTGTTTCCATGTCGTTAAACAGATGGTCTCATGAGCTGGTTTTGTAATTGTAGCTTTAAAATTCATAGCGCATTAGTCACAGGTAAAAGCAGAGCAAACAATGACAACTGTGATGTCGAGCTATGCCTTTAACTGCACGTTTAAGTACATCTTCTAGTTACTGAAAAATTTCATGAAAATTGACCCGTGCTGCTCAGTCAAAATAATATCACTGACTGATAATAAAGTAATAATAACAAATGTATATAATAAACACTAATGTACTAATAAACACTTACATTTGTCACTGTCACCGGAGTTGTCAGTTATTCGATGTGTCATTAATCTGGCAACCTCCTTGAATACATCCTGCAATCACAATAATCTGTCAAAATGCTACATAATATGCGAATGAAAAAATTCCAAGTGACATACATACGACAACAATGCAGTTTCATATCTCAGACTACATCTATTGAGGTCTAGCATAATCTGCATTCTGTAAAGGAAACAAAACGTTTGAGCACTGATGCAATTCTGGCATGATTCATTCCCATCCTGACAGCAACGAGTTTGACTGGTCTTCATACAAAACCTGAACGCAGTCACCTGCATTTTGGTCTGCATTTCCACCATCAAGCCACCGACACAGAGACGATTACGAAAATAACTCACACTTCTCAATACGATGCAATAAAAAGAGTTTAACGTGGACACAAAAGCTGAGTATTTTCAGCTTAATCTAGCACATGTAGCCAAAAACAATATAAAAAAGAAATAAAAACAAACACAGCACACTTAGTTCAGTACAGGTTAAGATCCGTGAAGGCAGTCCGGAAGGAACCAGTGTGGCTATAGAGGAAAGAATTTGTGAAAGAGGTGAGTTTTAAGTCTGAAGCGAAAGGCTGAGGGAGTGACAGATGGTGACAGCAAGGGTGGTGACTGTGATGAGGTGATATGCGCAGGATGAGGTGAACCAGGAGAACAGTGAATAGAATGAGGTTGATGGAATGAAGAAGGGAGCTGATTCCAAAGGTAAGGTGAAGAACAAATGACAGAGTAGGTGCTGGGCAGATCAATGCAGGATAAAACATGACATCATTTTTCTATTTTTGACTTCAACAGCAAGGAACATATCATATGCAACACTTATGTATTTATTGCCAGTATCATCAGTAGACAGAACGAGCGTTACAGATAGACAGACCATGGAACGGTGACAATGAAACATTCAGCGATTTTGCCTAACAATGCTGCTTATAATTTCATAATAATATGATCGTTAAAACTGTTTTACTCATATGAATATACAACAGATTGTTCTCTTAGCTATTTAAGAGCTCAGTAAACTGAACTGTACTGAACAAGCAGACTGTGACTATTGGGCATATTGCTCACTGTTCACAGTGTGAGGGAAAGCAATGCATCATTGCGGCAGCAATCCAAAGGCGACATGATGACTGGAAGATCAAGTCACACATGGCTCAGAGTTGTGGAGGATGACCTGAAACCTGTGAATTTCAGTCAGGTTGCCATGATCTGGAGGAAGGTAAGTAATCAAGATGGACACAGCTACACTCAAGACTACATCTTATTTTCTGGCAAGCATCACTAAGAGTGCGTAGCGCCAAACGTAGACATCAGTCTCCAGAGTGGACGATTTTGAGCCATGTCAGTTGCTTCAATCAGGGAGATTGGATTTCAGGTCTTGCTGGATAGTCTGCATCCACGTAGCACGAGGGCGTCCTGATGGTCTCTGCCAGTTCTTCAAAGGAGAAGTTGTTTCACTAAAGATTTGAGTAGCGAATCTTTGCTGCAGTGCCCACGCGCAGCTGAAATACTCTAGCATGGCAGTGGCACTATCTAGTAAATGAGCTGGAAACAAATGCATGACGGCAACTGGTTGAATGAGAATATAAGACCCACACGGCATTGCAATGCCCCCGACAATTTTAGATTTGCCTTAAATATAATAGACTGTTCTACAGGTTAAATACATATATGCAAGTAGTTTATTTCAGACACAATAGGTCCATAGAAGTAAAAAAACTATACAAAAGCATGCTAAAATAAGAAATAAGAGAAAAAGAAAATGAATATATTCAAATTTGGCAGCTTACAAGTCAAACCGAATGGTTCTGCGTCACAGACACACACACATGGAAATATCAGTTGAAAAATTAAAACAGGGGTATCATTTTGGAACCACTCTGTAATACAGCTTTAGTGCAGTACTAGAGACAAAACTGTAGTACAAAGTCAGTGGTGGGGCATGGGTTTATGGTGCCCGGGGTTAAATATCATATTCTCCGCTCCTACACCCAACAGATTTCTGATTTGCCAGAAGCTGTCCAACCGTTGGTGTCACAGATGTGAAAAACTTACAAAGGCAGCGTGTTTCTACATACAGTCCTACACAATTTTACTGCTGGCAGCAAATTGCTTTTTGGAATTAACGGGGTGCTGCTGAGGCCACCTAAGTGGTCGCAGGGATGGAAATTATGACTGGGGAGAATGCCACTGCAACATAAGACCCTACCAGATAATTACAAATTATATACTACTGCAATCCCAGATTTTGAGGCAAAATTAGGGGGAAGGGGTTGACCGATGTAAGCCAAATTTTAATGTGATCTGTGAGACATCGGGCAGAAACCATGTTGATATCTTCTGCCATATGAGCACAATAGGCAACTTTTAACTTTTGACTTAGCCTTTCGCTGAGCAAAAGTTCGGTCTAAGTCCAGACTTAAGTCAAAAAGTAAAGTGATTTTGCTAAGCGACAGACTTAGACCAAACTTACGGTCTAAGTACATACTCACACCAAAGTTAAGTTGAACTTCGGTCTAAGTCCGGACTTTAGCATTCAGCTTAAGGTTTCGATCAGCGAAAGGCTAAGTCAAAAGTTAAAGTCATCCAATGAACGAGACTGCCACGAGTGTGACAGACATGTCATTGTCATGGAACGGTGTCATTGAAATATTCAGCAATGTTGCCTTATAATGCTGCTTATAATTTGCTAATAGTAATATGATCGTTAAAAACCTTACTCATATGAATATACAACAGATTGTAAAATTATATCTGATGAGATGCACACACACCTTGGAACCAAATCTGTTGCTCTTGTAATATGGCGTCAGCTGCCTAACAACAATGTCTGCTGCATCTCTTCTCGACACTTTCTCATCACAACTCGTCTTGGGTTTAGCAGCTAGTGGTCGTCGCGAACTGCGGCTAAAGCTGCTGCCCTCTGCTGGAAACATCCGAAGGTCGTCGGTCAACTCAGACTTCACACATGATTGTCGGCTTTTAGCATCATCATGGCGGACTGCTGACTGCTCAGCATCGTGACATTTAGCTTCTCTCGACAGTTTCGCACGTTTCATGGTTGACTCCTGTGTAAAAATATTCAGCCAGTCTACGGCTGTAAATCGATGAACGTTGTCAGTAATCATCATAGTTCAGATCATAAAACTCCAACAACGCATGCAGTTACACAGTTATACAAACAGACACCAACTGCAAGTCAAGTGGAACACGTGTCTAGCCATATGTTTCCGTGCAGCTGTGATACTGCCGGATGTGTCATCCTGCCTTAGCAATAATGAAAAAGGTTTTTTCCAGCACTCGGCTTTACATGTAAAAGTAAACAGCAAGTAAAGTACTTCGCAAGCCTTGAGGGCCCATGTTTCAGCACTGATATCCATTTCTGTAGCTCAGCCAAAGCTACAAGACCACATATATAGGGCCAGTATATCGCGTGGTATGTCCATTTACTCCACAACTTTCGTTGGCACTCATTAACTGGGTGACCCTGGACGGATGGCACGCTGAGTTGGCTTTAATACACAACAGTCGCGGGTAAGATTCAAACCTGTGACCTTGCGATCACAAGTCCAGCACCCTACCACACTGCCACTGGTGTACTAGTGTGGCCTGACATATAGTGATCATTAACATGGCGTGTGTTACAAATTAGCTACAGAAACTATAAACCAACCAGTTCACACCAAGACTCACACACAGTAAACTGTTACATGCAAACAAAATCTCATGCAGCAACTAGCTGTTTACTTTTAAACATATTTCTAATTTTTTTCTAATTCCATATTTCTAACTTGTTAATTCCAATTACTTTTATTAAAATATCTCTTATAAGCAATGAACATTCTTGCTGTACTAACTCCGCTGTTTCGCCGTTATGTTGATAAGACATCAATAGTCAGACTAAACTACATTTTTAAACTTGAAAAACAGAACGGATTTTACTAGATTTAACTATACTGGACTACATCATGCTTGGCTTGTTTATTGCCACAGCAGGAAATAATTAAACAAAAATGCAATACAACCTTGACAATGGTGTTGGAAACGTCGTAACGGACCTCAGCGTGTTGCCTGTCAATATAGTGGACGGTCGGAGGACTGGCGGAAATATGAACTGACTTTCTCGTTCTTAATGCATCACAATCATCATATGACACAGCATCTGCTGCAATGGATTCCTGCTTAACTAACAACTCAGATGAGAGATCAGCATCATGTGAAAGAGAACTACATCTGTTACTGAAAGCATCTTTCATGCAGTCGCGATCATCACTAAAGTCTGCATTTCTATCAGAAGCCACAACTGTACTATCAGACTCAGCACCATTATGAAGCTCTTGCATATTACTCAACCTGATACTATCACAGCTCTCAAAGTCTTTCTTGGGAAAGCTCAACTGTTGTGAAAGGCAAGACTTGGCAATGTTGTCATTATCACAGTCTGCAGTAGGCACCACTTTCTCATCATCATCGGCTGCAGCATCTGCTATGCATGCATCTTCGACAGGACTCAAACTTTCTACAGAAGTTGTCGATGTCTGCTCAACAGTTGTAGCCTCAATAACACGTTTATCTGTTATGTGAGCAACTAATGCAGCGTACAGTTCACGTCGTCCGTTCAACTTTTTAATCTCATTGACACGTTTCATCACAGCAGCCTTGTACGACACCGGCAGCTTGCTTGTACACAACAGCTCATACTCCACTGAAACTGCACACAGATGAGCCGCGTCTGCCGCTGTATTGCACGCATCACCATGCTCCGCAATGTTTGCCTCCAGAGCAGACTGGAGAAGTGTCAGGCAGTGCTCTCGAGCCTACAATCAAACATATCACGTTGCAAACAGAACTGTACACGTGACATTCAATGTCATGTGATAAACTAGGTCATTTGTTACAGCAAAACACTGCCAAAACATTTACCATGAAACAAAACTACAACTAAATTAATATCTCACATCACAGTTACAGACTCACTGCTATTCCGTAACAGACAATTGAGTCTTAGTCCTAAGCCATCCCAGACACCTTACTTAGATTTAGACTTAGTTTCTCCCGTTCTGATCAGAACATTGGGCCGACGAGTTGTCTCCATCTGGCACGGTCGTTGGCAGTATCTCTCGCATCATTCCAATCAACACCCAGTGTGCCCAGATGCTCCTTCAGTGTGTCTTTCCATGTCCTCTTTGGTCTTCTGACCCTCCTCCTGCCATCTTCTGGTCTCCAAAAAAATTCCAGACACCGATGGAACCTAAACAATGACTAACTTGCACCACTGAGAATAAACACCACAATGCTGACAGAGAAATACTGATAAGAAATAGAACAAAACAGGCAATGCAAGTTGATGGCTGTGTTGGGAGATAGCACACACAATCACAGACAACATTTACCTTAACAGTCAACTTTGGAATCCTGCGACTATCGGGACAGTGTAGCGGGCAGTCAGCTGACGGCGGCTCCCAGCCATGCTCAGCGGCAAGTACAGAACCCTACAGCAAGCAATGTTCACATCGACCGAGTCTGAAATATTTCCAATTGTGTAATTCCACAATCGTTCCACTCAGCTGACTAAACACTGTGTACAACAATAAGTCATTCAGTAAAGCATTGCTCAGGTAAGCCAGAATTTCCAGCCAAGGGCAGAATCATTCAACGGAATGCACTCTCTCTTACTTCACACAGCCATTTCCCACTGTGTTACTGTAACACCTTCTTACCAATCTACTACTTGCTTTTAAGTAAATCCGTTCTGAGCAGAAATGACTGATCTTTTAAAATGCTGTTACACTTACCTGGTCAGTAATTAATCATACAAGGTTATGAAAAGAACGGATGTAAACTTTAAACCAGTTTGTACATGATCAAATATAGCTGATGAGATATGATGGTCGAGTGCTTCAGGGTGACTAAAGTTCAACATATACACACTACCAATGGCAATGGTTGTACAACTTTGGGAGTGATATGGCCTTGTACTCTGATACAGTCATTCATTGTAGCCAGACCAGAAATTTCAGAATACACATGATATAAGAGAATTCAGCAACATAAATGATAGCACAGACAGAGGCGTTATAACTCTGTTGGCGTTAGTTTATTTAAAATGGCTCCAGTCTAAAAGGAAGAAATCCACAGGCTCTGTTTTGGAGGAAATATTGCTAGCCGAAAGAAACAAAGTCTGACATTTTCTCAAAAAACAAGACATGATCGTGTCATGAATTGACAATACAAATGAATATTTCACATACAACAGTTGTGAAACATGGACACTTACTTGATTGCGTCGCTTGAATTCATCCATTATAAACCTGCGTCGTTTCAGCCTCTCTCTTTCCTCACTGTTGTCAACGTCGCAACTGTCGTCGTCACTGTCAGCGCCAAACTCACTAAACACCACGACACACTCTCACTGCAACTGTCATTTACTACTTCCTAAATAATAAACAACAACAATAATAACACTAATAAGTTTAATTCTAATTGTTTCTTATGAATTACCTCAATTTTTCTGACTTTCACTTACTGCATCGGCAACAACTTCGAAACAAACAGTTTTATGTAATATTTAATCCGCATCTACCTCCCCATGCCTGTATTTACTGCGTGATGCAGTGGACAGTGCAGTAGTGGTATACAAACATTGTCTGTCACATTCTGGTTCTGTGTCAAAACAGCACAAAGAAACAGAAAAATTGTTTTCACTGAATGGTAGACCAATCATTCCGGTTTTCTCAGACAGGGGGGGGGGGTCAGAAAAAACAAGCAAACAACTGGGGCATTACACAGAAATTGGGCACTAATCAACAAGATGCTGCATCTAAGCAATGCAAGATAGGGTCGATGTTACTAAACAACATCAACGAAGAACCTGAATTTGTATGTGATCTATTGACAACGACCTCAAGTGACCTCTAATCATCACTTCAGCTGATAGAAACCTCTTGAGAGCAAATATCTTGAATAATATTGCATATACACTGTGTCTAAAAAATGCACCAACTTTGAAACAGTATAGCTCAAAATTATAAGTTTGATGAAATTTGGCAGAAATATTCAAAAGACTCTAGAATAGAGTTTGCATGTTTCAGATTTCATGTAGATTTGCTTTTTTTATCAACTTTTCATCTTTCAAACCGGATACCGAAACTAATGTGAATTTTGACGCTGTAAGCCTATGTCGCTAACTTGACATCAAATTATTCCCACAACACACTACACATCAATAACATGTAATACCGTTTGATTCCTTTTCGACCACCTCCATATAACTCCACATCTGGTTCAACCGACTCACGCGCCCAACTTGTCCGACCCTTCTGCAGAACACACTTTACAAAGTATATATAAGTATTTATAAGCAAAAATACAAGGGTCATCCCAATAATAAGTTACAAAATGGCCTCATTTCATCAGTATTTGAACACTAAAACAGTTCCCAGCAGGTCAACCATGTGGCCTGTCAGATACCAGTTTGCCTTCAAGACACTGACTCAATGGCATTGAAGGGCCAAAATCACAACTGATGTATGATGTAAAAAATCTATTGTAATTGACAACAGGGCATTAGGCATAAGGTGTTCACTGCACAGGCAACACTGTTGCCTCTTATGCAAAAATGCAATAGATTGTCTCTTATGCAGAAATGCAATAGCTGTTATGTTTATTACATGTCAACCATTGACAACATCTTGACATTTTGGAGATCCTTTCCTTCAGAAAATTAAAGAAACTGGTTCTCTCTCTTTGAATGCCCATCCCCATAGATTATCAGATTATCACCTACTGACAACAGTTAGTTCAATTCGAAAACTGCTTTTCATAAATACATTTAATCATGTACTGGTAGACAGATTTACAATTTCAAACTACATGTTAGTCCAATGAACGCTACCATTCACTGGTCACCAGTGTTCAATCAATAACTAAGTGTCAGTAATGTTAAAGTAAATTCCACAAACGGTGAAAACCGTCTTATGGCAGACATAGCTTCACTTGCAGCTTAACTTTCTAAAAGTAGACCACTAATGCAAAACCTGAAACCAGCACCAGCAGCAGATGATGATGATACCGATGTTGATAATAGCATATAACAATGTTAACTTTTAAAGCAGCAGCTTTTTGATAAGAAAACTGAGCACGAAAACATCTGAACAAAACAAAAACGTGTCCAGTGAAAAGCAGTGCCTACTCTGTGCCGCTTCGGATTAGATGACGATGCAGTGCCAAGTTTAGCATCAGCAGAAAGCTTTTTAACTGTCGCAGGATTATGGCAGTAATCACAGGAGCTGTTACACAGCGGAGCCGGGTCACCGAAGTATTTTGAGATCGCTGCATGACGACAACTGAATAAGTCAACAACGATAACAATTAACATCATGCACAAAAATGCAATCAGACTTGGATTAATCAGATAAAATACCCATTATCTGAGTAAACAACTGCATAGTCTTCATGTGTGTTTAGCACCCAACAAGCTGGGAAACCTGCTGATACAATCTAAACAATTTACTTATCATTACAGTAAAACTTCATTAGTACAGACCCGGATATAGCACTCCGATAATATGGACTTCTTTCTTGTCTCAGCTTAGCTCCCATTAACTCACATGTAAATTAATACGGTTACAACAGACTGGGATAAGAGTGTCATTAGATACAGACCACATTTCAGGTCCCAAGTTTGCAGAAAGCTTCACACCACTCCTCATTGCAAATTAAATTACTGTCCACCACATTATATCTACATAAACAACTTCTGGTACTACTACCATACCATGGTTCTTCAGCCATTTTTGCCAGTGCCTCAAAACCTGCCAAGTTGTCCAGTGTTCTAGCAGCCTTGCCTTTCCACTGCTTCTACATTCCACAAACCACAACACATTGGTTGTTACTGCTCAGTAGCAGACTTTCAATAAAGTAGACGGGAACAAAACTGCTAATAACATATTGCCAAGAAAGTTAAATAAACAAGAACGTCCATCACTAACAAACTGCATGATTCGTGCACAAGTGTCCTGCTGTGGTGTAACAGATTTTGTTCATAATCCATCCTTAGTATTTGCAAAGCATACCTGGATACTAGTCTTTACTACATCGGGCAGATATACATGATTCTAGTATGCATAACCCCTCAAACGATATACATAGATGCCGATACTTCCGACTTTGTGACGTCAATGACATTGGTTCACATTCTGCATAAGAGACGATGTGTTAAGTGAGACACTTTTGATTGTAGTATTAGAGTTCAATAGGAGATAGATGCAGTACTAATCATAACATGGCCAAATATCAATCTTACATTAATGAAATAACTTTTAAAGGTCATTTAAGGTCACTGATACTGGCACTATGGAGCTCTGACCCAAAGTCGAGACTTTATAGCACTTAATGAATTAATCTGTCAGACACATTCCAGGCTTCCACTATTGTTACTTACTGCGAACATACATCACTTACAAATTTCCAACATGCAAATTATTTCAGCAGATTTCATACAGCAACTTGAAAAGCACTGAGAGAGAAAAACTCACTTTCTCCGCCGAGTCTTTCTTGATAAGAAAAGCAACAGTATCACGATCACGCCGAGAATAATACAGTCGACAGTATGAGGGCTTGCCGTCACGGCCGGCACGACCGGACTCCTGGTAAAACGCAGCCATAGATTTTGGCAAGTCCCAATGTACAACGAACCTGCACGTATACAAATGTCAGTTATCATGCCATAATGTTGGTCATCATATCTTTCACTCCACTGTCAGCAACATATTAATAGTAAGAAAACTAGAGAAATGATTCTTGGTACTGCCAAGTTGCCAACAAAACCCCACCTTCACCTTCTCTTCTCACCATTAGCAGTAACCCAGTTGAAAGAGTCACACATTTCAAATTACTTGATGTTTACATCTCCAATGATCTCAGATGGGACATGTATGTCGATGCTTTGTGTTCAAAGGTTATACCAAGATTGTATTTTCTTAAGTTAGTTAAATGTTCTGGGTTGTCTCTTGTCTGATGATAAGTCAGTCATTTGGTATGTTTGGGAGTATGCATTAGTGCTATGAGACCATCATCAAAATCTTTGTTAAACTTTCAATACAGCATGACATTAAGTCAAAATTCTACATTTGCTACACAGACCACACAGTCGTAGCATCACGGTGAATACTGAATCTAAAGAGCTGCAGAAAATATTTCACTTGTATTCAATCAGACCTGACGTTTGGTTTGTCAACTCCCATTCCAAAGCTGATAGTGGCAACAATGACGGCAATGTGTCCATCCATCCACTCCGACTGAGTACCAGCTCGGATGTTAGCTGACAGTGCTGCGTGATAAGGCTTTGATGGCAAACCTCGCATCGTCAGTTCACCAGCCACTTGCGTACAGGTTTCTCTTGCACGACAGTAAATAATGCCACAGCCTTTCTTAGCCTGAAATCCACAGCATTTTCACCCAACTTGTTGTAAACTAAATGTAACTACACTCTGTGGAGACAGAGATACACAAAAATCTAACAAACTGCTGACGTTGGCCTATTGAAACCAAAATTAAATGGTTTCAGTGGACTTCTGTGCCAAGTGTCAAGTCATTCTGATCACTGGTTACCCGCGCGACGCTATGCTAGCGCGGGTTATAGTGATCGCAACGTGTCTGTCTGTCCGTCCGTCTGTCCGTCCGTCCGTCACGCACCGGTATTGTGTCAAAACGAAGAAAGCTAGCGGCATGATTTCTTCACCATCTGGTAGCCCCAAGACTCTAGTTTTCCGACGCCAAATTTCATCACCAAA
>Ga0056114_1000536_pt1 | contig 13737 bp, 12 predicted proteins | sample WorMetHERISLAND1_FD_77005 | JGI IMG/M metagenome (GOLD analysis project Ga0056114, IMG submission 77005) | Marine gutless worms symbiont microbial communities from Max Planck institute for Marine Microbiology, Germany - Olavius loisae HERON... ...
ATGACTGGAATGCAGTGCAGTGCGTGCAAGTGCTCCACGCAGACTGTGCTGCATCGTTTGTCAGCCTTTGTGACAGCAATATGTATCCTTGTATTTCATTAATTTATGATGATTTACATATTTACATTTAGTCCTATTCCAGTTATGGGGCAGCACTTTACATTGGGTGCTGGTCCTACACAAATTATGGGGCAGCACGTGCTGCCCCGGCTGTATGGCTGTCGCCGCCTATGTACAGGATCTGTTCGACAAATCGGTCGCCCAAGGTGATCTTGCTCCGACGCACCAATGCAGCCTTGCCGCACTCCTGCGCCGTCACAGCGACGCATTTGCTACAGGTCCTATGGATCTGGGGTACTGCAGCGTTCTGGAGCACCGGTGACGCCGAACCGATCTGACAGACTCCACGTCGTCCACCTCTCTCCACTCGGCAGGCATTTTTCCCAATGTCCGACAGCATAGAATAGGCTTATCTGTGATTGGCTGCGTCATCATGAAAACATTACGCCGGGTATTTCTCACTGAGAAATGAAAACCCATGCGATAGGCTATGCATGAGGCGACACAAACCATCGAGCTGTAGGCCTAAAGTCACCACACTGCTATTGACTGAAAACATTGCGTTCATTTCATGACTGACGTGATTACAGCAAGAGCTAATAAAACGCACAATTTTTAGCCGACCGTACTAATGGTCGCGCTTATACTACAGCGTTGCGTCCGTCTGTCGTCTGTCTGTAACGTTATGTATTGTGGCTAAACGGTGCGTCCTAGAGCAAAAGTAACTATTGATAGCCTAGTCGTATATGAGAAATCGATTGTACGAAAATGAATGACCTTGACCTTTGTTTAGAGGTCGTATCAAGGTCATGTCAACCAGTGCGTTACATTCGACGTTGAATATATTCAACGTCGAATGTAACGCAATGGTTGACATGACCACGCCTCTATCTTTAACGGTTTCCGAGATATATCTCGGAAACCGTTAACAATAGAGGCTTGGTTCCAATTCACCAATAGGAAATGGCATAATGGACTATCAAATCGTCACGTCACCGATGACGTCACGTGACCAAGTTGCTGTGAGGCAGTACGGTCGGCTATCCTAGCGATAGCTTAGCTTCTTGGTGCCTGTTGTGAATGAACAGTTAGCAAAATTTATTATTTGAATGCGGCACGGTGTTGTTGCTTGCTTGCCATCGTTTCCATGTGCTGCCTAGTACCGTGATTCATACCAGCCGTCAACCGATCAATCATATTGTCGCCTTGCTCTAGTGCAAACTAATGCACAGTATCGACTGAATTAACTTTGCAGGCGCGACTCTTTCAATCAACTTATAACGTATTTTATTCCTTCAGTGGACGTCTTTTGTTATTGTCATTTCTCGAAGGACGTTAAATTTGTACTGACAGTTAAAAGCTGTGTGTTATGTGACTGTTTTGAACATTGTGTGTCGCTACAACTACAGCTGTCGTGCACTGTCGAGTGGTGCTGTGGTCTGTGGATAGGCCTATACTCATATTATTTGCTGATTGCTGAGCGCGTGAAAATTATACATTGGATGTTTTTGTTGTTAACAGCAGGTGAATTAAAGGGGTCACCCTAAAACATGACGGGACAGATGGGACAGACGGGACAAGCAGGCCTAACTAAACTGCATAGCGATAGTCCTAAAACAGCACAAACGGAACAGTTATTGCCGCGCTAACTGCCTTAGCTTACCCTAGACAAACAACGCATAACGTCAAAATTGCGTTTATTAATTTTGATTTTATAAAAATAAACGAATACAAATAGCAACACGAGAGAGACAAGCACGGAAGTTCACTTGTCCTCTCGCATCCTTCACACACTGCAAACAGAACAACAGTCGTGTTGTCGCAAGGAAGACGCGTCCCGTCTGTCCAGTCTGTCCCGTCATGTTTTAGGGACACCGAATTAAAGGAAGCTTACAACACCACACAATATTACGCAAGAAAGCCTAGCTAACGCCAGGTAAGCGCGCGACAGCCGTGTGTGTACGAAGACTTGTTTTTGCCATCTCGGCGTTGTTTGACACCCCCTAGCTGAGTAACGCCTTGCGATATCAACGCAATCTATAAACCGCTGAAAAGTACATATTGGGCTACAATATGACGTCAGAAGTACGTCACCGGTTGCCTTTAATACTTAACTTTCATGTCCACAGACTGCTTAATTCCTCATAAACATACCATGAAAATTTTTGGTTAATCTAAACATTTTCCATGGAGATGTGCATAAAACGTGAGTGTGTGGTTTTGCGAAACGCAATGTACGTGTCTGTTTGACCACTCTTTTCCCCTATGTAGTTGTTACTGTCAAGGTGCACGTGTGTGGTTACCATGTGTCAGAAACGCTTGTCGTCCTCATGGGTCAGTGATACACCATTGCCACGCAAAAGAACTCGCGCTGTGAAAAAGACTGATGACCGGCATGTTACCAAAGGTGACGAATTTGTCCGTGCATGTGTATGCAGTAGCGTAACTTGAAATGATATATGTCATTCACCAACTTTGCATGAAGGTTTGGGAAAGTGGGGAGTGGCCAGATGACTGGACAAAATCGGTATTCATCTCCCTGCCTAAGAAAGGATATCTGTCAATCGGCAGCAATTACAGGACTATATCACTGGCATCACATGAAAGTAAAATTCTCCTGTCAGTTATTGTGAAAATTGTACAAAAATGGCATGTCATAAATACTGAACCGTTTGTTTTACGATTGTGTTGTCTGCATCAAAATGTGCAGCGGCGACTGCTGTTAGCTGATGGATAAGAAATATTTGTGCAGATGATAAAATAATGTTCTGTATTAATTGGCTGGAATTAGCTGCACGCCAGTAGTGACGTTAAGTGCATTTAAGCAATAAAAATGTCACCTTTAACTGCGGAAAGTTGCTTGTTAATTACAGCTCTATGGTCCATTATTCATTCCTGCAGTCCACAACTGAGCATCAGTTCTTTTAATTCTTGAAAGTGGACTATTGGACTTAACAATGTGAACTTTGTTTACACAATGAATTTGCCTTAAAGATTTCACAGTTTTGTTTGAAACTATTTCACTTGACAGCTGCAAAACGAAGACTTTTTAATTGCCATATTCAGAAAGTGACATTTATCGTGTAAGCAATTTCTGTCTGAACATTTCGCTGAAAACTGCATAACTCTGTGACGTACAGTTACAAAATTATGGTGCATTAAACCTTGCACAATTTCTTTTGGAACACCCTGTACTGTGCAATGGAGCCTTCATATCATCAAGTGTACTGGACACTGTGTAACTAACTGAGTGACAGCAATGGCAGAGGTCAACTTTTAAGCTGCAGCAACATCGGTCAGAAGTAAAAGTGACCGACTTGTAAACACTTGTGAATAGACATTAACGAGAGTCGCGAGACTCGAAAAAGTTCTCAAGAATTGTTTTTCTAACTGTCCGTAATTTACAACTGTGCAAAACACACATTGACCAACGATCAACGATGGTTTAACGAGGTCGATACGTAAAGCCACCTTCTGGTGGCATGTGCGTGAGTTGGAGTGCAAAAGGCTGTTTCTCACTGGTATGCTACTGACGTGACAGTAACATGCACATTATGTAAATGATGCAGTGGTTCCCAGTGAGCATACGACTGTCGTGGACGAGGACGACACACTGGAAAGTGTGGTGAACATTATATCAGATGAGGTAAATTACAACACACAAAGCACTCCGGTCTTTTACAGTGTTTGCTTGTGCACAAACTATGATAGAAATTGGGTTGAAGCTACAAAAATGGCTATGAAAGGGTTTCCAACTATTTCTGGTACTGTTTGAGGCAGAGAATAACATAATGACATCAAATTGTATTTGTATTGTATTGTATTTTTACAGATCTACGTTCACCAGATGTGATAACAATCAGTTCCAGTTCAAACTCGGAGACATACAGCGGTACGTTGTGTTGATGCTATTTTTAAAATACTTCTTTCACTGCGTACAATAGAGAAGTCACGTTGTCGCAGGGAAAACATGCTGATGTCACAGTAAACTTGGAATTAAAAGCTTTGATATAGAAAGAATTTGTGTTAAGTGAAGCTATTTTGGTTCTAAATTGTCAGGATTTGTAAAAAATATATTGAGATGAACTTTGTAAGTATTTTCCTTGCTATAATGTGGGTTACTGATAGCCATATGCTATGATGTGTATAGTCAATGAAGAAATGGATGAGTTGGACGATATGGCAACCTATCAGGAGGAAGTGACTGTGATGCTTTCGCTGATTGCGAAAATGTTAGAAACAATACGAGAACTTCTGGAAATAATAGAATATTTGTAGATCTTCTGTGTATGCATCTGTTACATATATTTGCTTTTGCTATACTTGTGCGTGCATGCGCCATATACATGCTTTTTGCTAATTCAACACAAATTATATATAAAACTATATATAATTATATATAATAATATATTTATTGATGTATTTATAGCCTGAGACATTGCTTGTGATTAATTAATATGCAAATAATAAATATATTTGATAAGAATAAAATATTGAGTGGTTCTAAATGACATTACCAAAAGTAACGAAAATTACGTGTCACACTGCTGTTACAGCCTGTTTTCACGATAAAGCTGGCTCAAGCTAGCTTTGCAAGTGTTTACATGATGCTGTTGCAGATGAGCTAGCTTGTCAAAATCTGCTCGTCAAGCACTAGTCGAGCTGGCTTGATGAGCAGGAGATCGCACCACCCACAGGTTGAGTCACAGCCGTCCATAGATTTCTGGCATTTTACAGTTATCAGTATATGTCTATCCCAGGCTATAAATTGCTGAAATCCAACTGCTTACTTTTTCAACAGAGCAAATGTTGAACTGTAAACCTAACATTCAACACTGTGCTGTTCTTCATAAATGCTGCAATTATGAAAACATGTTTGCTACTAATATCATGCTCCATTGCACATCTGTATTTTTAGGATGATGACATTTCAGCTGAAGAGTGTGTGTATGTGTTTTCTGTTATGTTGAGATATTTACTAATCACTTCGTTACAATTTTACTGTTACACGTGCTAATGGAAGATTTGTGAATTATTTATAAGACTTCAGTCTTGTGCAGATTTTTTGATAATTCTGCTGTTTTAACTACAGTTTCAGTGGTCTAGTAAAATTCGAAATAACTGTTTGAATTTTAGGCCTATCCATTCATCTTTTTCACCGTCCCATCATACTTGTCGACACATGTGCCGCAGACACGGAAGGAACCTGCTGATCGAGAGCAAGGAATTGATGGTCGCTGTGATCAATCATTCCATCAATGGCTAACATCAGATGCAGACGCTGCGTTCGAAGACCTCGTGAACAATCTGCAAGAGAAGATGGATCAGTGTTTACAGGAATGGAGGTGGAAGGTACTGTATGTGGTGTTCTACGTCGACTGTACAGTTGATCTTGAATTCGGTCTCCGCGCATATGCCAGCAGCCAATGTGGTGCCTTTTGAAAGCACCAAGGTTTTGTATATGAAAGTTTCAACATTTCATTCCCCGAATGCACCAACAGTGTCACAAATTGTCTGTGGTGGCTCCAGGCAACAGGTGTCCCGGCGAGACTTTGTAACTTCCTCATAAAATGGCAATTGTTGTACAGGCGTACACTATATACAAAGCATTAATCGCTGTATTTACTGAACAATCGATTGACAACTATATGCCAGTATGTCGGTGTGTCTTGTGATCGACTCCAACCACAATTCCACTCGAGAAACGTGCCATTTTTTCCGGTATCCAGCCATAGGCGGTTTTTAGCCTACCGTAGCCTACTTAGTACGGTCGCGCTTATGCTACAGTGTTGCAACTTTCGACTGTGTGTCGTCTGTCTGTCTGTCTGTCTGTACGGAATGTACTGTGGCTAAACGGTGCATCCTAAGTTACTACTGACATGATAGCCTGTAGGAAGTCGTATGAGAATTCGATTGGTACCAAAATGAATAACCTTGACCTTTGTTTAGAGGTCGTAAGTCGTTCAAGGTCATGTCAACCTTTGCGACGTCAATAGCTCCAAAACTACTTGAGCTAGAAACCAAATAGTTACTAAACGGGTTAATAAAGGGGTTACTAAACGTCATCAAAAGTGTTACCATTGTTGCTTGTTTTCTGTCTATATTACATGCACATGTCTGTCGTTTAATAATTTTACCAACCATTACGATGGAAGCTATGAGCGACAGGAGCCGAACTGATGATACAGACGTTGAGACTTGTGCAACGGTAGCAGCTGGCATCAACGATGCTACTCAAGACGTATAGCTTTATTCTCAATCACAGAATAACGATGGAACAGGGCGATTTGAGTTTCCCCCCTTTTTTGTTTCCCTGGCCTTTCTGTTCCCATTACCTGCCTTCTGTCCGTCCTCCAAAATCTGGGTAAGCGTGTAATCTCTCCTAGAGGATCCGGCCGCCATGCTTCAAAATTTCGAATGGATATATCTCCACAACGTGTGATCCGATCCACTTCATCTCTGGTGTTTTGGTGGCGATTTGAAATCATTGAGAGTAGCCAACACCCGTCGATGATAGACTCACAGCTGCCACATACCAAAATCTTAATCTGCCGATGTGTCTGACAAGCCTTCCAGTTCTAGAGATGATTTGTGTTGCACAGCATTGCCTGTGCCTATAGTGCTGGTGCAGTCCATGGCGTGGGACCCAATAGTGATTGGCATCTACATTATAAGAGCAACACGCAAAAGACAACAAGTTAACAGTAAACTTGTTTTCATTAGATCGCTGTTCAGACATTTATTACTTAAACATTTAGCAGCCTACTTCTTTATTCGTCTGTGCTGTGCTACCACCGGTGTCGTTGACATACTTGTCTCCCACTGTCAGTGTGAGAGGCACAGAGGTTAGGGCGTCGGATTTCCATCAAGTGGTTGCGGGTTCGATTCCAGGCCGGTGTGTAACCAAGTCACCTAGGTCAACTCAGCCTTCTGTCAGTCCAGAGTAGGTAAATTGAGAACCAGCCTGGGGAACATGGCTGAGGTTAAGGCACGGGTAATCGCTTGGATCGGACCGCCTCTGAGACGGGTCCCAGTGCTGCCCTAGGCCGGCCGCCTTCCAGGTCATCACGCGTCTCAGATGCGGCGTTGTCCGACCTCTCATTGTCGGGAAAGGACTTCCTTTTGGAAACACAGCCGTTGCCGCTCACCGTCTCCGTGGAGGCTCAGACCGACACGACCGCCCTCCGTGACGCGTCGTGTTTGGCCCACCCGAGCCTCACCGACAGTACAGCCCAGGTGGCGGCTGCCACTCGTTACGCCGCCGTCGACGCTGGACCAGACTGTCGCCTCTCGACGTGGCGGCCCTTAGCTATGGCAGCCTCTAACTATGGCGGGCATGAATCCGTCGAAAGTGTTATGCTAGGTGCGGAAAAACAACTTAACAGGAACTGTAGCCACCTTCTACTCAGAAGAGGAGCTCGTTGAGGCAAAGAGCTTACTGTTTCATATGCTAGACAACAGTGGTGATGCAGTTGCTGACGGACGACCCCACAACAAGGTCCGACGTGGCGACACCAAGTGGTGACTTGACAGCGAGGACATCGATGTACTAATGGAGTGGGTCGACAAGACTCCAGTGACCCTGTCTACCTTCGGCGCGGCCAACTTGCTGCGTATACCGTCGATGCCTGCCAGTGATGTCGATGTCTACAGCCTGGCAGAGACGGTCAGTGAGATGAAGCAGCGGCAAGAATCGCTGAGGTCTTCTGCAAACTTTTGCCCAGAAATCGCTGACCGTGTAGACTGTCTTCCTGGGTCGGAAGTGGACTCCATAGTTCAAAAGTAACTTTCCGTTCTCTGCATCTCTGAGTCCGTTTGCTCGGGTGGTTAGACAACCGATCGGCATCGTCACCATCAATATCACCAACAAACATGCCCGTCTTACAAAAGCCTTGAATTGAAGCTGGGTGACAGCTGGATCTGGATGACATCCGATCATTCGTGCCAGAGATCCTGGACGAAACTGCCATGCTTCCATTCGCCATCAGGGTCAAGCAGTATCTGTCTGAATTCCCGCCGCGACTGGAGTGATGGAGCTTCGGTACGTGGCAAAGTACTGTAGTAAAGCCGGTAAACACGCACATCTTCTCGACAAGATGATCGAGCACCTGAACAAGAGATCGACAGATTTGTTGCCGCCTAATATGAAACTGTCGCTGAACAGTGCACACGACAAGCGGTTGTATTTAGACATCCTAGTGAACGACCACATGAAGAATCCAGTTAACTTGCCTCTAACAGAAGATTTGCTGAAATTGAAAGATGTTCTGGATAGCAGCATAGAATCTTCGATGCAGTAGCTGAGAGAAACGTACAGCAGTAGTGTGTCAAAAGAGAGTATGGCGTCGCCTGGTAAAGTTGTGGCTTCTCCGTCTGGACCGTCTACGTCTACAGCGACCGATGAAGGGGATCGTAGTGCCCATGGTAGGGTAGCGGCGTTCTTGGAGACGATGGCCGGCGAGAAGGAACACTCTGAAAGTCGCTTGCGTCAGCTGCTGGTACAAAAAGAAACGAGAGGAATCGAAAAATGGCCCTAAAAAGCCTGGTGCAGGACCTGGAAACCACGGAACAAAAACTCTTGGGATTAGAAGCTGAAATCGAGGGAATAAAAAAAGAAATGGAAAAAGATGACATGGAGGTGCACAATGACATTCTAGCTGTATTCGGTACTACTTGCGCTATGCTTTAGCTGTATGGCTAGCAGTAATTGAATGGGGTGTGAGACGTGTCATGTTTCTGTTTTTTTGTCTGCTGTAGAGTAGACATGTACATAAACTTGTAATATTGCTACTTATATTGTCCATATATACTGGTATTTTCTGTAGATTTATTCTCCTCATCACATTTCATTCGATTTCATGAAGGACTTCCTCATATAACCATTTCTGCATTAGTGTTTGCTTGTCATCAAGGTCGTCACACTAAGAAACCCAAAGCATCAAAGGAGGTTGGTGTAACATCATTATTCTGTTTACATATCTTTCACTGCTTATGCACTGTTGTTCTTCTGGACGAAATGCTAGAACCTTGTTTCAACCAGAAAATCATTAAAATGGTACAAAAATCTGAGCTATATGCTGTGTGCGCTAAAAATCAGTGACAGAATCCTTGGTTGGATGTCTAATTGCATGTACTTTATTTTCTTTTTTGTTTTCTTTGCAGGTGCATTGACGGATTTTACAGAAAGATTGTGTGGCTAAAAGCAACCTCAAGCAACCACCGACCTGAACTTATCACAAATACATCTTCAACAGTGCTAACCTGACAGTGTTAACAACGATATGCTACCATCTTGGCGTACAAATGTCCGCGACACTTCCGAGTGAGTGAGTGAGTAGTTTCTTGACGGCACATCAGCACAATTAGGCTATACAGTGAAGTATAGTTGGATGTAGTAAAAAAGATACAATAGTAACCTTATATGCTATAGCATATAGAAGATGTTAAAAGTGAATTAGTAGTCTTTGTGATGGACAACAGGTTCCAACATAGACATGATGTTACGATTGAGCTGTGCTGGAACGGAGTATAAATTTGTCATTGACCGTGCATTCAAAGCCCGCCTGCAGCTGAGAGTGTGTCCACGGTACAGACTGCTCGATTTGTTAAGAGTTTGGCTGTGATTTGAAAAGGTGTATCAACAGACTGTGTGCTTGAGTGCATCCCGTAGTCTTGCAAATCTGGCATTTGCTAAACCACCCATACCATACGTTTCACTGTTGTTTGGCATAAGAAGATTTTTTCGAAGCTTAGCCAACACAGCCATGCTGTTATTGCGGCATTTCTGTAAGTTGCAATACCAGAGACAAGTCCACATTCATTCAAATGCGTCAGCAATGTGTATCAGATTGTGTGTGATGTCAAGCCGGTTGTTAGCTCCTCCGAGGACAACGACTGTCCACAGATCAAGGACTGGACTTTACAAGAGTCTTGTCATCAGTCTGCCAGTGATGACATACGTGAGTGAGTGAGTAGTTTTGTAACTGCACATCAGTACAATTAGACCACACAGTGCCGCTCACGTTGGATGAACTGAAAAAAGTATAAGATGACAGTAATGACACACCTGCTCAGCTTTCCAATGCTGTCGCGCATCAAGCACGTCTTTGTTCCGACCGACATTCCAGAACTTTGCACAGTTAAGAACAGCTGTCGGCTCGTTGTTGTCTACTCTGAATGGTACGAAAAGTTCAACAATGCAAAGGAAGGATATATGGTACGATGGCTAACAGTGGCAGAGGACTGGACGTGCGAGTTTACACCATTGTCAACTATGACATGGCTACTGATGTGAACTGCTACCTACGACAGGTCAGTGGAGTTTCACTTATACCAAACGCCAACTCCCTAGCTTTGTTGATAACGAATTAACGAACAGATTCCAGTGTGAATGAGGAACCTGTCAAGTACTGGTGCTACAGAGAAGTATTCAACACAAAATTTATCCTCTCATTCCATCAACCGAGGAAGGACAGCTGCAAGCAGTCCGACACATATAAAGCACAGATAGATGCTGAGCGAGACCAAGCAAAAACATCACACCTGAAGGCACAGCATGAGCTGTCAACATGATGGAGAATGACACCATAAGAACTGCCGGATTGGAACACAGCATACAGCTGTGTGTTGGTGTGGGAGTAATGTTGAGACGTGGATGCTGGGCTGATGAATGTATCAGTTGGACAACAGAAGACACCACAACTATTGATGCCGTTCAACAAACAATCATACAATCATACGTCAGCCTGTCATAAATGACGACAACCTTGACTGACTGACTTTAATCTGCTGTAACACTGGACTTCTATGTACGGAACACAAAGCATATCATGACAGCAAGAATGGCGGCCAGTGTTCGTATTTCTGGTAGTTCAGAGTGATATGACCTACTGTCAGGGAAGACGTCCAGGGAGATGTCCTGGGGGAGATGCCTTTTGCGACGGCAAATGTTGCCGACAGCAAACAAGCCTTAGTAAATAAACAAATAAATAGTTTAAGTAAGATACGTTCTGAATCTTGCCACCTGCAGTGAATTATCATTGCAGTAGAGTGCTTTCGTTGCTTCACACGATTGTACGATGTAAACAGTCAACATCGGTTTCATATGTAGATCAGCTACAGCCTGTGTGCTGTATTGGTGCACTACGGCTGTACGGCGTCATCAGGTCATTTTTACACGTTGGCGCTTGTCGGAAACATGTGGATCCGTTGCAATGACATGGCCATACGACATATCAAAATGGAAGAAATGGTCTCTTTAGCAACCGGTGCATATTTGTGCATATACGTTCAAGAAGGTGAGTATCGACAGTATGTAGGCATCTACTGTTGAAAGTTGTTGTTACATCATACATGCAACAAGTCATTTTCAGCACATTGTTGAGCAGTTTGATACACATTGCTACATTGATTACTCGTTATTGATACTGTGTTGAAACCTTTTGCTTTACGGTTACACTGAGTATTGTGAATTTGCAGCATGTATATCATACTGACGTTGTGCGAACGGTGTCAGTGTAATGTATGTATGTTGCAGTATCTGACGTTGCTGATGTGGACGTGACGTCACATGAGCCATCTGCTGACTTCTCTGAAGCTGAGGTGACAACAGATGAACCACCGCAGCCGGACCGACAGCAAGACATTTTGTCGCGTCTCCGTCCACATGTTCCGAAGGTGTATTTTTGTTTCACACATGATGCGCATCCACATTATGCTGTGCTACATTCATCCACAAGTTCTCTTACGGCACTTGACGCTAATAGCTTCCTGAAATGTCATTTGGACCATGTACAGCACAACATACTCCATAGACTAATGCTGAATGTTGTTGCTGGAGGTCTAATGAATCCAACGATATATAACAACCGGTTATACACTGTATTCAGGAAAAAACGCACCCACGCACGATTTGTTTTATATATCCATGGCAAATGGTTAGATTTACACAAAATTTTGTGGACATTGGGCTACTACAACACACTGTTACAAGATACTGTAAAATCCCAACTCATCAGCACATTTCTTAAAGTGCTTTACAACAGTCTAAAACTGTTTGAAACTTTTATCAACTCTGTTTCAAACCCCGGACTGATCTGAAGACGCTGCACTGTATCTCACCATGTCTGAACTAGGAGTTACTATGGCATGTCGGTTGGTTCTACCGTAATGCTTCAAATCCGCGTCCATGTTGGTCTGGTTTCATGCAGGACGTCGTCAAGGGTGCTCATCCTCCTTCTGCTGATTTTCGTTTGCTGCCAATCATTGACTTAAACCCAACCGACCGCAGCTGCATTAATTCCACTCTGGTCATTATCGAGGAACAGGCGTGAAGATTGAATATATCGGTGGCATGTTTGACTTCTGATCAGCCTCTCTGGATTAAGGCTGTTGAGATTGTTGCTGCTGACAGGCTGAATGTCGTATGCCAACTAGAAGGATTTCACATGAAGATGAGCTTTCTCGGCAGTATTGGCACTGTCATGGCTGGATCCGGTTTGTGTGAAGCGCTTGAAAACATATATGGTCCAACTACAACAAGGCAGTCATACCACAAGGCAGATAATGACAGGTAAATCATAGGCACGAGCTATTCAGGCTCACGTAATCGTTGAATCAGCATTGTATGTGCTGCTTTTGCGTCTGCTGCTTGATCCAGTGAGTGAGTGAGTAGTTTCTTAAAGGCACATCAACACAATAAGGCTATACAGTGCCATTGAAGTTGGATGTTGTAAAGAAGATATGATAGTATGATTATATGCAATAGCATATAAAAGATGGTAAAAGCGAATGATATGAAATGATAAGTAAAAACAAGGCTCCAATAGCTAATGTAAAATGGAAAAATAACAATAACTTTAGTTTCTCTTCTCCTTTAGTTTCACTGCTGTTGCAGGTATTGTGGTTCCTCCTTGTCGGGGACCATGCAAATCGAGAAAGCGAACGCATAATAGACAGAGTCGTCAATGGCTTGAAGCGTTTACGACTGACGCCAAAATTACAGTGGATCGTGCGCTTATGGTTCACGTTTTTCGAGGTTCGGATCCCCACGCCAGTTGCTGACAGATCGCGGATCGGAGTTTGAGTCAGAACTGTTTCAAGAACTGATGAACTGGATGGAAATCGACAAGCTGAGAACAACAGTATTTCATCCATCCAATGGAGTTGTTGTTCAGGAAACTGGAGAACAGAAAGAAATAAATTCATCTGCGACGACAATGACTTAGCAGACGTTGAAACTTGTGTCTCAGTTCCTCCTACCACCAGACTATATGCAAGTTGTGTTGGTGTCAGTCGTGAGGTTTCAGTTTCTGCAGCTGATTCTGACATTGTTGATGACTCTACGTCAAGCGACAGTGATTATCCCTTGCCGTTTGTGACAAAAACATCAAACGTGACTGATAGTGTTTCCCGACATCCAAACAATATAAACTATTCCTTTGCTGATGTTGTCAATACAAATGAGTCAACTGAGGACCAATATTGTGATGCTGACATTGATGAACCATTTACTTCGGTACCTACTGATAAGCCAGCAGAGACAGCAAATGTTGACATCACTGAATTGGATGAAGACGAGTGTTTAGTATTGAGTGAGGTACATTGTGCGAGTCATGGTAAACCCTCAAGCTCAGCAACAGCAGACGATAAGCCGGCTACTTCTGAACCGTGTGAGAC